>Ga0082335_1002687_pt1 | contig 32219 bp, 28 predicted proteins | sample Subgrocontami58m_FD_72375 | JGI IMG/M metagenome (GOLD analysis project Ga0082335, IMG submission 72375) | Subsurface groundwater microbial communities from S. Glens Falls, New York, USA - GMW37 contaminated, 5.8 m (SPADES assembly) (version 2) ...
CTATTCATGAGTACATCCAGATAAACAACGAAGACCCAAAGCCATTCATATGGACCAAGATGGCGTCAGCCATCTTGGAGAAGGTCAGCCGTTGTAAAGCCGTGATTGGGACACTACACTACCTACCACCACCATCGGCCCGGGTATCCTGCCGGGCAACAGCGTCATCATTACAATAGATGTCACCCCTGCCGGTCTTAACGCCATTGACATTGCCGCTTCCGCGGGCCCGATGGATATCATGGGGACGCGCGCTCCAAGTCCGGTCGCGGACACAACGATTTTACCTGCAGCTTCCATCCCTGCCGGATCCATCGCGGTCTTCGTGGGCGAAGGCGTCGCCAAGTCTCATGATGCAGTCAACGGGATCTGGGTGATCGGGCCGATAGAAGGTCGTGACTATACCGTATATGAAAGCTACCACACCGTATTGCGCAGTCCCAACGTCCAACTAGACCCCCAGGTCGGGGACGTGGTCAGGTTTGTGACAGTGCGCACGATAGCTCCCGGGCCTTTAACGGGAGTGGCAGTAACACTCCGTCCTGACGACCCCCTGTCCCCCGTGTTCGTCCCGTCCATAGGTATCGCGTATTTCTACCCGGGTATCGTACAGTCCATAGTCACCGCCACAGACACCATCTGGACGGTGGGCGGCGTACCTTTCAACACAACAGACAATGTATTTCCGGCCGACATCGAGCCATTCCTTGGCGTCGGAAACTACGTAGTCATGGAGTACCTCATCCCGCTGGCCGCCCAGGGGCAGGCAGCCACCATAACGGCCATGGAAATCTTCGCTCGGGTGCCTCCGCCCAATATGGTGCCCATAGCCGCCAATCCGACGATAGACAATACACCCATACCTGCCGGACTACCCGCAGGCACAAGGGTGGGATTCATCGTCGATGGCGTGGTATCAGCGTTTGACCCGTTGAGAGGTGAATGGCTCATAGGCTCGAACAACTATCCCGTCTACGAATCTGCGGATACCGCATCGCGGCGCTTCGGCGGGATGCCAGGTGTCGGCGACGGCGTGAAGATGCTCGCTTTCCGCACAGTGGCGCCCGGGCCGGTTGTCGCCGACGTCACAGTATTCAGAACAAGAGGCCCCGTACCCAATGTAACGCCGGCGCTTGTCGAAACCCTGTTCCTCTATGACGGTACGGTGGAGGCCATAAGCCCCAATTCATGGACCGTGGGCGGGGTTACTTTTTCCATTAACAACCCCAACTTCCCACCAGCTATCGACCCGCTGCTTGGGTTAGGCAGCACGGTTACCGTGGAGTTCCAGATCGTCGGCGGGGCGCCTCCTGCAGACCCGAATGGCTGGATCCCCATGACTCTCGATCCGGTGACGGGTCGCTGGCGTGCGGTCTACAACGCTCCGGCAGTGCCCCAGAATTGGGATGGTTTCGTGCTCGTCCGGGCCACCGATGGCCTGGGCAGGACCACTATCTCTGAGGATGCAGCCACTCTATTACCGGCCAGCGCAACTACCCCAGCGGCGCCGACCGCTCTAGCGGGAGTGCCTGGTATCTCAGGGATCAACCTCACCTGGACGGACAACTCCATTGACGAGGCCAGCTTCCGCATCCAGCGTTCCAATGATACCGCCTTCACCACCGGGCTGACGCAGTTTTTCGCCGCCAACAACGTGACGGCTTTCACCGACTACACAATCGTACCTGGAGTCAACTATTACTACCGGGTCTTCGCGGTAAACGGCGCCGGTTCATCGACTCCATCAAATATCCTCCAGATCATACCGGTGACTTTCACCATCACCGCCAGTGCCGGGGCCAACGGCACGATCACTCCCAGCGGCGCGGTCGTCGTCGCCAGCGGCGCTTCCCAGGCCTTCACCATCGCTCCCAATGCCGGGTTTGTTGTCGCCGATGTGCTGGTGGACGGAGTCTCGGCAGGAGTGGCCACCGCATATACCTTCACCGCGGTAGCCGCTGACCATACCATATCCGCCACCTTCGCTGCTGCGCCCCCAGTGACTTTCACCATCAACGCCAGTGCCGGGGCCAACGGCACGATCACTCCCAGCGGCGCGGTCGTCGTCGCCAGCGGCGCTTCCCAGGCCTTTACCATGACACCTGCGGTGGGCTTCGCCATAGCCAGCGTAATCATCGACGGTATACCGACGGGTACGGGTCCAACTGCGACTTTTGACAACGTCATCGCCAACCATACTATCAGCGTATCGTTCGTCGCCGCGGCACCGCCATCAAGCTTTACCATCACCGCCTCCGCAGGAATCGGCGGTACTATCAGCCCGGCCGGGGCAGTAACCGTAGCCAGACTGGGCGAGGCCAGATTCTCGATAACGCCAGCGGCAGGAAAAGTGATAGCTGACGTTATGGTTGACGGAGTCTCGGTTGGGGCAGTGAGCAACTACCGCTTCAGGGGGGTTGTATCCAACCACACCATAAGCGCCTCGTTTTCTGCACTACCGGGAACCGGCAGTTTCACAGTCAATGCTTCCGCCGGCGCCAACGGCACGATAAGTCCGTCAGGCGCAGTGACAGTGGCGAACCGGGCCAGCCAAAGCTTTACGATTATTCCGGCTGCCGGCTACCGCATTGCGTCCGTTGTGATCGACGGCACATCGGTCGGCGCAGTTGCCGTCCACACTTTCCGGGATGTCAGGATAAACCACACCATAAGTGCCAGCTTTGCTTCCATTCCTCCACCAGGGGTCCCGTCTGCACCGGCCTCGTTGAATGCGAAGGCTGCCTCACCTACACAGGTGGAGGTGAGATGGACCGATACTTCCAACAACGAGAACGGTTTCCGTATCGAAAAGTCGGTTGATGGATTCCAGACAATCGCGGAATCATTCGTGGTGCCCGCAAATACTACGAGGATCAGAGAAAGCAATGTAGTCTTGGGAAACATCCTCAGCTACCGTGTTGTTGCATACAACTTCACCGGTGATTCGGCACCATCCAATGTAGTAGAGGTACTGTTCGATTCCGCGAAGACTCCGGAGGTCCCAACGGCTACCGTGAATCACGGTGTCGTGACCCTATCATGGGTTGATAATTCAAACGACGAAACCGAATTCGTTATCGAACGTGCGGAAGACCCGGCATTCCTGGTCAAGTTCACTTCTTTCGTCATTCCAGGCAGTCCAGTAAGATTGAGTACCGTAACCTTCTCCGACAATTCAGTCTCGTCCCGCAAGACTTATCTCTATCGGTTGAGGGCGAGGAACGCAATTGACGACTCCAATCCTACGGCTGCAGTCACGGTTACCGTTACCGCGCCTTCGGCGGCCCCCGTTGCCCCGTCGCTGCTATCGCCGGCAAACAGCGCCCGGCCTGGGGACCTGACGCCGACTTTGCTCTGGACACCCGGGGTCGCAGGAGTAACCTTCGAAGTGCAGGTCTCCGACAGCAAGGTCTTTTCCAGCCTCTTGCTGAATGCCGCAGGGGTTACAGGCTCTTCTATCACCGTCCCTGCTTCGACATTGTCGGCATCGAGGACGTACTGGTGGCGCGTCAGAGCTGTAAATGAAGCCGGAGCATCTGCCTGGTCCCAGATATTCAGTTTCCGCACTCCGGAGGGGCCGAGGACGCTGCGAGTACTAGGACCCAGGGGCACAACGGCCACTCTCACGCCAACTCTCGAGTGGAGCGCGATCGCCGGCGCTACCTATGACGTGCAAGTGTCGAGGGAACGGTCCTTCAGCGTTATTGCGGCGGAAGGTACAGTAGTCCTGACCAACTCCTTCAACGTGCCCGGCGGCGCCCTACAAGGCAGCACCCTTTACTTCTGGAGGGTGAGGGCGACCACAGGTGACGGCGTCTCCAGATGGGCCACAGGCGTATTCCGAACGCCTTTCGGGCCGAGGGTCCTGCCGGTCCCATTATCGCCGCGCGGCAGCATTAACACCCTGACACCCTCCTTACAGTGGAAAATACTGCGCAATGAGGCCACTTCATTCGACATTCAGATATCGACGAGCCCCCGTTTCGTTACGGTCGTGCTGGACGTCAATGGGGTCCTGGCTCCGCCCTTCACACCTGGCGGAACCGCGACGTTCGATGTGCCCGCCGGCACCCTGCTTCCCGGGACGCGCTACTTCTGGCGGGTGAGGGGCGTCAACGTGTTCGGAGAGTCGCGATGGCAAATGGGGGTGTTCGTCACGAGGCCAGGTCTGTAGTGTTTCAATAATGACGGAGGGGCGAGGCACGCCTCGCCCCTCCGTAAAGCTCATACTGTTTGAAGCCCCAAGACCCCGGCAAAGGCAACCCCGTTTAATCTTCGATCTTGCATTATGCACGTGGCCCCTGCCCCCAAGAGGTTTCCAGTCCTATGAACGATCTTCAGGGCCGAGCTGAGTGATGGTAGCACGGGGGTGGGGGTGAATATGTCTGCCGAGCGAGTACCCCTTGCGGCGGCGGAAGAGAATGTAAATGGCGAGCCCGATTGCCATCCATGCCAGGCCAAAATACCGGCTGTAGGGCTGCACGACCATGATTATCGTCCAGACCGAGACAGTGAACAGAAGGCCGAACACGGCGGTAAGTGGGATGTCCCTCCCTTTGATGCGAACGTTAAGCTTCAGTCTGAACGGCCGGGCCGGTCTGGCTGTCTGACCCGCAATGCCAGGATGGAGGCTCCGATGGAAGCCTGTCTATTGCGCGGCGGCCAACCTAACATACCGGCAAAAACCCACCCATGGCGTGCCAGGGTCTATCGCTAGGGGGGTGACAAAATCACAGAACATATAGGGGTGACATTTTCACTGGATAACAACAACCAACCGCAAATACATACGGTCTACACACGGTCTAGCCTCACCGTTTAGACTCTCTCAGGGGACGGAGTAATTACCCTTCCAACATGTAAAAGCTGGTTGAAAACCATGCTATAATCCGTATGCTTTAGGCGAGAAGCGCCGGCCAGGAGGAGCGAATGTCCACGACGACTGAGGTTGAATGTCCCGGCTGCCATGCAGTTGGTAAACTGGTCCTGATAAGCCCTGACTACGAAGGCCCTTACGCCTGCTGGAAATGCCACTCCGTCTACAACATCATCATCAAGGGCGGTCAGGTGACCTCCTTCGTTCCCACCACCCGGGAAGAAGTGGACAGAAAACGCACCTTGGATAAGCCGAGCAGTATGCCTGATTAGTGGTTGCCTCCCTGTCTTGATCGAACTTGCGGGAGTCGCTGTAACGGGCCGCCGTAAGGGCTGCAAAGTTGTCTTCAGAACAATATTAACGGCAGGAGGTCCTCTATGTCGCGGGGAAGGTCTTGGCATACAATCTTGGGCGCCGCTTTCGTCATCCTCGGCGCCCTGCTGCTTCTGGCAGCCATGGGTGTCATCAGTTCCGGCACGGCCTGGGGCATCTTCTGGGCCGCGGTCCTCATCCTGGCGGGCCTGCTTATTCTGAGTGGCCATCGCTCCCACTACCAGGGTCCTTCAGGCGGTTCCCCGCGAGCAGCGGTGGGCGAGATCAGGATCGGCGATACCGAGTGGGACCTTCACGATATGGACACTGGTATAGGAGCCGGACAGCTCAGGCTGGACCTTACTAAAGCCCGCATACCGTTGGGCGAGACGAAGATCAAGATCAACGGCGGGATGGGCAAAATCGAAGTGTACCTTCCGGCAGGCCTGGCCGTAAGTGCCCAATCTGAAGTGGGTGCCGGCTCGATCAACATCCTCGGCCAGAAGGGGGAAGGTGTCGGTCGTCAGCTTTCTTATACTACTCCCGACTATGCCACCGCGGAGAAGAAGGTCAGGATCGATCTCAGCCTCATGGTAGGCGAGGCCGTGGTTTCCAGGGTCGGCTAATAGGGGAACCGAACATGTCCAATGAACCAGGGCGACTGTACCGGAGTACCGTAGACCGCAAGGTATGGGGCGTGTGTGGAGGGCTCGGGGATTTCTTCGGGCTCGACCCGGTTTGGCTCAGGCTGCTTTTTGTTCTCCTCATATTCGTAGGCGGCTCGGGGATACTGCTCTACGTCGTGCTGGCGTTGATAACTCCCTCAGCTTCAGATGGCAACGTCACTCCTGGACAGCAACCAGTCCCCGGAAATGTCATTCCTTCAACAACGATCGGAACGTCAGGCAGGCCGCACAGGCCCACGTCTGGAGCCACCGTGGTCGGCGTTGTCTTTATCGTGGTCGGCTTAATTGTCCTGCTTGCCAACTTCCATGTCTTCTCCTGGTTCAGGTCCGGAGTTGTTGTGCCTCTTGTATTGATTCTGCTGGGCATCCTGTTATTCTTGAACAGGAGGAAATAGGCGATGAGCGAGCCAGGGAGGGCGGGTTTTCGTTTCTCGTTGTTTGGCGTTGTCCTGGTGTTTCTCGGTGTCCTGTTCCTGTTGCACAACATGGGTGTCCTGCCATGGAGTGTCTGGGGGACCTTATGGCGTTTCTGGCCGGCGATTTTCGTAGTCATAGGCCTTAATATACTCTGGGGGGGACGTCACCCGTGGCTGGTATTGCTGGCGAGCGCGGCACTGTTCGGAGGGATCGTCATTGCCGCAGCGCTGATTGCCAGCAATACGCCTCAGCGGACGACTGAGTATGCTCAACCCGTGGCCGGAATAGAGCGGGCAGAGGTCGATATCACCCATGGTGGAGGAGAGTTGACTATCGGCAGCTTGCCCCAGTCTTCCTCAAGTTTCGTAGAGGCAGCGGCCACCCCGGACTTGAGGCCGGAATTCCGAAAAAGTGGTACGACGGGCAAGCTTGAGTTGCGGGTGCCTGGTGCAGACCCCTGGCCTGGCGGGGACATTCATCTCACTGCCTATTTCAATCGCAATGTGCCGATGCAGATGGACCTGCGGACCGGCGCCTCAGCGGCCAGGATTGACCTGACCGACCTGAAGGTCACTGATCTGAAACTTGAAGTCGGTGCTACGAAAGTGGATTTGAAACTGCCGGCCAGAGCCGGTAGCTCAGAGGCGCTGATCAAAGCGGGTGCGGCGAGTATAGATGTCGCGGTGCCCCAGGGCGTCGCGGCCAGGATCCAGGTCACGAGTGGCATCAGTTCGGTGAACGTTGGCTCCCGTTTTCCCAGATCGGGAGGAGTATATGAATCTCCCGACTACGCAACTGCACAGAACCGGATCGACATCAGGCTGGAGGTGGGCGTTTCGAGTGTGACCGTCAGGTAGAGTGATGGCCGATCACGATTGATGACCTGATGATTGGCAGATTTTGCTAAGGCAGCAGCCGGTGCACTGAGGCTTCTTGCGGCAGGTGTTTTTCCCGTGAATAACCAGTAGGGCGTGGTATTCGTTGAACAGGGCCACTTGATTCGTCAGGTTCTCCATGAAGTGTGATTGCCAGCCGGCATAAGTTCTCTGCTCAGGGGTGATCCCCAGTCTTCCCGTTACGCGAACGGTGTAGGCGTCAATGACGAACATGGGACGCCCGCAGGCGTACAGCAGTATTGAATCAGCGGTTTCCTCACCTACTCCGTATACCGAAAGCAGTTCGGCCCGCAAGTCATGAAGGTCTCCAGTCCGCAGCAGGTCGATATTGTCGCGGTAGGTGGCCAGCCAGTTTACCAGTTCTTTCAGTTTCTTTGCTTTGACGTTGAAATAGCCGGAGGGGCGAATTGTTTCTGCCAACAGCGGAAGGGCGACGTTCCTCAATGCTGCTGGTGTGAGAAGCCCCTTTGCCTTGAGGTTGCATATCGCTTTTTCGACGTTGCTCCAGGCTGCAGATTGCGTGAGTATGGCTCCAACCATTACCTCGAAAGGCGTTTCGCCCGGCCACCAGTGTTGCGGCCCGTAAGCGGCCAGCAGACGTTGGAAGACATCGTTGAGGATTGCGGAGATTTCCTGCTGTGGTTGACCGTCAGGTAACCTGTGACTCTTTACCATATTGGTCATGGGATTGAATGTCCCATCTGTCCCTCGGTTGTTCGTTTTCAGGTCATGATATCATTTTTCAAGCTGAATATCGTGGCGGACCGGAGTGCTATAATGCGGGCGCCAAAGAATATCCTGGTGGTCTCGCAACCATGAAGCGGCGTATTCATCATGCACTGCCGGGGTAGGCAGGAAATGGGGGAAACGAATGGACCTGGGCCTGAATGGAAAAGTTGCTGTTGTCACCGGAGCGGGCAGGGGCATCGGCAGAGCCATCGCATTGGAGTTGGCCCGGGAAGGGGTCAATGTCGCAGTGAACGATATCGATGCCACTGTGGCGGAAAGCGTTGCAGCGGAGGTGCGGGCGCTGGGGCCCAGGACCATGGCGGTCAGGGCGGACGTCTCCGATTTTGCCGAGGCAGACCATATGATGGCCAGGGTAAAAAGTCATCTCGGCGGGGTCGATATTCTGGTCAACAATGCCGGCATCGCGTATGTCGGTGGGTCGCCTGTTGTGCGGTCCCCGTTCGCTGAGACAAATCCCCAGGACTGGCTGCTGGAAGTGAAAACAGTCCTTTTTGGTACGATGAATTGCACCAGGTCTATTATCAACCACATGATAGGTAAGAGACGCGGGAGGATAGTGAACATCTCCTCAATCTCGGGACAGCGCGGTACTGAGGGGTCGAGCATCTATGGCGCAAGCAAAGGCGGAGTGATTGCCTTTACCAGGCATATCGCCACCGAAGTGGCCTGTCACAATATTACAGTGAATGCGGTCGCCCCCGGGGTCGTGAAGACAACTCGGCTGTCGCTGGGCAAGGACAAAAAGGACATGGACCCGGCGTCTTACGCCTATGTGAAAAAGATAATCGAGGATGCAGAAAGAACCATTCCGCTGGGCAGGCTAGGTGAACCGGCGGATATCGCCAATATGGTCGTGTTCCTGGCCTCGGATGCCGCGAGTTGGATAACCGGCCAAACTTTCAGCGTGAATGGCGGGAACATCATGACCTGAGGACGGTCTGTCGATGCCGCTATTCTATCTTCGTGATAGCGGGGTGGACAACGGTGGTGCCGCCGTCGACCCTTATATCTTGACCAGTGATATCATCGGCCTCGGAACTGGCCAGAAAAAGGACCGCATTCGCGATGTCCTGCGTGGTTGCGGTTCTCCTGGTAGGTATCTTGTCCAGGTACGTGGCGAAGACCGCCGATTTTTCCAGCTTGTTCTTCCCCTGCGTTTCAGTCTCCGTCATGCCCGGGCTGACTGAGTTCACATTGACCCGGTACTTGCCCCATTCCACAGCCAATGCACGGGTCAAATGAAGAACACCGGCCTTGCTGCAGCAGTACGCAGCCTGTCCGCTCAGGCCCACATGGCCGACTATCGAGGCAATATTGACGATCTTGCCCCCTCCCTGCTTGACCATTTGTCTGCCTGCTGCCTGACAGCACAGGAAGGTGCCCTTGAGATTGACGTTAACAATGTCCGCCCACTCAGCCTCGGACACATCCAGGGATGGGCTGAACTTGCGAATGCCAGCATTGTTGACCAGTATGTCCACGCTCTTGAAGGTTTCGATTGTCTTTCGGACCATTTCAGTGATTTCGCCGCCGATGCGTATGTCCGTCTTGACAGCTTCTGCCTCGCATCCTGCGGACTTGATCTTGTTGACCACCTTCTCTGCGCTTTCAGGGCTCATATCCGCGACTACCACTCTAGCCCCTTCTCTGGCAAAAGTTAGAGCAATAGTCTCACCGATCCCTTGCCCGGCTCCAGTTACAATGGCCACTTTTCCTTCTAATCTCATGGGGGCTCCTTACTGCTAGCTCAATACCGCTGTCGAGTCCTTCTTTGGGACCGCCACGCGTGTTTCGGGTCAGATTATAGACCATACTGATGCATTGTGAAAACTCTGTCTCCCTATGATAGTTTGCATCGATCTTCCCGTCATGCAATAATCGTAGCGGTCGGGGAACACACGGGTTCGACCAACGCCCGATTCAGGCAAGATAGCGCCGGCGAGGATAAAAAATAAGGCCGGCGAGGATGCGGAAGGGAGATTCTTATGTCTTTGAAGACGGAAGGTCCGGCGCAGGGCAAGGAAGAAGTGGTAACCACTGCCTGCTGTAGCCATTGCGGCGGCTCCTGTTTGCTGAAGATTCATGTCAGGGATGGGGTGATTGAAAGGATTGAAACTGACGAAGGTGAGGAGCCACAACTCAGGGCGTGTGTCAGGGGGCGCGCCTACCGCCAGAGGGTGTACGACGACCATCGCGTCAAGTACCCTATGAAGCGGATTGGTGTGAGGGGGGAAGGGAAGTTCGAACGGATCTCCTGGGATGAAGCGCTCGACACCGTAGCCAGGGAACTCAAGCGGGTCTACAGCACCTACGGGCCGGAGGCTATCCTGCTTCAGTTTGCCGGCGGAGACCTGCCGCTATTGCATGGGTTTCCTTCCACAGACAAGCTGCTTTGCAGGACCGGCGGCTACACACGGCACTGGGGCATATTCTCCTGCGAGGGTTCTTTCTTTTCTGACCTCGCAATGTTCGGAACTCTTGAAACGACCAACCGAAGGGATGACCTTCTCAATTCCAAGTTGATCATCATGTGGGGGTGGAACCCGGCAGTGACCATCGGGTGCACCAACACCTCTTGGTACCTGAAGCAGGCCAAAGAAAAGGGAATCCGGATGATTTCCGTTGATCCGCGATACACGGAGTCGGCTATCGCCTTTGCCGACTGGTGGATACCCGTCAGGCCAGGTACTGATGCGGCCATGATGATAGCCATGGCTTACGTAATAATCAAAGAGAACCTCCATGACCAGAGGTTCCTCGATACCTATACCATTGGCTTCGACAGGTACAGGGACTATGTTATGGGCCTGGAAGACGGCGTGGCCAAGACACCCCGATGGGCTGAAGCCATATCCGGAGTACCAGCCGAAACTATTGAAAGGTTGGCGAGGGAATTTGCTGCCACCAAACCAGCGGCTTTGCTGGCGGGTATGGCGCCTGGGCGTAGCGCCTACGGAGAGGAGTACCATCGGGCGGCCACTGTCCTCCAGGCGATGACCGGGAACATTGGTGTTCATGGTGGATGGTCGGGGTGTGAACACCGCTTTGCGATTAGAGCACAGACGGCTGCCCGTGCCGGGAATCCCAATCCTGTCGATGCAAAAGCGCCCATTCCCAAGGACCTGTTACCACTACGCCCTTCTTCTATTCGTGGTGCCGGCAGAGTAAACCTCCACAGGACAGCCGACGCTATTCTCAGGGGGAAGGCAGGGGGCTACCCCGCGGATTACAAGATGACGTGGGTAGTGTGCCACAACGTCATCAACCAGCTCTGCAATACCAATAAAATGGCCCGGGCGTTTCAGAAGCTTGAATTTGTGGTTGTCCAGGAGCAACACATGACCCCGACGGCCAAGTTTGCTGATATTCTGCTCCCCGCATGTACCTGTTACGAAAGGAACGATGTTACATATGGAGCCTCGCTCCCTGAATTCTACGGGTACTTCAGAAAGGTCATCGATCCCCTGTTCGAATCCAGGTCCCATCTCGACATCGCCAAAGCCATGGCAGAGCGGATGGGTATATCCGATTATGCCAAACAGACTGAGGATAGCCTGCTCAGGCAGATAGTCAAGAACGCCTTTGGCATTGAAGACTACGATGCGTTCAAGGAGAAGGGCTTCCAGAAGATCGAGATGGCTGGGCCGGAGGTGGCATTCAAGAATGAGATCGAAAACCCCGACAAGTACCGCTTCAATACCCCATCAGGCAAGATCGAGATTTACTCCCAATTGGTGGCCGATATAGGAAATCCCCTTCTTCCTCCTATTCCCAAGTACATAGAGACCTGGGAGAGCCGGAATGACCCTTTGGCCGCAAAGTATCCCCTGCAGTTGATTAGCGGCCACAGCAAGAGGCGCTCCCACACTCAGTATGAAAGCCTTCCCTGGCTTCGCGAAGTGGAGACCCAGTCAGTTGAAATCAACGCCGTGGACGCCAGGGCAAGGGGCATCAGCGACGGTGACATGGTTAGAGTGTTCAATGACAGGGGTCAGGTGGAGATACCGGCACGGGTGACCGAGAGGATCATGCCCGGCGTGGCGGATGTCGGTGAGGGGGCCTGGTTCGCTCCTGACGCCAAAGGCATAGATAGAGGGGGATGCCCCAACGTGCTGACCCGTGATGAACCCTCACCGGGCGGGGCAATGCCCTCCAATACTGCTCTGGTCCAGGTGGAAAAAGCGCAGTAGAATATGGAAGCCGCAGGAAGGCGCCTTCTGCGTTACCACTGCACCATTTCGAGGTAGGGCATCCCCAGCTTGCTGGCTTCAAAATACGCCGCCCCGCCCCCGCTTGCGAACTTGCTGCGGTAGACCATCGGGAACCCCTGTTCTTCCATCCTGGCGGCTTCCGTGTCAAGGTCATCTACCATGCAACGCATATGGTTGAATCCCTCGCCCTTGCTGTCCAGAAACTCTTGCCAGATCGAGTTTCCTTCAACCGGTTGTATTAACTCTATCTCCATCGGTCCGGCCTGGGCAATCCTTATCTCAACCTTCAACTGGGTCGGTTTCCCGTGCAGGAATCGTTCGGTCACTTTGATCGTACGTGGCAGTTCATGGAACGGTCCGAAACCCATCGATTCATAGAGTTGAACGGCCCGGTTGATGTCCTTGACGACAATGCCTATCTGGGTGAACGTTCTGGAAGAACTATTCGTGGCGTCCAAATTCACTGAACCTCCTTGCGCAGACGTTGTTCGTCAAAGTTATTCTAATTGGGTGTTGAGAACTAGCCTTTGTATACCCTGCAAAGCAAGCCGCGGAAGTAGTTGTTTCCGGCATAGTCACAAACTTCCGGTCCGTCTGGCAAAATGGCGTTTATGTTGGACTCCCAAACCCCGGAGAGGCAAGGTTCATTTGCCGGCATCTCGGGAAACCACCAAAACGTATCGGCGTTCACTACCCTGGGGTCAAGACCGTCAACGAGGCTGGCCGTTTGCCTGATTCTACCCAGTGGGGTCTCCACGTAAACCGTGTCACCTTCGGAAATGCCCAGTTCTTGAGCCGTGCTCGGGTGTATTTGCAGCAGGGGACTGGGGTGCTTCTTGCGTAGCTTCTCTATCTGTCTGTGTTGCGAATGCCAGAACGACCGATGCCGCCCGCCGGTCGTGAGGACAAGGGGATAGTCCCTGGCTAACTCGGGTGTGGAAACAGGGCTCCAGGGCGGTTCATGATAGTCGCTGAGAGATGGTACTCCAATCTTCTCGAAGAAGCTGGAGGAGATTTCCACTTTGCCGGAAAAAGTGGCGAACCCCTTCTGCCGGTATGTCTTGTATTCTGGTCTTCCCTGGGCTGTAAAGTTCTGTATCTTCGTCAGGTCTTTGAAGGTTTTCCCGGTAGGTCTGAGTATTCTGTCAGCCCACTGAACTGGGGTCTCCGGCCAGAATTCCTCTTGTCCCAAACGCATTCCCAGGTCTCTCCACGTATACCAGTCATCCCGGCGTTCAAATAACGGCTCCACGGCCTGTTCTCTGGTGTGCCGCATGTCGCAGAACCCCCAGGTACTGGCGCTGTCAACGTACGGGCGCTCCAGGTTGTCGGCAGCGGGCAAAACATAGTCGGCAAGCTGAGTTGATGGGGTCATGAAGTATTCCTGAACGACGGAAAGCTCGAGGTTGGGACTTTTCATCGCCTGGTGGATGCGTCTGGCATTTCCCAGAACAACCAGTGAATTATTGCCTTTGGATATTATCGCCTTGATCGGGTAAGGGTCCTGTTCCAGGATGGCTGACCACAGGTAGTACGAAGAAGGATAGAGGAAATAGGTGGATATGCCTGCGCCTCTCGGGAACACCTTGCCCTGGGCCTCGCGGAACATTGCCAGAGCTTTTAACGAGGCCATCGGCCAAACATGAGCGCTGACGTTGTCTCGGGTCCTCAGTGGATGATTGAGCAACTTGTCCAGGTGGAGTTCCTCGAGATAGGCCGTCTTTTCCGGGTTTGTCATAAAGCGCTGGCCGCCTTCGACATCGAGATTGCCAGAGATAGCTCGTAAGAGACATTTCCCGACCACCCCGGAGAGTCCCGCTCCGGCGCCACTATGCCGGGGCCCCAACCCACCAGTGATGAGCCCCGGTTTGTTGGTACCATACAGCCTCGCAACTTCCACTACTTGTCTTTCGGGCACCCAGGTTATCGCGGCTACTTTTTCTGGCGGGTATTGCTGTACCAGCGCTCTCAGTCTGTCGAACCCCACACACCACTTCTCGACGAATTCTCTGTCGTACAGACCTTCGTTGATCATTACGTTCATCATTCCCAGGGCCAGGGCGCCGTCAGTGCCCGGTCGGAGTCGCACCCAGATGTCCGCTGCTTTGGCGCTCTCGGTAGGCCGCGGGTCGACGACGATCAGTTTTGCGCCGGCTTTTTGAGCATTCAAATATCCTTCCCATGTATGATGGAAAGTGGCCCAATAGTTGGCTCCCCAGATTATGGCGCACCTGGTAACGCCGGGAACGGGGCTGGCGGTCATCCCGCTGGTGCTCAGATACCCATAGATGGCGCATTCTGCCAGGAACTCCGCCTGTCCGCAGTTCTTCCCCTGGTAGAAGTAGTTTGGAGTGCCCCAGAGATTGCACCATTTCCAGGCAGCCGGGTCAGAGTGGCTGGCACCGCCCCCTCCATGGACTGCAACTGCTTCAGGACCGTACTCGCTTCTTATGGCGCTGAGTTTCTTAGCGATTTCATCGAGGGCCTGGGCCCAGCTTATCTGCTTCCACTTTCCTTCACCCCGCTCACCGGCCCTTTTCAAAGGGTAGTTGACACGGCCTGGATGGTAATGGAAGTCCACCGCGGCGGCAACTCGTTCGCAAACATGCCCGGACGGACTCTCCATGTCTCCGGCCACCTTGACGACCTTGCTGTCCTGGATGTGCACTTTTACATGGCATCCCATGTTGCATACCGGGCATGTACCATTTCTAACTTCAGCCCCGCCAGTCTGCATCGGACAGGTCTCCTTCTTTTGTCCTGCTGTGTCAACGGGTGAAACCCCGTTATCGGCATACCTTCGAGTGTGGCGTAATCCTGACAAGCGCTGGAACACAGAATGCTCGCCTTTCTGGAGTGTGTCCCCCCTGGCAACCTTCGGTCTTGGTGCTGGAAGGCAAGCGCTGGCAGGCTACCCTGTCTTGATTCTATATGGGCCCCGGCTACTGAGACGGTGAGACGGCGTTGAGTTCTGGCTTCGACTGGCCCCCAAAGCAAGACATCAGCCGCGAGCGCAGCACCTGCTATATTGTGACAGCAGAGTCTGAGTCCGACTTGGGCTGGCAGGAGCAGCAGTCGTAGCCCAAGAAGTCAGGCACCGTTTGGCCCCTGCGCTCACTTGCCCCCGCAAAACTTCTGGAATGCCTCCTCGTTTGCAAAGTAGTTGGGGTTCACCTTTTTGCGGGTGCGCAAAGTGTCACAGAACCCGGCGTTGTCGCCGACGTCCAACTTCCGGAAGGCAAGTGTGTCGAGGTATTCGGCCTTCTTGTAGATGTCCACAGCCGTGTCGGCGGCTGCCTGCGCGTACTCCTGTGCCCGCTTGTTAGCGGCAGTCGCGGCTTTCATCAAGTCCGCTTTCTCTTCCGGGTTATTGATCTTCTCGGAGGCAACTCTCCACCAGAGTGCCTGGTCGGCATAGGTGGTTTGCACCTTGTCGAGCAGTCGCGCCTTCTTGTTCTTGCTGCCATCCGTATTGGTCTTTGTCCACTTGATGGCCTCGAAGTACTCGTTCCGCGCCTCTGCCTGGTTCCCGACCCCCTGCGCATGGGTCAATTTATCGCCTTGCTGCTCGTGCTTTGCCGACTTGAGCGCGGAGGCCACGGTGTCCAGCGTGCCCTCCTGGTCCTTGTTACCCTGGGTCTGCCCGCCGGCGCCAACCTTTATGGCGTCAGTGGGGCTGCTGAGGTCTATGCCGGTCTCCTCCTTGATCATCTTGATGGTCTTGTCGCTGGCACAACTGCCCCCGGTGCAGGAGAGCCCCAACAGCAGCAGCAGTCCCAGCGCGAACAGAGGCAGGATGCGCACCACGATACTGGCGTAAACTCTCTTGCTCATTTCGTCCACTCCGCACCTAGCTCGATGGCCGCGTCCAGTATGGCGGCGCGGCTCTCGCCCCGGAAGGCCATCGAACGCACCAGGTCGCGGTCGGTGGCCTTCCCCGCCCGGAACTGCTCGATGACGCTGGTCGGTGCCGAGACGTGGAACAGGATGCGCCCATCCTTGTCCTGGACCGCCATGTCAACGTCGTGCAGCCCCGACAGGTTGACCGTCTTGGCCCTGGCCAGGGTCTCGAATGAGCCTATCACCTCGGACAGTCCGCCCGAGGTGCTGATGAGTTGCTCGCTCGTCAAGGCAACTGACAGCACCAGTTCGCCGTTGTCCTTCGGCAACACATACACGCCGTCTACGGGCAGGCGCAACGCGTCAATCTGCGGCTTGATGCGCGCCGCGCGCTCCTCCGGAGACCCCGGCTCAGGCGACAGGCGCTTGCGTATATCCGGGGCAAGCTCGGCCTGGATCTGCTTCTCGAGTTGAGGGTCGATGGCCGGTCCCTCCGGATCCTTGTGTAAGACGCCAGTGACGTTGTTCCATGCCGCTTCCAAAGGACGTGGGGGAAAATCAGGCCACTTGAACCATAGGAATCCGCCGCCGAAAATAACGACGACAATGATAAGAGCAACTTGCCAGCCTCTCAGGCCGCGTTTCCTCTTCGAACTGCCCGCCCTGGCGGCTGCCACCTCGATTGCCTCAGCGGGCGGCTGCGCTAGTTCGTGGGACGGCTGGCTCACCGGCAGAGCCACGGGCGGTTGTTGTGGGGCTCTGGGCTCCGGAGGCTTGTCGACAAACTTCTTGTCGGCGCACGGCGTGCAATACATCCTGCCGCCGAGTGTTGCCTTGCATTCGACACAGATCAGACGTCCGCACTCTACGCAGGCGCCAACCGGCTCACGGTCGGAATGATATGCGCAGTGAATAGGCATAACCACCCCCCGTCTTCTAGCGAGTAGGAATAACCACCTCCACGTCCTCTGACGTTTTCTAAGAGTGTGTCTGAACAATCTTTGCTCGGACGACTCTTGGAAAAGCCGGCCACTTGATAACCATACCTGGCCGCGCTACCGCCACTCCAACGCTTAACGAGCCAATAGTACTGAAGAAGGGCGGGGACTGTCAACTAGCCTGCAAAAGCTTTTCCAAGCCGCCTGCGCTTAACACGCCTCTTCTTTCCACTGGCAACTGAGTATAATTATGCCCTGTTTTTCCAAGTGGTGGTGGGCCAGTCTGTATGGTATCAAGAACTTTTGGACTGTTCTTCCCCCTGGTACTGGCCCGAGGAAAAGTTCCTTGTCCGAATCATGCCCGGTAGGCCGTACAGTACTCGGACCCTTGACCACCTGATTGAGAGGAGGCAGATTGCCCCTGCGGGACCTTACCCCTTCTTTTCTTGAGGCGCCTTCGGCGCGGGATTCACGTATCCCACCATGATGGTCTTGGGTATCTGCGTCATCAGGGTTTCGGGGTCCCACGGCATGGTCTGGTCTTCTTTGGCTAATTCCTTAACCGGCACCGGTTCTGAGTACAGGTACACTCTGCCCCCGTATGCACCGATCACCTGCCCGTTGAGGTCCGCTGAAGCATCCGAAGCAAGGAACACGGCAAGGGGCGCGATATGTTCCGGCCCGGGCATGTGGGTCAATTCCTCGTACCGGTCCCTGGTGATCATGCCACCTTCATAACGTTTCTTGAAACCGGCCATGACCTCCGGGGTGACCGTCAACCGCGTGGAGGCCAGGGGACAGAGTGCGTTGCAGGTCACGCCGAGCCTGCCCAGTTCACGCGCGACCGCCCGGGTCAGGCCCACAATCCCGGCTTTGGCAGCACCGTAGTTGGATTGCCCCACGGTGCCTCTCCATGCATCAGAAGTAACATTGATGATGCGGCCCGACTTCTGTTCTTTCATGACCACCGAGGCGTGCCGGCACATGTTGAAAGACCCCTTCAGGTGGACCGAGATCACGACATCGAAGTCTTCCTCGGTCATGTTGAAGATCATGCGCTCACGCAAGACCCCGGCTCCGTTGAACAGGATATCGACAGCCCCGAAACGGTCCTTGCAGAGCTTGATGATCCTTTCTGCCGCCGCGAAATCCGCCACAGATTCGTAGCTGGCGACAGCATTGCCGCCCAGTGCCCCTATCTCCTTCACCACGCCATCGGCAGGACTGGCGTCTCTGCCGCCTCCCTCCCTGGCACCACCGGGGTCAACGACCACCACGTTTGCACCCTCTTTGGCCATGAGCAGCGCCACCTCGCGTCCTATCCCGCGACCCGCACCAGTAATGATGGCACTATTGCCAGAAAGGTTCTTTCCCATGGTTCACCTCCTGATGTTGTCGTTCACTCGTGAAAAGGCACCAAACCATGGACCGGACAGGGGCAGTAGCGTCTTTGGCAGCAAAGAAGACCATCATCGCAGTTTCAAACGCCACTGGAACTCAGTCTGCCTTCGTCTTCCCCGGTGAGCCTCCCATGGAATTCTTCAATGCTGAAGCTGTAGTCCTGAGTGCCATAGCACTCCACGCAGAAGGACGCGCATACGCTGCCCATCATCGCGCAATCCTCGATGCTCTTTTCCTGTATCAGGCCGCATATCAGACCGCCTCTGTAGGCGTCGCCAGCGCCTGTGGGGTCTAGTACCTTCTTCGGTTTAACCGCAGGAATATCCGTTTCGGCATCTTGTGTGGAGACCAGGGAACCCAGTTCTCCCTTAGTAACAATGATGGTGCCGGCCAGTTTCAGCAATGCTTCTTTCTTTAGCCCTGTCTTGCTTACTATAAGGTCCAGTTCATAATCATTCGCAATCAAAATCCGACACCCGTCTATGGCACGGGTCAGCTTGCCGGCATCCAGCATTGGCAGCGACTGCCCCGGGTCAAAGATATAGTCGATACCCCTGGCCTTACAGAGAAGCGGGTAATTAAGCATGTCATCGAGATTGCCGGGAGAGACGATAACAATTGTCTCCTTTGGGTCCAGTTTGTCGAAATCCAAAGAGGAACTGTGTTTCATGGCGCCGGGGTTGAACCCGGTTATCTGGTTGTCAGCCCTGTCCGTGGTTATGTAAGCGCTCGCGGTGAATTCGTTCTCGATTATTTTGATGTTTTCGGTAGATATCCCTTTGCTCGCGAGCCATCCGAAATACCTGTGGTAATCGCTGCCGACGGTTCCGAAGACTATAGGATGTTCGCCCAGGAGCCTGAGCGCGTAGGCAATATTGCCAGCCGTTCCTCCAAATTTTTCCTTCATCCCATCCACGGTGAAAGAGACATTCAAGACGTGTATTTTCTCCGGGAGGATGTGTTCGGAGAAGTACCCTGGAAAATCCATGATCCTATCGTATGCCAGTGACCCGCAGATAATTATCTCTTTCATAGAACTGCTCATACTAACTCGTTATCACCATCCAAGATATGCAGGTGTTTTGCATGATACGGGAACTGCCAGAATGTTAGCGGCAGCGAGAAGGACAGTCAAGCACCTGTACAGGTCCAGTGGATACGGCGTGCTTTCTTTCCGCCAAACGAGTAATTGGGGCCGCTGCGTCCGTTCGAGGGACAGTGAAATCGCTACCTCCCCCGGTCCGGGGGATTATTCCAGTGGTGTCATCCGCAGCAATCGTTTGGCAATATCCGGATACTTGCAGATGAAGAGAAGTTCGTCCTCCACCAGCGGTTTCTGTGCGGCCACGTTGGCGTATCGAACTAATTCAAGTGCTTTCTCCGCCTCTTCAGGATTGTGGAATGTCACCGTTTCTTTGCCCATCACCTCGTTAATATGGTGTCGGAAGCCGCTGATGCCTCCGTATTCGCCAGTGCAAATCAGCCTCCCCGTCTCCACCATCTCCGGCTCGCCCCGGCCCAACTCCTCGAACCCATACAGTTCGTAGTTGCCAGGGTCCTTGATCACGCCGTCGGCATGGATGCCGGAAGCATGTGCGAAGGCATTGGCGCCGACCCCCGGCTGATTGAGGGGGATGGGAATACGGAAGGCATAGCTTGCGAACTTCGCGATGCGCCATGACTTCGTGAGGTCCACCGGATTCCCCAGCAAGTATTGTTGGCCAAATCCCTTGGACTTGGTAATGGCCAGTACGACTGCCACCAGGTCGGCATTGCCGGCCCGTTCACCGATGCCGTTGACTGTAGTGTTGATGTAGGCATCCTGCCCGGCATCGATAGCCCCCTTTGCCCCCGCCAGCGAATTGGCCACCGCCATGCCCAGGTCCCCATGGCAGTGGACTTCGATGGGCAGTTTGGCCCTCTCGGCAAGAGATCTGATAGCGTCATAAATACTGAAAGGTGAATCATATCCAAGGGTGTCGCAGTAGCGGAACCGGTCGGCCCCGTGCTCACGGGCCGCAATGGCGAACTCAGTAAGGTAGCCCGGATCTGTGCGGCTGGCATCTTCGGCGTTGACCCCGACGCTCTTTGCGCCGCGGGCGCGTGCCGTATCCACGGCCGAGGTCATCATATTGAGGATATCCTTGCCGGTCTTTCTTCCGAGGAACTTGCCTTGAATCATCTGGTTAGAGGTCGAGATCGACACATTGATATGTTCTATTTCGGGGACGAGCTTGAACGCGGTTTCAACGTCGTCCGGCACAGCCCTGATCCAGCCCGCCAGACGGATAGGGCTGAGCACCCCCATTCGAGCCAGTTCCAGGTTTGCCCTCAAATAGTGGCTTTCGTGGCGTGTCGTGGGGAAACCAAACTCGGACTGGAAGACCCCCATGTCGTTCAAATAGAGGTTGATCATGGTCTTTTCGAGCTTGGAAAGCCCTAGCTTGGCCGTCTGGACCCCATCCCGGTTCGTCACATCGATCAGGTATATCTTGCCCATTGTCTCTCCCGGTTGCGCAGAGGCACAGTTATGGACGTCTTGACCAACAGTGTACTTCGCCTGCCCCTTCGAGACAAGGGGCTGAACAGGCTGTGTGGCTGAGCTTACGAGGGGCGCCTCTTTTTGAAGTACATGGCGTATGCAGTAACGGTCATCTGGCCGTCCTGGGCTTCAATGTCCCTGCCGAAGCGTTCGCGCACATAGCGTCGGTAGCGATCACTAAGGGCCTCCATCGGCTCACCCGCGTTGAACCCTGGAAGCAGCGCCTCTCCAACAGCCTTCACGTTCTGCGCGGCGGCGGCTATCAGCCTGTCTGGTGCCTTTCCCACCCCGTCATGGCCGTAGAATAGCAGACTTGGCCGAAGTGCCCTCAGTTTCTCCATCGTTTCCATGGTAACTTCGGGGTCAAATGCTGGAGGGGCCGCCCCCGGCATCGGCACTTCGGGGTCGAATGATGGAACCCCCAGTGCCTCGCCGCAGAATAGTCCGCCTGTAAGCTCTTCGAGAATTGCGATGTGATGTGGTGCATGTCCCGGGGCGTGGAATACGCGCAGTCGCCGGTCGCCGAGGAGCACCGCCTCTCCGTCTGCGGGCGTCACTATCGCCTCCTTCGGGACCGGCAGAACCGGCCCGTACCGCAACTCGAAATCCGGGCCGAAGGCCATCTTCGTCCCTTCGATAAGCCGGGAGGGGTCGACCGCGTGTTTCACCGCGAGGGGGTGAAGCACGATCTTCGCGTCCGGGAAAAGCTCGGCCAGCCTGCCGATACCCCCACCGTGGTCAACATGGATGTGTGTGGGAATAACGAGTTCAAGTCCCTTCATCCCGAGATGCTTCATGCCGTCGAGGACACCAGGGAGGGCGGAGGTTGGACCGGGATCGATGACGGCCCCTCCACCATGCGCGATGAAGTATGCAACGAGACGCCTGGCGCCCCCCTTGCCATGCATTTCCAAACGATAGATGTCCCTGGCCTCTTCTGTAATATCCATTGCTGGTCCCCTTCCAGCGGATACTACAACAAAAGCCCGGCGTGAGTCATGTTCATCTGCACAAGGGTATTCCGGGTTAGGGTGTCTGCACCCTTGAAGGTGGAGTGTGTCGGGCATAATGTTGCTTCTGGGAACTGTGATCAGCAGAATGTTCTCAACACGTGTAAATGCCAATCAGCCTGCACACTGGAATATGCGATATGCTGGGGATCGAATACCCGATCTTCGCCTTCAACCATTGTCGCGATGTCACCGCTGCCGTGTCATGTGGGGGTGGGATCGGGATTCTGGGTGTCAGCGGTCTGGAGCCCGACGACATCCGCATTGAGGTCGAATGGCTGAAGAAGCATACTGATAAGCCATTCGGGCTGGACCTCCTTCTGCCACAGGGAAAACCCCGAAACAGGCACCCGGGATGATCTTCTGGCAAAGATTCCCAGGGAGAATGTCGCCTTCATGGAGAGGCTCAGGGAAGAACTGGCGCTTCCCGAAGGCTACTCGACGAAATCTTCCCGCGGTATCGGGTTGGAAACTGGGGCTACCCTTGCCAAGCAGAAGGAACAGGTGGATGCAATCTGCGAATTGAAACCGGCCGTCTTTGCCTGCGGACTGGGAATCAATCGGGAAACCGTAGAGAGGTGCCACACTATTCCCCCACGGGAAGAGGCAATCTTCGAGCGGATTTCCTGCTCAAGATGGACCCTTACGGTCTTCAAGCCACTACGCCCGCCTGTCGTAACCTCTTTACCTCTTGTATATCGTAGCCAAGGTTGGTCAGCACTTCGTCAGTGTGCTGGCCAGGTTCGGGCGGGAGAGTCCTAACGCTTCCGGGCGTATCCGATAGCTTGATCGCGATACCTGCCTGCCTGATCTTCCCCATGGTCGGATGCGATATCTCAACAATCATTTCCCTATGCTTCACCTGCGGGTCGGAAACAACCTCGTCCAATCCATAAACCTTGCCCACCGGTATGTCCTTGCCGGCCAGCAATTCATACCAATGGTCAAGCGTCTTCGTGAGAAACGATTGCCTGAGAAAGGCCGTTATTTCGTCGGTTGTTTTCGTCCTTTCCGTTTCGGATAAGAACGCGTAGAAGGCGTGAAATTGCGCCAGGTCCTCCCGGTCCAATACCCGACACAGGTTCGTCCACGTGTGGGGCTCAAGACAGGCGAGGGTGATGAACCTCCCGTCCTTTGTCTCCAGAGCGCAATAATATGGAGAAGTGCCGCTCAGCAGGTGTTTTCCCCGCTCCGGTAATTCTCCGGTGTCGAGGAACTGGCTCAGGGCAACTTCGGTGAGCAGCGATATGACCCCATCCGTCATCGCAATATCGATGTGTTGTCCTCTGCCCGTCTTTCCCCTGGCCATAAGAGCAGCCATTATCCCGATCACAGCATCCTTGCCCCCCGCTCCGTAGTCGGCAAGGAGGTTAAGAGGTATGACAGGCCTGGCGTCAGATTCACCTATTAAGTTCAGTGCGCCCCCGAAGGAAAGATAGTTGAGATCGTGTCCGGGCAGTTCTTTATACGGCCCATCCTGTCCATATCCGCTGATTGAGCAATACACGATGCGGGAGTTGCCTTTGCTGACTGTTTTGTAGTCTATCCCCAGGCGTTTGGCTACGCCGGGCCTGAATCCCTCAACTATGACGTCGGCCTTGGCGGCCAATTGGAGGAAGATCTTCCGGCCTTCCTCTCTTTTCAAATCTACCAGTATGCTCTTTTTGTTCCGGTGTACCGCCTTGTGCAGAATACTGCGTTTGCCGGCATTGTTTATATGCTGCCTGGCTCCTGACGTTGGAGTGGGAGCGATTCTGATAATATCGGCGCCCAAATCCCCGAGGATCATGGAAGCATATGCACCCGGGCCGTGGGCAGTAACGTCTATGACTGAAATGCCTTCAATGGGCAACATTAGCAATTCTCCTGGCCGCGTTTCTCAAGAAGGCGCGGCATGACTCCTTCTTATACGGTCTTCAGACTGGCTATTCGGGACGTGTCGAGCTGGACTATTGGGGAGGTCTACCCCGGGTTCCTGGCAAATCACCCTCGGTAGTGATAGTACCATCGACCAGCATCGAACAGATATCATCGTCTGAGTAGCCCAGCATGTCCTTGTATACGAGTTCGTTGTCTTCACCAAGGCAAGGGGCTGCCTTCCAGATTTCGGGAGGGGTTTTTGAAAGCGCATAAGAAGGAGTGTTGTACAGCATCCGGCCGATTACGCTGTGGTTGAGCCAGCGAAAGGCTTGCCGGTGCTTGACCTGAGGGTCATTCACTATGCCTTCGCCGTCATGGACAGTACCTGAGGGAACGCCTGCCGCCTGCAGCATGGCCATCAACTGTTCGGAGGGATAGTCCCTGGTCCAATGAGCGATCAATCCATCCAGCTCAGCTTCGTTTTCTTTCCGGGACATGAAAGTAGAAAACCTGGAGTCTTGCCTCCACTCGGGACGGCCCATGACTTCGCAAAGACTGCACCATTCCTCATCGTTCCCTATTGCGATGGCAATCCAGCGGTACTCTCCGCGGCACGGATAAGAATTGTGCGGGCACATATACGGGTCTTGATTCCCGATGCGGCCAGATATCCTCCCGTTTGCTGCGTAGTCGAGCAGAGCCGGGCCAAGCATGCCAATTCCGCTTTCGATCTGGGACTGCTCCAGATACACACCTTTCCCTGTCTTGCGACGGTACAGCAGCGCGCTGATAACTGAGACTATCAGAGGCCATGGCGCCGTGAAATCGGTGTAGGCGTTGTGCAACCTCAATGGTGTTCGGTCGGGATAACCGAGAATCTGGCTGAAGCCGCAGTAGGCTGACGCAACGTCCCCAAAGCTTCCGAATTGACCGTAGGGGCCGCTTTTACCCATCTGCGATGTGGAAAAATAGATGATATCAGGTTTCAGCCTGGCAACACTTTCATAGTCGAGGCCGAACTTGGCCAGGGTTCCAGGAGTCATCGAATCCGTCACGATGTCAGCCCATTGGACTAGGCGCCGGGCCACTTCTTGTCCCCTGGGCCGCGAGTAGTCCAGGCTTATCCCATATTTCTGGGTGTTGAAAGCGCTATAGAAACCAGTTCGGTCAATGCCTGGACGGAAATCCTTAAATGGACCCGACGTTCTGAGGCCGTCCAGCTTCCGATGGGACTCGACCCGGATGGCGGTGGCGCCATGCAGTGCCAGTTCCCTCGCCACCTGCGGGCCCATGGCAATCCAGGCGAAATCACACACCTTTATCCCTTGGAATACCGCTTTGGCCAAGCAGGCTCTCCTCGCTATATGATGCCACGTGCCTTCAGGAGGAACATGTGCTTACTGGTGATGCCCAATTCACCCAGGATTGCCTCATTGTGCTCACCGATGCCAGGCGCCCGGCGACAGATTTTGGGACGGTTTCCGTTCATCATGACTGGGAATCCGGGATAGGGCAGAGACTCTCCCTGGCCCAGTTCCGGGTGGTCCAACCGCTGGAATAATCCTCGATAGGCCATCTGAGGACATTCAAGCACGTCTCTGGTGTCATTGACCGGGACCATCATGATGCTGTGCTTTACAGCCCGCTCGAGGCATTCGGCCTTGGTCCTTGTCTTCAGGAACTCTTCGAGCAAAGAGGCCATATGGTCTGAGTCTTCCTGATGCAATGTGTGGGCATCCAGGGCCGACCAATCGAAGTCTTTCAACTCTGTCATGTACCCGTTCTGGTTGGCCCAATCGACCAGTGCTTTAGTGGAAGCGACATTGCCGGCTGTAGAACCTGTGATCCTTGTAAGCACATAACCGTCCTTACAGGGAAAGATTGACCTGGTGAAAAGCGGGCCATGAGGTTTGGGCCTGGGAGTTATCATCCCCGGCCCGTGTCCACGGATGTTTGTCCGGTTCAGGTCCCATGTCTCAGCGACATTCATCAGCGTCAGAATGATCGCCTGCTGGCATGACTGGTCGACGAGCTGCCCCTCTCCGGTCAATTCCCTGTAATAGTGGGCCACCATGGTGCCTACCGCTGCCTGCAGACCGCCCTGCATATAGAATTGAGGGGCCGATATCCGGAGCGGAGCCCGGTCAGCCTCACCGTATATCGACATCATCCCGCTCAGCGCCACCCCCACAATGTCTGTCGCCTTGTAATGAGAGTACGGGCCGCTCTGGCCAAAAGGAGTAATCGAAGTCATGATTATGCCAGGCTTGATCTCATTCAGGTGGCTGTAGCCCAATCCGAGCCGCGCCATATAGCCCGGCTCGAAGCTCTCGATTACAAAATCGGCCGTCCTGACCAGCCTCCTGAAGATGTCTCTTCCCTCTTCGCTGTTCAGGTTAAGGGTTATCCCTCTCCTGTTGAGCCCGAAGAACAGCCAATTCAGGCTCTTCTCCGGGTCGGGAGTATCATGGTAGAAAGGCTCGTTGGACCGGGTGGGGCTGCCGCAGGGCGGCTCGACCATGATTACATCGGCGCCCAGGTTTCCCAGGGTCTTGCCGCACATCATGCACCCACCCTCGGCCATGTCCAGCACACGGTACCCGCGGAGAATGCTTTCGGGCTTATCACTATCCATGGTCTTCCGGAGCCAGTGGTGGAAAGATTGCCTGCACAGCAATCCACCCCCGGGAAACGGTCTTTTTGCCAGTATCTTGAGTCCGCTTCAACTTCCTCCAGAATGCGATATGAAAGCTGTTATTTCAGGCCGGGCCCGGAAGAGCGATTGGTGTCTCATATTCAAGACTATGCCCGTTGGTTTCACAAGGGTGTAGGCACCCTAGGAAATCCTGGTCGCGGTTGTATCATACGGTGGGTAAGGAACAGGAGGCGACAGTGGAATTCGGTTACACGGAAAGCCAGGAAAAGTTGCGGAGAGAAGTGCGTGGCTACTTACTTGACGAACTGCCTTCCGATATTCAGACTTCCGTGCCCCACATTGGCCGTGAAGTCCAGGAGCATGCGCTGGACCTTCAGCGGAAGATGGGTTCGAGACGCTGGCTCACGCCGGGATGGTCGCCCGAGTACGGCGGCCTGGGCCTCGGCCCGATTGAGCAGGCGCTGGTGGAGGAGTCATCCGGCTACTGGATGAATTTCTGGCCGAACGTCGTCGGCCTGCATTTTCTCGCCCCCATATTGTTTGTTCATGGTACAGGGGAGCAGAAGAAGAAGTACCTTCCCCCGATTGCCAGGGGAGAGGTGATGTTCTGGCAATGTTTCACCGAACCCAATGCCGGGTCGGATGAATCGAACGCCCAACTGAGAGCAGTCGAGGATGGCAACGACTATGTCTTGAACGGTCAGAAGATGTTCAACGGAGGAGCTTTCAAGCCCGACTATCTCGTAGTACTGACCAGGACGGCTAATACTGAACCGAAACATAAAGGCTTAACCATATTCATTGTCCCTGCAAACACGCCCGGAATAACCTACAGAGCTTTGCCGGTGCTGGGAGGCCACGAGTCAAACGAGATCTATTTTGACAACGTTCGAGTCTCGAAAGATAACATGCTGGGAAAACTGAACGGCGGTTTCTACTGTGCCATGGCGATACTCCAATTCGAGAGATCGGACACCGGTTGGCCGGCCTCGTGCAAGCGAATGCTTGAAGAGTTCGTACAGTTCTGCAAAGAGCATGTGGTGGATGGAAAGCCCCTGATCAAAGACCCGAAAGTAAGACAGACCCTGGCGGACATGGCAATGAGCGCCGAGGTATGGAGGCTCTCTGCATGGTATGCCGTGTGGAGGTTTAAGGAGAGAGAGAAACTTGGACCCCAATCCTACGACCTGACGGGGTACTTCAACCGCAAGGTGTTCACATTGCACGCCAAGGGGATGATGGACATCATGGGAATGTACGGGCAGTTACGCGGCGCTTCGAAGTGGTCCAGGATGGGCGGTTCTGTAGAGCGGTTGTGGCAAAGAGCAAGGAGCAAGCATGGCGGAGGAACCATAGAAATCCACAAGAACATCCTGGCCCAGAGGGGGCTTGGCCTGCCCCGCAGGAAGCGGGCTCAAGCCAGGGAACAGACCAAGCCGCAAACTTTGACGGACTAGGGGAATGTAAATGGATTTTGCGTTGAGTGAAGAGCAGGAAATGTTAAAGGCTTCTGCCCGTCGCCTTCTTGAAGAGGTCTGTACCGAGAGCTTCATCAGGGAGATGGAGAAAGACCGGAATGGCTATTCTCAGGAGCTCTGGAAGAGGATGGCGGGACTCGGCTGGTTGGGTATCGTGTTCCCCGAGGCATATGGAGGAGCAGGCAACGGCATTGTTGACCTTGCCGTTTTGTACGGCGAATTCGGAAGAGCCATGTTGCCCGGCCCGCATCTTTCCACAGTGGTGCTCTGCGGGCTTGCCCTGCTCGATGCAGGAAGCCGGGAGCAGCAGACGGAGTTTCTGCCGGGAATTGCCAGGGGCGAGTTGGTCATGGCTTTTGCCCTGACAGAGCCCAGCGCCGGGTGGGATGCCAGAAGCATCAAGGTCATGGCAAAGAGCGACGGAAACGGCTACCTGATTAACGGCGCCAAGCTGTTTGTCCACGATGCTCACGTGGCCGACTACATCCTCTGTGTTGCAAGGACAAAGGAGACAGTGGACCCGGAGGAGGGGATTACGCTGTTTCTCATTGATGCCAGGAGCTCGGGCATAAACTGTACGCTCTTGAAGACCACCGCTGGCGACAACAAACAATGCGAGGTGGTATTCGACAACGTAAGGGTCCCGGAGAAGAGCGTGGTAGGCAAGCTCAATGGAGGCTGGAAGACCGTTTCCAGGGTACTTCAGGTCGGGGCGGTGATGCTTTGCGCCCAGATGGCCGGGGCGAGTCAGCGTCTCCTGGGATTGACCGTAGAGTATGCCAGGACCAGGGTGCAGTTTGATGAACCGATCGGAGTAAACCAGTACGTCCAGGAACATTGCGTGAATCTGCTTGCGTGCGCTGACAGTTCCTGGTGGGTTACCTACCAGGCTGCCTGGAAGCTTGGCAACAATCAGCCTTGCGCCATGGAGGTAGCCATGGCCAAGGGGTGGACCAGCGAAGCACACGAACAGGCTTGCTGGTACGCCCACCAGGTTTTTGCTGGGGTTGGCTACACGACGGGGGAGGGGTTGCTGCCTCTCTTTTCAAGAAGGGGCAAGGTGGCGCAGTTGTATTTGGGAGACGCAGCATACCATCGTGAGGTAATCGCGCAGCAGATGGAGGACTGGACGCTGGAACTCCCCCGGGGAAAGCCTCTCGGGATATTCGAGGAAGACCAGGTAGCGGCCTGGGATCGAAAGATGTAGAGAGGCTCACACTTCTCCGGGCAGGGGTTAGTGCCTGGCCGTATTTCTAACTCCAGAGGCTATGTCTTGTGCTCGCCCTCTTTCATGTGAAAGGTCAGTTGGTTCAGAAGCCGGCCGCCATCCACAACGATGGTTTGACCCGTGACGTAGTCGGCAAGATCGGAAGCCAGCCATAATACCGCTCCGGCCACGTCCGTGGGCTCTCCTATTCTTCCCAGGGGGGTAGCCTTCTTCATCCGGTCCTCAATGCCTCGCTCCTGCCTGTGTGCCAGGTTTCTCGGGGTATTGATGGAGCCTGGTGCAATGGCGTTCACTCTTATGGCGTGAGGGGCCCATTCAACTGCCAGGGACCTGGTCAGCCCGATGAGGCCCGCTTTGGCCGCCCCATAGGCAGAATGGTGAGGTGCTGCGGTAATGCCACTCACAGATGCGATGCTTATAATACTGCCCTTTCTCCCCTGTTTAATCATTGCGGCGGCCACAGCCCTGCTGCACAGCAAAACGTACTTGAGGTTCAGCACCATCTGCGCGTCCCAAACATCTTCCGCAATGTCCATTGCCGGGAGGAACACACTTCCACCAACGATATTGACCAGAACATCGATGCGCCCGAATTCGGCCAGCGATACACTGACGATCTCGGCGACTTGCTCAGATTGTCGGACATCTGCCACTACTGGTCGAGCCCTTCCGCCAGTTCTGCGTATCTCTTCAGCGACGGCCTGCGCCCGGCTCTGGTCAACATCGACAGCGACCAAGTTGGCGCCAGCTTCTGCAAGCAGCGAACACGTGCTTGGTCCTATCCCTTCACCGCCAATCCCTCCGGCGCCTATTATGATGGCAACCTTACCCGCCAGGCCGATACGTGACAACATGATTTGGTGTCTCCCTTCAACACGGAGTTCCGGTGCCAGGACAGGCGCGTAAGGCCAGGGGCCCCTTGCACAGCAGGTGGCACACAAGACCAGGCAGCGAGCCCGTCTTTTCCCCATCACTCCTTTGCCTGCGGACGGCGGCCGGTGATGGTCTGGCAGGGTCGTTGCGATTATAAGACGCATCGGCGTACATGTCAATACGCTATATGCGTCAGCATGCTACCAGGCGTTGTATGAAATACTTCCAAAGGAGGGAAACGGGATGCGGCATTAGTGAACGGGCTTCTCTGGAGGAACGGAAGGACGGGTATCGGGAGATGAATGCCCTATTTGGACCGGGTGATAGAGCGTGTGATGATGGACTCTGGGTTTAGCGGTCGACTCACTACCGGTGTTTGTAGAGAGGTTTTTGTATGGTGGTGTCGGGATGCGACCTGAGTCGTATTAGTCTCATCAGGAGTGCGATATAATAGTGTTAGAGGGTGGGCAGAGCAGGTCCCGGAAGAGCGGGACTGGTAATCCCAGGTCTGGACCCGTAGCGCATAGTTTGCAGGGCTGAACTGTAAAAGGCGAGCCCAAACCGGCAGCGGTTTACTTGAGGGTTCGGGTTGGAAAGCTTGGTGGCCCACCCCAGAGCGTCACTGAGACATCAGCGACGCTCTTCTTTTCTGTATGAGAGCAGTTGCACATGGACAATCCCAGTTGGAGTGCTTCAAGTTGATTTGCACTGGTTTGTGGGGCATTTTCCGAAATCTGCAATGGGTTAGGGCCTTGTGAAGGGAAAGATATCGGCAGACTGACGGAATCTTTTGAGTGAGAGGTTGCCATGTTTCGAAGTGTAGCTCTTCCATCGACTATCACAGGTCGCATCTTTCTGAGCAGTATGCCGGGACGCTTTGGACCTTGTGAGAAGGCGTTGGAGGATGTTACCACTTACGGCATCAGTTGCATTGTCTGTCTGGCTTCGTCGGAAGACATCGAGAGACAGTCGGCCCGTTATGCCCGTGCCCTGGCATCCGGGACCGTGCCCTGCCCGGTTATACGTTTTCCCATTCCGGACTTTGAACAGCCTGCCGACAGCAACAGTTTCATGAGCCTTGTGCGCGAAACGGAGGACAAGGTGCGTCGGGGCGCCAATATACTTGTCCATTGTGGCGCCGGAGTAGGAAGAACAGGCGTCTTTGCCGTATCCGTTCTACTGGCCATGGGCATTGCATTGCCGGATGCCGCAGAGTTGGTCGAAAAAGCTGGCTCTCACCCGGAGACTCCCCCTCAGAAAGGGTTCTGCTAACTAGTGGTAGGAGGGACTATGAACGACTGTAATCCCCTCATCAACGTGAGGGGGGCTAAAGTATGTGGAAACGGCTGTATTCAAGTTTCGTCAACAGAGGTTGCTCCGCAGCGTTGGGTGGGGGTGTGGGCCTCGTTGCTGGAGGTTCCACAATGGTAGGAACCTACATTGTTGGTGGAATACTCATTTTGGCTGCGGTCACAATATTTGTATATAACCTAAAGCGCCCGACAGACGACTTCATACCGTCGCGCGAACAAGCAATCAGGGAGTCTAAGGTCGTCTGGGGTTTCTGGCATACCGGAGAAAATGCCAAGAAGCTGTTGCGATATGGAACTGTTCAAAGGATTCTCCTGCTAGAACCGAATGAGGCTAACCAATCCTTTTGTTACAGGATGACAGAGGCAAGAGCGACCAAGACTGATTTAATCACGAATGTTCGGTTAACAACTGCCGCTGCACAGGCTCTTGAGATACCGGTGAAATATCACAATGAACTAACCGCCCTATCCTTTATGATTTGTGATCCCTCGCCGGACATTGAGTGCAGTGATTCCGTGTCCTTTTCTAAGAGAGCTTATGTTGTGGCTCAGGTGATGGACCGCAATTTAGTTACGTCTGAGTGGCCTCGGTACAAAGTTACGAAAGCAGGGAATCCTCACGCATTTAGGGACTATGAACACTGGTTCAAGGATGTATGGGACAACAAGAGTGGTACTGCGATGGCGGTGGAGGGTACTCATGATTTCGACTAGCCCCAATGTCTCAAATGTCGTCTGCAAATACTGCCAGTCCCTGAACGTCATCAAATGGGGCAAGGTCAACGGTATCCCCCGCTACTGGTGCAAGTCCTGCAAGCGCAAGTTCGCTGACAATGGGGTAAAGTACAATCGTTGTTCCCTATTAGGCACTCTTGACCTCCGAAGCTGGTACAGGCGTTAGTGTCGCGTCCATAACCGGATAACCCTTTTTC
>Ga0082335_1002689_pt1 | contig 32208 bp, 34 predicted proteins | sample Subgrocontami58m_FD_72375 | JGI IMG/M metagenome (GOLD analysis project Ga0082335, IMG submission 72375) | Subsurface groundwater microbial communities from S. Glens Falls, New York, USA - GMW37 contaminated, 5.8 m (SPADES assembly) (version 2) ...
CGGGCCTTCCATCCGGATGGTTGGTTCTTCACGGGTGACTCGGTGACCATCGATGAGCAGGGATACGTTCGGTTCGTGAGCCGGATCAAGGACATCATCAACCGGGGAGGGGAGAAGATCAGTCCCCGGGAGGTAGAGGAGCTGCTCTATACCAATCCCAAGGTACTCTCAGTAGCCATGGTTGGCATGCCGGACCCGCGACTCGGAGAGCGGAACTGTCTCTACCTGGTGCTCAAGGAGGGCCAGACTATGACCCTGGAAGAAGTCGTCTCCTTCCTGCTGGGCAAGGGCCTGGCCAAGGTCAAGCTGCCCGAGAGACTCGAGCTGGTCGACTCTCTCCCGCTTACCGCCTCCGGCAAGGTGCGCAAGATCGCTCTACGGGAGGACGTAGCCCGCAAGCTGGAGCAGGGGCTATAGCATCCCGACCCATAATCCGGATAACCCAAAGGCCGCCCAGAGGGGCGGCCTTTGAATTGCATCTGTTCAGTCCGGCTCGTGGCCCGGATAAATGCCATCTGTACAGCAGTGAACTCACCAGCCTGGCTACTAACGATCGAATAGTCCATTTGCTTTGCCCTTTCAGGTGATCGTCCCCGCCGATTTCGTCCATGGTGACAGAGGCTTAATCTGTCGACGTCGCGTCGGTTGCATGTGTTGACAGCTCTGGAACGGGCTGCCATAGTGACTTTAAACGTGTGGACCGCTGATCTTCTCAACCACCGCCATTGGGCTTGCACGGCTGGCAGCCAGACCTTCCAGCACGCCAGGCACGTAAATCAGGAGAGTGCGCGATGCGAGTACTTCAATGCCCTCGAAGCGTATTCTACTTGTCGTAGCACTTCTCGCCAGCGCAACCGCGGTTGCTCTTGTCGCCGCTGGCCGGTTTTCCGCCAGGGCTGGTACCGTTTGCTTTACAGTCCGGGGCGACGTCAATTGCGATTGCATGGTTGACCTGACCGACTTCCTACTGGAGGCTCCGCGCTGGAACCAGAACAAGCGCGATGGAGGCTACAATCCGGGCTACGATCTTGATGGCGACGGCAGGGTGAGCCTTGCCGATCTGGCATCGGTACTGTCGCGCTGGGGTCGAACCTGCCGAACGGACCTGGGATTGAGGAAGGGAATTAACTACGTGGCATGGTGGCAGTCGGCCTATCAGACGCCGGCAGCGGACCAGGCGCTGGACAACCTCGCAGCCACCGGCGCCAACTGGGTCGCTCTCGTGGTAACTGGATACCAGCAGTATACTTCCTCGACTTCAATAAGCCGCTCTCTGTCATATACGCCCAGCGATGCCGACCTTGTCCATGTGCTGGACCGTGCCCACAAGCTGGGGCTGAAAGTGATGCTAAAGCCTCATCTCGACCTGACCAATGATTCTCAAAGTTGGCGTGCGTTGATCGGTTTCAAGACGGAGGCAGACTGGGCAGCCTGGTTCGCATCATACCGTTCCTTCATCAACCATTATGCGGAGCTGGCCCAGGCTCATGGCGCCGAGGCATTGGTGGTCGGAGTAGAGCTACAGGGTACCAGTAAGCGGGAGACGGAGTGGCGCCGTGTGGTGGCGGAAGTGCGCCAGCGGTACTCAGGCCCTATCACTTACGCCGCCAATTTCGGCGGAGAGGAGACGGCCATCAAGTGGTGGGATGCCCTGGATTATATCGGCGTGGACGCGTACTACAAGCTATCGCAGAAGGACAGGCCGAGTTTGTCCGAGATCAAGGCAGGTTGGCAGAAGTATATCCTGGTGCTGGAACGTTTGTCGAAAAAGTACGGGAGGCCGGTTATCCTCACCGAGATTGGCTATAGAAGCATTGTTGGTACCAGCCGCATCGCCGGCGATTGGAAGCTGGGCGAAGGCAGGCCGGTAGACTTACTGGAACAGGCCAACGCCTACCAGGCATTCTTCGAGACCGTTTGGGGAAAACCATGGCTTGCAGGCGCCTACTTTTGGAATTGGCCGGCCGACTCCGCTTCCGGCGGGCCGACAGACAACAACTACACTCCTTACAAGAAGCCAGCAGAGCAGGTCCTTCGCCTCTGGTATGGCGGCCGAACGCCGACCCAGGCTGGCGCGGCCCGATAGCAGACGCGTTCAAGCTTTTGGTTGAAAAGAGCCTGGGACTATGCAACGACTCCGAGGAAGGTGACCGCCTCCAGTGCCCCCTCTAATGGTCGTGGGTGGACCACGAATCCCAACAGGCCCGTGAGCGTCGGCCAGCCGAAGCGCGCTGGCTCACCAAAAGCCCTGCGCACTCGCAGGGCATGAACAAACAATGTTTTGGTGGAGACGGGGGAGGCCCCAGCCCCATTACACCCAAATGCTGACACGATTGGCTGAGCAGAGTGCAGTGGCGATCTATCTGCCTGAGGTAATCGCTGGGACCTTCCTGAACAGCTCCACCGGGCCGGCCGCAGGCAATTTGAGGGCCAGCACCTGCCCGGCGTCTCGCAACTCGTAGTCCTGGACGGCGGCGAGCATGTTCATCATATCTGTGTACCGGGACCCGGGCCCGCAGTCAACGAGCGTCGTAACGAGCTTCCCCACGCGCAGACCGCCCCGGCCATGCCGCTGCGCGGGCTGGTGATGCTGTAGGGCCCACCGCCGGTGTTGCAGTCCGCCATGACGGCGAGGGTGCCATCCTGGCGGAAGGTGAGCGAGCATACTTCGGGGAAGGCCACCGGTGTCTCCCGCCCCTGATAGGCCGTGCGTTCCTATTGCCAGGCTGCCCCCACAATCCCCGACGAAGGCATGCTCCTGATCTCCAGCGAGCCAACTATAGCGTCCAGTTTCGCCAGGTCAGGCTGCCAGTCAGAACTGGAAAGACTGTTGAGCAGCCCGGCCTTCTCCTGCATGTAAGCATTTTGGTCCGCAACGATCCGGTCGAACTCGGTCGCCGGGACATCCTTTATGGCGGGCAGCGCCGCTGTGGTGACCGGGTAGAAGAAGGAGACCAGGTACTGCCCGTCGTTGGTGAAGCCCATGTATATGTAGCGCAGCCTTTCCTTACTGACCGGGTTGGGGTCCTGAGCGAAGCGTCCCACATAGCGGAAGCCGTTCCGGCTGGCGCTCTTCTCGGTAACTGCGGCCCGGCTCACCTGAACCGCCAGGTCATTCACTCCCGCGATTTCCTCGAAAGGCAAGGCGGGTAACCTGCCTATCGGCGGAGGCGACGGCAGGAGCCTGGCCTGCAGATTGATCCGATCGAGCATGCTGGCGACGCTCCTATTCCCGTGCTCGTCCCACAGCTGCTGGTAGGCAGCCACTGGAATGATAAACATCACAGGCCTGGAAGCATCCCGATAGGCCGGGTCAGCTTCCCCGAAGGTGATCTCGATGTGCCCCGGCAGCCCCTTGGGGCCGGGCGGCTGGCTCACGTCATAGGCCGATGCTGGAATCACACTGGCCCGCCAGGACGGGAAGAGGCCTTGAGTATTGATTGTAACGTCTCCCGCCGCGATGTTTGCCGGGCCAACCGTAGCGAGCAGGTCCGCCGCCCGGAACTTCTTCACGCTATGCTTCGTGGGACAGCACATCGGGTCGTCCGGCCCATGTTCAATCATGTCGACAGTAATTGTTCCATCAGGTGAGAGCGTCATGCTGTTGAACCTGATGCGATCGCCTAAGAATTCCCGGCCTGCCTGTACCAGCGTACCATTCTTGTCTACCATGATAGCCATGAATATGAACGTACCGGTTCCGCCGGTATTCAGAAAGAGAGGGGCTATAGCATCAGGGGTGTTGTCTCCGTTGAGATCTCCCGTCACCACGAATTCGCTAATAAGACCCGCCATTACCCTATCGAGGGGTGAGCCCGTGACAAGGGTGTACGCCCCGTCAACCATCCGGACGGGGGTGTCCTTTATGCTGAAATCCTTCGGGTCAACCAGGGGCAAGATGTACTCTGCATTTCGGAGCTGCTGGTCTGCCTCCCATTGAAACCGCTGCGTATTCAGCCGCTCCTGGACGCCAAAGGGTCCGTTCACCCAGGAGCTATATCCATCCGTAAAGGCCGTGAAGTTGTCGGCCTTGCGCCAGACCAGCAGCCCGCGCGTGGTCTCCTGCAGGCCGTCGCCGTTCTCGGGGTTGTAGCGCTGGTCGCTCCGGCAGTCGCCGACAACATCGGGCGCCTGGTCATGAAGAGACTTGAAACCCTGGACAAAGCTGCACTCGGCGGCAAGCGTGGGCGAGGATATCCCGGGTGCAAAGGATACCAGAGAGAGCAATAAGCCTATCGAAATGAAGAACCGCATATGTGTAACTCCTAATCTTGGCAGGTCGCTAGACCTTGGCCGATCATGGCCGGTCCGCCGCAGAGGCACGAGCCTCCATCGACTCCTCGACGGGCAGCCTCAGAACTATGGTTGTGCCTTTCTCGACGGCCGGCTCCACACTGAGCTCTCCACCGAAGAGGCGAGCCCGTTCTGCCATTCCCGCCAGGCCGAGGTGGCCTTGCTGCAGCAAGACTCCGGGGCCGGCGACGACGAAACCCGGACCGTTGTCCTCGACGACGAGCGTTACTTCCCGCTTATCAAAGATGAGGGCCAGGCTCACCCGCCTGGCAGATGAAGCGTGCTTGCGGACATTGGACAGTGCCTCCTGGGCTATCCGGAAGACCGTTAACTCCAACTCCGAAGGAAGGCGGACTTTATCTCCCAGCAGCTCGAAGCTGGTCCTGGTCCCGGGCAGTTGCTGTCCAAGTTCCCTGACCAGAAGCTGCAAGGCTGGAACCAGCCCCAGGTCCTCGAGAATCGAGGGGCGCAGGTTGTTGCTCATGCGTCTTAGCTCTACGACCCCTTTCTGCGCGAGCGCCTGCACCTCGTCCAGGCGTCCCTCGGGGGCGGTCTCCCCCTCCCGGATCGCGTCCCGGTAGAGCTCGAGTCGCTGGTTAAGCGCTACCAGGTCCTGGACCGCGCCGTCGTGCAGCTCCCTTGCCAGCCGCAGGCGCTCGTCCTCCTGCGCCTTGAGCACCTCTTCGGCGTATCGTCTCAAGGATTGCTGCTGCTCCTCCAGCCGTGTCACCATCCGGTTTACAACACGCAATAGAACGCGAAGGTCGGGAGGCCCTTTCTCGGACAGCGGACGAAACGGCTTCCCCTCAGCCACACGCTTCCCCTCCTCGACCAGCCCTCCCAGCGGGCCGACTACCCTTCCGAGACTGAACGCCAGCACAGCAAACGCGAGAACCACGCCGAGCGCCATAAGCCCCGCCACCAGAACCTGAGCTGGGACTACGGAGGCGACGATGGGTTGCCACGGCTCCTCGATGAGCAGGCCCCAGCCGGTGCTGCCGACCGGAGCGTAGGTCGCTACGACCTCTTCGCTGGAGGCGTTTGGCCGGTAGACAATACCGCTGGGCGAGCTGGCACTGGCCAGGCGCCAGAGATCGGGGGTAGCTCTGATGCTGTCGCCACTGATGCTCGATCCGGGGCGGTAAATGACTGAGCCGGTCCCGTCAACCAGGTAGGTCATGGAGCCACCGGGAGCCCTGACGAGGTTGAGGTCTCTGGCCCATTCGGGCCTGGCGAGGCTGAGTTCACCTACCAGGACACCTGTGAAGGCTCCTTGACTGCGCACCGGGACGGCAACTGCCGTGACGGGCTGCCCGGTTGGCTGGTATTGAAAGACACTGGAGAAGGCCGGGCTTTGGGTTGCCCGTGCTTCCCGGAAGAACTGCTGGCTGGCAAAGTCGAAGCCTGCCTTGGGGGTGCCCGGTGGGACCACCGCGAGGGCCCTGCCGTCAGCATCCAACAGGACCACGGCGGTAAAAGCGCTCAGGGAGGCGATCCGGTCCAGGAGCAGCGCCTGCTGCTTTTCCGGGTTCCCCGTCAGGTCTCCAACCTCCCGCGCCGTGAAGTCCAGCACGCGAACCCCCGACTGCAGATTCGAGGCCAATCCCGATGCTGCTACCGTCGTAAGCGCCGTTTGCCGTTGGAGGGCAAGCTCCCCGGAGGTAGCCGTCAGGGAGCGAACTCCAACACCGGCGGCGAGCAAGCCAAGTAAGACCAGGGGTAGGAAGGTCGCGAGGACGATACGGCTGCTGAGGGAAAGACTCATCTTAGCTTGATCCATCCCTGTGCCAGCGCGTAGGTGACCGCCTCGGTCCTGTTGTCTACGCCGAGCTTTCCGAAGATGTTGCGCAGATGGACCTGCACGGTGTAGTAGCTGATGCTGAGGGCCTCAGCTATCTCCTTGTTCGCCATCCCCCTGGCGGCCGCCTGGAGGACCTCCACCTCCCGTGCGGAGAGAGCTTCAGCCATCCCCTCGGCCCGATACCCTTGCTTCTTGGAGGTCAGGTGACTGACCACCGTTCCGGCCACGAGCGGGTCAAGGGCGGTCCGGCCGGCATACACGGTGCGGATCGCCTGTGCGAGCTCTGCGCCTTTCGTAGTCTTCAAGAGATACCCGTCGGCGCCAGCCTCCAGAAGTGGGAGGACATACTCCTCATTCTCGTAGGCCGAAAGGATAAGGACCTTCATCTGCGGGTACCGGGCTTTAAGGAGCCTGGTCGCCTCAAGCCCGCCCATCTTAGGCATCCGAACATCCATTACCACGACATCCGGTCTGAGGACTTCTGCCAGCCGCACCGCCTCTTCCCCGTCGCCAGCCTCCCCGATGATCGAGAGGTCCCCGGCTTTCTCCAGCAGCTGGCGGGTGCCTTCCCGTACGATGTCATGGTCCTCGGCCAGCAGCACCCTTATGTTGTCTCCTGGCGTCACCCTCTGCTCCTCGTTCAATTCAGCCTCCCATCCGAGGGAACCATCCCGCCCTCAACGGGCGCGCTCGACCGCAACTTCCAGGTGGTAGATTGGGTTGCCTTGAGTCAGCACCTGATAGGGACGGGAGCCCTTGAAGATCACGTTCTTCTGAGCATCCTTGATGGTCACTTCCAGCACGTAGGTCGCTGTTGGGTCGATGTTCGCGGGCTTGAAGGGCGCCTCGAATGTCATGGGAAGTCGAGCCGTCACTATGGAGCCGCCGATTTGGATCCCGGCACTGTTCACGATCATGACCTCTGCGGTGCTCCCGGCGGGAGCGGTTTCGCCATCGGGACCCACGATCCTACCGGTCACCGAGTTAAGCTTGCTGAAGACCAGGTCGCCGCTGTCTATCTTGAGATTGAGATACAGGTCATCTTCCTTGAGGACGTAGGTGGCGACCTGCCCCAGCATTCCGACATACTGCGTGTCCCGTGAGCCAGGCGGGCATGCCGCCAGGGTCGTAGGGCCTGGGGTCAGGGCCAGACGGCTTCCCTCCAGCTTGTACCCTCCTTTGCCCGTGTTGCAGTCGGACTGAAAAGCGAACGTCCCGTCAGAAAGTAGCTCCAGCCGGTAGGATGCCGGGAAGGGCAGGAGAAAGCTGTTCTGGTCGTTGCTGGAAACGAAGCGCTGCCAGATCCAGATTGTATTCATCAAGCCCGCCGGGGCCGCCTGCGCTGGTTGAGAAGTGGGACTCTCGACCGGCCTGGGTGACGCAGTGGCGGTGGGTCCCGGAGTCTGCTGCGCCGGCTGGGCCGGCCTGGACGCCGGTGGAGGAGTTGGGGCAGCAGGCGTGAGCTTCACCAACATTCCACTCTGCAGACCGTACTCCTGCAGCGACTGGAGGGAGGGGCTAACCATCGGATCGCCCGGCCCCTGGGCCAGCACTTCTGCTCTAATCTTTCCGGAATCGACGGCCAGCGACTTGATCTGCACGCGGTCTCCCAGGAACTGGGCGCCGGCCTGCTGACCCTTCCCGTCCTTGTTGAGTACTGCCGCCAGGTATATGAAGTTGCCCGAACCGCCGGTATTGGTCCACAGGACGACTGCAGCGTCCTCGACCCGGTCGCCGTCGAGGTCGCCGAAGGCGACGGTGACCACTCCAACCCTCTTAACCTGGGTGGCGCCCTCGCCGTATTTCTCCTGGTAGTTGCCGTCTTTCAACTGGAAGGCACCGATCTCCGGCAGTTCGTACTTCCCGTTGCGAACGGCGTCCTCCGCCAGCTGGATACGCTGTTCCCGCGCCTGGCTGGCCTCAAAGGCTGCCGTCGTCGCCTCGGGCCCGCTGGCTCTTGGCACGGAGGCGGCTAACGGCGTCCCGCACGCCGTTGCTGCGGCTGCGATGGCCGCAAACGTGGCGACCGTAACGAACTTTCTAAGCGCTCTTGTTTTCAGGCTGTCCATCGGTGTCCCTCCGGCCTCTTTCGTCTGCCGGATTTGTTCTACTCACAGTATGCTCGTGACCGCTGCCCGTGGCATCGAGTGAAGCAGGTAAATGTCGGTACCGAAATGCAGGGAGCCAATAACTGAATTCAGTTATGGGTAAGGCCAATTGCGCTCAATATACCACACCCTGCGTGTTGAGTTATGAGGGCGTCAGGCAAGGACCTAAGCGAGACAAGTATCGTCTCTCAGCAGGACTAAAAGAGCAAGATGGAATTGGGGGAGTTTGAGCGATCGCCACTTGAGCGCGGCTGTGTCATGATAGACAAAAGAGGTGACAGGTGTGTGTTGCAGGTAATACGAACACTGTCGCAATATAGCACGATGAGCGGTACGGCCTTCGTAAGTTTACTGGTGGAGACGGGGAGTGGCGGGCTCCACCTGCTTAAACTGGCCCGCACGTCGCTGGCGAGCCGAAATGCTCTGGCTGTTGTGGACTGCCGTCTACCCAACCAAGAAGATTGATCCAGCCAACATCTTCAATCGTCTTCGGGATACAGCGCCAGCGGATCGAAACGCGTGATGTTGGTGATAGTATCAAACACCTTGTCTGTCGTGACTATCCCCTCCAGGTGGTTCGCCAACACAACTGCGGCGTGGATAGCATCGCGGGGCACCAGGTCAGGATAGTCATTTAGCAACTGATGGGCCAGCAAGATCTCCTCGCGCCCTATGGGCAGGGGATCGGGGAACATGACGAGGAGATCAGCACAGGTCGAAAGTGCTCGTGGCCTTTCGCCCCTGGCAGAATAAAGATACAGGATCTCCTGGAATAGCTCGGTATCCGCATTGAGGCCGCCATCTCCACGGACAACCTCCTGGAGTAGCTGGCCGCACGAGTGTTTGTAGGCGTGAGGACGACCGACGGCATATACGATGATATTGGTGTCAAGAAGCTTCAAGCTCTCTAACAACCTCTCTTCCAATATTTCGCTTGGCCTCTTCCCATGTACCAAAGTCCGTCTCTTGCGCGAGCAGGCGATCAACGGCAGCCTGCTTCTGCTCCCGTGTTGGCTGCAAATACTCCCGTGTGACCGCACGGCGTATCAGGGCGCCAATCGACTCTTTGCGAGACCTGGCAATCTCCTCAAGAAGCGCGTATTGAGCCGGGTCCAGGAGCAGTTCCACGCGCTTAGTCAGTGGCATGCCATGTCACCTCCCTCCGCGAATTCAAACATCCGTATGCCTACGGATATTGTAACGCTTGAATTGTCTGCGGTCAATTGAGACGCGGGTTCCAATCCATGGCGCTGCTCGGGCAGGCCGTCAGGTGTGGCTGTCGGGCGATGCGTGGTGTAGAAATTGGTCTGCCGTGGACGCGATTGGAGTGGCGTCGTATGATAATCGTGATGGACATGGCCACAGGGTCGCATCGCCCGTAATAGAGGGTGCCCAAAGCTCGGGCAAGTCTCGTGCAGCGCTTTCGCAAGGGGAGACCGATATGAGTGAGTATCAGTACTACGAGTTCCAGGCAATCGACAGGCCTCTCACCAAACAACTTCCCCAAGCGGCTGATCGGCCTGGTGACGGTCTCGTGCTATTGTGTCGGCGATAGTTTCTCATGCCGAGAGGCAGGCGACAATCCCCACCTACGCACTGAGATCAATAAGCGGTTCTGGCAAGCATATCCGACCGAGCGCGGTAATTCAGGAAGAGATCTTCTCGACGAGCGCCGGACTGTCGGGCAACTATTGGCGGATGCCAGGAAGCGGGCGGAGGCCAGACGGCGCGCGGAGGCTGAGCGTCAGCAGAGAGAAAGGGCCGCGCGCGAGAGAGCCCAGGCCGAGGCGCGGGCCAGGCTGACCTGTTCAAGAGCAGGCTCGGCGAGCTGCGTGGCCGCCATGACGGGAAGCCGAGCTTCCTTCGGCGCATCGATGATGCAAGGCTCAGATAGAGCTTGGACTTGCAGATAAGAACGGGCGGTTTTCGATTAGTGCCTGAAAGGGAGCTGCATTGATGAGTTTGGACGAGATACCAGGCAAGCGGAAGCTCAAGGTGGACATGGATGGACTCGAGATGGCCTTCGATAACTCGTCGTACGAGCTCAACTACTACCTCGACGTGCAAACCGGCGAAGTGGTCCTGGTCACAGAGGAGACCCGCCGGGCCTGGGAAGATATCTACGCGGAGTTGCCGGAGGAAGCCCAGACAGAAGGCGGCTTTGAAGCTGCGGTCAGCCAGGGCGATCTGCCGGATGGGGAGAAGGAAGAACTCCTTAGAGCCGACATGGTGGAGTCTGGGTATGGTGATCGGTACATCGAAATCCCGCGTGCCGATTTGCGTGAGGGCTACACGGACATGGAGAGCTTTATTGAGACCGTCGGGAACCGGGGGCTGCGAGACAGGCTAGAACACGCGATCGCGGTCAAGCGCCCCTTCCGCCGTTTCAAGGACGCGTTGCTTAGCTATCCCGCTGAAGAGGAACGGTGGTTTCGATTCAGAGACGAGCGAGTGCGCGAGCGGGTGCTTGAGTGGCTGGACGAGGAGGGAATCGAGCCAGAGTTAGGCAAGTGACGAAGGCTGCCTGCTCGACTCGCCATTGGCTTGCTGGGGAGCCGAGGCGCACTGGCGGCGGCCGGATCGCGTGGCCCTTCGAGCGCACGGTGTGTCGGCGTGGCCGATCTGGCCAGGCCATAAGTCTAGTGCTCGCCGACTTGACCGGCGGTTGCGACTCCCTTACAACCCTTTGTAAGTGTCCTCCTGGCGCCTGGCAACTCTCACTACGGTTACGGTCCGCGCCTCGTCGTCTATTGCGTAGACCACTCTGAACTGGCCAACGCGAATCCGCCAGAGACCGCTATCAGCCAGCTTTTTGACCCTGGCTGGCCTGGGAACGTTCTCCAGGTCAGAGATGGCCTTGCCGACGGCTTGGTAATCTCTTTCGGAAAGAGTGTCCAACTCCTTCTGGGGAGCCCGTCTTAGAACGATTTCATAGGTCACCCGGCGCGCTCAAGCCTCCTGGCCTGATACTCTCGCCAGGACATGGTGCCTTGCTCATCGGCAAGCGCCTTCAGTCCTTCTTGAGCGTCCTCTTCGTCCTCCAGGACCTCGAGGGCGGCCTCACGTAAAAGGCTGGCCATAGAGGTCCGCCGCTCGAAAGCTACCCGCCGAAGCCTCTCATGTTGGTCTTCTGTCAGGAAAATGGTGGTCCGTTTCAACGTTGCCATAACTCTACCTCTTCGCAAATTATGACATATGTATGTCGGTATGTCTACAAAACTTGAGTTTCGGTCTCTTGATCCTGCCATGGACGCGGCTGGAGCGCTGTCGTATGATAATCTCCGTAGCGCGAAGAGAAAGACAATGATCGCCCTCCATGGCCTCTGGACCAGCGGCTCCATGAATATCTGGGGTGAGGATTCCGACCTGATTGCAGCCTCTGCCAGAAAACGGCGCAATCAGTCTCCGGCCTCACAGATCCAATCGCACCCGTTCGCCCTTTCACACAAGAGGGTTCGCGATGTCCTGGACTTGCTATTCCAGTCATCTCGTGGCCAGCAAGCTGTGGAGGGAAATATGGTCCTGAGACTTCCCTCTGACCCCAGCGGGCCTCTGGCCAGCCCGGAGCTCATGCCGGATTACGAAAGGAGCCCTTCCGGAACGGCAAGGCTTCAACTCGCCTCGTGGAAGGTGCCATCCCTCAGTATCGATGGTGCGGAAACCCTCGCCATGCTCGCCGAGCTACCTGATATCCTGCCTAATGGCACCAGCCTCGGCACTTCTTTTCGATACTGGATGGAGGTGGACAAGCTCAGTCTCGAACTCCTGGCCCACGAGCGTTTCGTACCGGAACTGATCGAGGATGGCAACGGAGGTCTTAGGGCAGTATGGCAGCCGCTTCTCGATAGTGAGGGTGTGCAAGCGCGCTTACGACTTCTTGCACAGGCTATGCCCCCGGTATGCCGTTCCATAGACCTTGGCGTCAAGCAACCCGCTCCCGCGGGAATCCTTCAAAGCTTTCTTGCAGCTACTGTGGATGCGTCGGTGCGACGTTGGTTGGTATCGAATCCGCCTCTTGGCCGTAGTCGCGGCTCCAGATTGAAGAATCCACCACTCGCCCAGCGATGGTTGGTAGCGCTCTTTTCTCAGGACTCGAATATTGAGGCATCATTGCAAGAGAGTGCTTCTTTCATCAAGGCTATGCAATCCTGGGCAGGCCAGCTGCGCTCGACGGGTGCTGGGGCAGCCTTCCGCACGTGCTTCCGGCTGGAGCCGCCCCGTGACCTGGAGGACCAGGGCACTCCCTCGGCGGATCGTCCGTGGGCGCTTACCTATCATCTACAGGCAACCGATGATAGGAGCCTGCTCGTAGATGCTTCGGCAGCCTGGAAGGAGCGATCAGGGGCATTAACCTTTCTGAAACGGCGGTTTGAGAATCCGCAAGAGAGGCTTCTGGCCGACCTGGGGAGGGCGTCCCGGCTCTTCCCAGCCCTGGAGAGCAGTCTGAAGTCAGCACGTCCGGTAGCTTGCAGGCTATCCGTGGACCAGGCCTACGGTTTCTTGCGGGAGGCGGCGCCCCTTCTAGAAGAGAGCGGATTCGGGGTTCTGGTCCCCCCGTGGTGGCAGAAGCCCGCGGCCCGGTTGGGAGTGCGCCTCAAGGTCAGGCCCAAAGATGGCGGTAATATCGCCGGCAGGGGCTTGGGGATCAACGGCCTGGTAGATTACGACTGGGAGGTATCCCTGGGGGACGAGAAGCTAAGCCGGGAGGAGTTCGAACGCCTGGCCGCCCTGAAAGTACCGCTGGTCCAGGTGCGCGGGCAGTGGGTGGAGTTGCGCTCTCGGGATATCGAAGCAGCCATCCGTTTCTTCGAGCGTAAGCGAGGCGACCTGTCGCTTTCCGATGCCCTTCGTCTCGGCCTATCGGGTGGTAGCTCGGAGACAGGGGTCCCGATTCTAGGGCTGGAGGGAGAAGGCTGGGTCGGAGAGTTGCTGGCTGGAATGGCCTCCGGCGTGACCATGAGAGTTCTGCCTCCACCGGAGAGCTTCCACGGAAGCCTGCGTCCGTATCAGGTAAGGGGCTACTCGTGGATGGCTTTTCTGGACCGGTTTGGCCTCGGCGCTTGCCTGGCCGATGACATGGGCTTGGGCAAGACCATTCAGGTAATCGCGCTGCTCCTCAATGAGCGATCCGCCAAGGTAAGGCCCGGGCCTACTCTCATAATTGCTCCCATGTCGGTTGTGGGAAACTGGCAGCGTGAGATAGAGCGGTTCGGGCCATCTCTCAAGGTGATGGTGCACCATGGAGCCGGGCGACACTCGGGCCAGGCATTTGCCAGAGAGGCAAAGAAGAATGACGTGGTTATCAGCACCTATCCCCTCGTTCTACGGGACCAGGCTTACCTGGAGGCAGTCCCCTGGGAGCGATTGGTTCTGGACGAAGCGCAGAACATCAAGAACCCGTCCGCCAAGCAGACGCAGGCCGTTCGAGCCCTCAAGGTGAACCGCCGTGTGGCCCTTACCGGGACGCCCGTAGAGAATCGTTTGTCCGAGCTATGGTCGATAATGGAGTTCTTGAACCCCGGTTACCTGGGACCAGCCAGCCGTTTCCGCTCAAGCTTCGCCATCCCGATCGAGCGCTACCGCGACGCAGAGTCTATGGGCAGGTTAAGGCGCCTGGTGCAGCCCTTCCTCTTGCGCCGTCTCAAGACCGACCCTACAGTCATCCAGGACTTGCCGGAGAAGATGGAAATGAAGGTCTTTTGCAACCTGACAAAGGAGCAGGCTTCACTCTACCAGGCGGTCGTAAAAGACATGATTGAGAAGATCGACGCTAAGGACGGGATCGAGCGCAAAGGGATGGTGTTAGCCGCCCTGACCAGGCTCAAGCAGGTCTGCAACCACCCGGCCCAATTCCTTCAGGACGGAAGTTCGCTGGCAGGGCGGTCCGGCAAGCTCTTGCGCCTGGTAGAGATGCTGGAGGAGGTCCTGGCAGAGGGAGACCGGGCCCTGGTCTTCACCCAATTTGCCGAGATGGGGCAGATGCTGAAGGGCTACCTCCAGGACGCGCTGGGTAAGGAGGCGCTCTTCTTGCACGGCGGGGCGCCCAGAAAGGCCCGCGATGAGATGGTGCAGCGCTTCCAGGACGGAGTCAACGGACCTCCTATCTTTATCCTCTCTCTGAAGGCCGGGGGCACCGGCCTCAATCTGACCGCCGCCAGCCATGTCTTCCATTTCGACCGATGGTGGAACCCTGCGGTAGAGGCCCAGGCCACGGACCGCGCTTTCCGGATCGGCCAGAAGCGCAACGTCCAAGTACATAAATACGTCTGTGTTGGCACACTGGAGGAGCGCATTGACCAACTGATGGAAGACAAGAAGGTGCTAGCCGAGAGCGTGGTAGGCGCCGGTGAGGGCTGGTTGACGGAGATGTCCACCGACCAGTTGCGTGACCTTCTGGCTCTTTCGAGCGAGGCGGTCATGGAGGACTAGAATGGGATACAGGGGTTACTGGGACCGCTACGAGCCGAGCCGGCCGCGCCCGGTCAAGGACGGAATCAAGGCGAAGAGCACCCGTGGCAAGATCGGGGAGACCTGGTGGTCAGGGCGGTGGTTAGCCGTCCTGGAGTCGCTGGACTTAGGAGCGAGGCTGGCGCGAGGCCGTACCTATGCCCGCAAGGGGCAGGTGATGAATCTGGACATACAGACCGGGGTGGTCAGGGCCAGGGTCCAGGGCTCTCGCCCCAAGCCTTATCAGGTCACCATCAAGCTGCCGCCCCTGTCTGCCGGCGACTGGGCCAAGGTTATCCAGGCCATGGCCGCCCAGGCTATCTTCGCCGCCAGGCTCCTGGCGGGAGAGATGCCGCAAAACATCGAAGAAGCATTCCAGGAAGCCCATGTTTCCCTCTTTCCCAGCCGTGGCCGGGACCTGGAGACCGATTGCTCTTGCCCGGACTGGTCAAACCCCTGTAAGCACGTAGCTGCTGTCTACTATCTTCTGGCGGAGGAGTTCGACCAGGACCCGTTCATGATCTTCCGGCTACGCGGCAAAGAGAAGGACGAACTCATAGCCGCGCTACGGGAGCTACGAGCCGGCGGCGAAGAGGCTTCCAATGCTGCTGAAGCTACGCCTTCCGAAAGTATCAGCGGACTAGAGCCACCCCCTCCTCTGGAGGATTGCCTTGAGAGGTTCTGGGTAGCTGGCGACGCCCTCGCCTCCTTCCACCCGAACATGGCGCCCCCGCCCGTGCCGGAAGCCGTCCTCAAGAGGCTTGGACCTCCTCCTCTCGGTAAGGACGCAGAGAGCGCGCTGGAAGCATTGAACCGGGCTTATCAAACTGTGCGACATGAGGCCCTTCGGCTGGCCTACGGCGAGAAGGAAAGCGTCGATGTCGCTGAGTGACCATTCCGACGAAATACTGCGGGTCTGGCCCTCCCGCTCCGATGACAAGGCATGGTGGTCGCCGCTCTATGGCGACATAGATACCCCCTCGGGCTGGGATTCCCAGGGGCCTGGTGACCCTTTCATAACCAGGCGGATAAAGCAGATGGGTCCGCACTGGGTGGTCTTGAAGCGCCGCAAGGGTTACACAGAGACATTGGGCATCCTGGCTCCGGTCGCCAATATCGAAGCTGCCAAGAGGCTAGCAGAGGAGACGGCGGCCCGCAGGAGCACTGCCCGGGACCGCTCGCGGGAGCAACGCACCCGGCGGGAGGTGGACTGCCGGCAGCTCTTTATTGAAGCTGTTCTGGGATACCTGGACTTTGCGCCTAGACATCAGGAGCTCGCCCGGAAGATCGCGGAGGCGGTCGCCAGTCGTGCTACCGAAGTCGGCAGTGGCAGGGTTGGGCGCATGGCCAAGCTTAGCCTGGAGAACAAGGCAGAGTTGGCCGCCCGTGCCCACATCCGGCACAAGTATACCAAGTATGAAGACCGGCTGATTAGAGAAGGCCTATTTGATATCGACAAAGAAATCCACCGGAGTATCCGGGCCGATGCCCAGGAGGACGTGGACAGATTCCTCAGGAGGCACCGCCAGCGTCGTATTCCATAGCGTCGGGCAGCCGCGATGTTCGCTCTTGACGTGAGGTAAGGCGCAGGCTAGCATATCCTTACTGAGGTGTCATTGCCTTACAATGGAGCGAACATGAAAGAAGTCATATCTACCATCAGCAGTAAAGGGCAGCTTACCATTCCGGCCGAGGTGCGGCGACATTTGGGTGTCCAAAGCCATGACAAAGTGGCCTTCGTAATAGAGAGCGAAGGTGAGGTCAAGCTCAAAGTTCCCCGCTACACGGACATTGATTCGGTCGTCGGAAAGGCCGGCTCATTGAAGACCCCCCTTTCGTGGCGGGAGATGCGCGCAATCGCCAAAGAAGACCGGATGCGGCGAAAACGCGGGCTCAAGCCATGAGTGATCCGTTCGTCGATACTGACGTCCTGATCGGGCTCTTGACAGGGGACGATCTTGAGAAGCAGACCCAGGCCCGAGCTCTCTTCAAACAAGTGGAATCGGGCGCAGCAGTCCTTGTCGCTCCGGAGACCGTGATCGCCGACGCGGTCTTCGTGCTCTCCTCCCCAAAACTCTACCATCTTCCGCGCACCGAGGTCCGCGATCTCCTTGCTCCGATTCTTCGCCTACCCAACTTCAAGGTACTACGCCGGCAAACCGTCGTCACCGCCCTGGACATCTACGCCAGTAGCAACCTGGACTTTGGCGATGCGTTTATCGTCGCTTCGATGCAAGCCCAAGGATCAACTCTTCTTTACTCCTACGACGGCGACTTCGACCGCATTCCAAAACTCACCCGCGTCGAGCCATAGGCGGATTGCAGGATTGAGATAGCTGCCAAAAAGATGAAGCTTCGCGGCTTAACTGCAGGCGTCAGACGTGACGGGAGGACTGAAGCTAATGACGTATGAAGAACTGAGAAACCACGCGTTCACCAAGGCCGTCTTCGAGGCCATCCGCCCCATGTTAACGGCGCATCCAGAGTACTTTAAGCGCTATGCACGCAACCGGGAGGATGTGCCCGATGAGTACGAGTTCTACCTTATGCGCGTCGGCAACCGATTGGCCATTTTGCTGTCGCATTGTGAGCAACTCTCCCACGCAATCATATTCATGTCGACGTACCGTCAGACTCCAATCGCTACGCATGTCGGAATCACCCGTGCGAAACACCTCCGGTATGAGATCGAAAGCTACGTTGTACGGACCTAGACGTTGTACGACCTTGTCTTGAAGCTCGTCGATGGTGTTTTCCACCTTACGAATGCGGATTCCCAATGCCGCCATGAGACTATCGTGAACAACTTGAAGGTCAAGAGAACTGAAGTTCCCAAACTCCTGAAGCGGCTCGACAAGAGGCTAAAGGAATTCAGCGACGCCAGACATACAATTGTTCACAGAGGCGGATACCATGACGAAAAATTGCACAGATTAGAGACTATCAGCGTGCTTCAGGAGAGCTACGTGGAATCAGGGGATGAGCTTTCTGGTCACCTATCATCCATCCCGGAATTGGGGCGGGAGCTGATTCGGGAGTTGATTATGGAGCGGAAAGATGCTTATACCCGGTTCAATTCGAGCGCTTTTCAGCTTGTCTCGGAGGTGCTTGATACCCTCCTAGAGCATTTTGCCTCCCAGGAGCGCCGACTGGCGTGACCATGCCTAACAAAACGGACCAGCCTGATTCGCTTCTGTTCGTGGGGCAGGCTCCAGACACTGGGCGAGCTCAATGTGGCCTCAGTCTTCGGCGTTTGCTAGGCATTGGATACTGGGAGAGCCCCATGGCCCAACCCCGACCACGAAACCTCGCCGAGACCTGCGAGCACTGTTTTGTCCCAGCCAGATCTACTCGGTGGGCCGCCAGCTTGCTCCAACAGGCAGCCTCTCCGTCGCGGGAGCGAGTGCTAGACCGGAAATGCCCGGCTAGCCGCCTGCAACCCGCACAAACAAAAAAGCCCCGCGCACTTGCAGGGCATGACGAATATAAGTTTGGTGGAGACGGGGGAGAGTTGAACTCCCCGTCCAAAGAAAGGCTACCCAGGGCCAGCTACAGGCTTATCCGGCCGTTTAGATCTTACTCCGAAAACCTCGACCGGCGAAGTTTCCCGGAGCCAGCCGATTGGTCTTTGACAGCCCTTATCGACGTCTGGACTGCCGCACCCCGATTAATCGGCGCCTCTTCCCCACCCATCGGGGGAAAGTGAGGAGAGACGCTAACCGCTTAAGCGGCTAGAGGTAGTCTATTGTCGGCAGTTATAGCCGTTGCCACCATTTTAAGGAGGTTGATGGCAATCTCCGCCTGCGTCCCTGTGATCTCCCCCCTCTGTCGAAACCACTCGTCCCCATGTTTTAGTAGACCTTGATGGCCCGCTCCATGTCGCGCTGCGCATCACGCTGGGCAATCGCCTCTCGCTTGTCGTAGGCGTGCTTGCCGCGGCCCAGCCCTAACTCTATTTTAGCGTATCCACGTTTGAGATACAACTTCAGCGGCACGAGCGTATAGCCCTTTTGCCGGACCTTGCCGATGAGGGAAGACAGCTCTTTACGGTGGAGAAGGAGCTTCCGCGTGCGGGTTGGCTCGTGGTTATAGCGGTTGCCTCCCGGGTACTGCGCAATGTGGGCGTTTATGAGCCATGCTTCGCCCTTGTCCACCCTGGCATAGGCCTCCCGCAGGCTCACCCGTCCCAGCCGGATGGACTTTATCTCCGTCCCGGTTAGAATCATCCCGGCCTCCATGGTCTCCTCGATATGATAATCGTGGAAGGCCTTTTTGTTGGTCGCGATGATCTTGCTGTTGCTGTTTGTCGTCTCGGTCACGAATAGATTATAGCATCAGTTGGCCAGAACAAGGAACAAGGCGGGCCGCCGCAATTGACAGGCGGCCTCCTGCGATGTTAGATATAGATATAGTGGCGCGGGCCTGGAGGGGGCCCGGCGAACAGAAGGAGGGAGGCAGACCAGATGGCGGAAACTACAGCCAAGAAGATTAAGTGCGCTTATTGCGGTGACGAGATCACCGATGATCCGATCCAGAAGGCTGGCAAGGTCTACTGCTGCGAGGCTTGCGCCTTCCAGGCGAGGCAGCCGAAGGGCTGCGACGGGCGAGACCCCAATTAGTAGTTTTTTGGAAGGGGCGGACTTTGTGTCCGCCCGGGGTGGGCGTAAGGTCCGCCCCTACGAACGTAATAAGAAGTTGCCGGATACACCAGTTAGTCTTCAGTCGTTCTGATTAACGCGGGCCCCAGGGGGTTGGCATCCTCCTGGGGATTGTTATGCGCGCTGATGCCGAATTTCGCTGAGGTAGGAAATCTGTGGAACTGATGCAGGAAGTTAAGACCGAGGGCCTGGAGCCTTCGCTGGAAATGACCCAGGCCCTGGTTCAGGTTGCCCAGGGATTGCGCCCGGCCGACATCTACATAGCTAACGGTCAGGTGGTGAACGTCTACTCTGGTGAGGTCATACCTGCCAACATCGCCGTATTTGGCGACCGGATCGCTTACGTGGGGACCCAGGACCGCATGGTTGGGGAAGAGACCCAGGTGATCGACGCCACTGGCTACTACCTTGTGCCCGGCTTTATCGATGCGCATATGCATTCAGACCTGGGCTACCTGCCTCATAACTTCATCTCAAAGGCGCTGCCTACTGGTCTAACGGCCGGCTTCTCGGACTCTTTTTACTTCTCAGCCATTTTTGAGCCTGACGATTTCCTGCGAGCCATCGACGAGATGTCAAACCTCCCATTGAAGTTCTTCACCGCGGTACGGGCGGAGACCCAGGCTTACCCTATGCTCCAGGAGCCAGAGCTTTACGATCCTGAAACGCTGGACCGTATCCTGGACCACCCGAGAGTCCTGGGCCTGACCGAGGTCAGCTGCTGGATGCTCGCGCTGGACCCCGACCCGCTCCTGCTGCAAAAGTTTCAGGTTGCCCGCAGCAAGGGCAAGAGGGTGGAGGGCCACACATCCGGGGCCAGGTACGATCAGCTCAACGCGCTGGTCGCCGCCGGGTATACGGACTGCCATGAGCCCATTACTACGGAGCAGGTGCTGGACCGCTTGCGTCTGGGCCTGTGGGTATTGCTTCGCCACGGGAGTATCCGGCAGGACATGGAGCTACTTGCCAAGGCGATCACGGAGCACCATGCCTATACCGGCCGCATGATGCTGACCCCTGACTCTCTGTATGCCATGGACATGGTGAAGCTGGGCTACATGGACTATACCCTGAAAGAGGCGATCCGCTGCGGGCTGGACCCGATAACGGCGATCCAGATGGCGACAATAAACCCTGCCACATATCTGGGCGTGGACGGCTTGCTCGGAGGTATCGCGCCACGGCGCTATGCTGATATCCTCTTCATTCGGGACCTTAAGGAGCCTACGCCGGAGAAGGTTATGGCCAGCGGTAAGATCGTGGCTGAGAAAGGCGAGCTCGTGGTAGACCTGCCACCGGTCCGTCTTCCGGAGAGCACCCGTAACCGGACTCACCAGACCCGCGATCTGTTCGGCCGGGTCGGTCCTGACATCTTCTGCATTCCGGCTGAAGGCAATGAGGTGGAGTTCCCAGTCATCGAGTTACTGAACCTGGTTATCAACAAGCGGGTCGACTATCTTCTTCCGGTGGTTGACGGCTACATCCAGTGCGATCCTGCGCGCGATATCCTGAAGGTCTCCCTGCTTGACGGCCGGGGAGGGCGGATCACCAACGCCTTCATCCGCGGATACGGCGCCAGCATAGGCGCCTTTGCCAGCAGCAACAACATTCTCCGGGAGGTCATGGTCATCGGCTGCAATGACGAGGATATGGCCCTGGCCGCCAATCGGGTCCTGGAGCTGGGTGGTGCCATGGTGATGGTCGATCATGGGAAGATCGAGTTCGAGGTGCCCCTGCCTTTTGCCGGCTTCTTCTCCCCGGAATCGGTGGAGGAGATAGCCCGGAGCATGGAGGAGATGACGGACTTCATCAGGGACCGCAACTTCAAGTTCTCTGACCCTCACATAATCATGGACTTCCTTTGCATGGCGACCCTACCCACCCTGCGCATGTCCACGTCCGGCCTCTACGATGCCCGCGCCAAGGCCATCGTTTACCCCTCGCAGAAGGTTGTAGGATAGGGGAGTAGCCCAACCAACGGTCCGTCCCCGTTCCGTCATCGGCGATTCCCCATATGGCTACCAGCCAATGATCTACCCGATCCGGTCACGGGCGACGCCCCAGGCTGAGGCCCAACCTGCCACCATGCGGCCTGCCTTGGCGCCTGGGAGGCGCCTGAGCCATGAGACAACTGCAGGATTCATCGCCCCGCATGACGTAACAGAATTCCTATTGAACTTGCCGGGCCGGTATTCTGTAATAGATATATATGAGTAAACCGCCAGCCGCCTGGACCTGGCTCAAGGGGGCTGATATCAATGACTGCTAAGGCTGAGAACTGCAGGGTTTGGAATCATACGGCCGGGATTATCCTGCGAGCTGTTACCCTGATTATGGTCCTGCTCATGCTGCCGGCCGGACGTGCGGCTCCCTCTCAGGCCGCTTTCCAATGCCGGTTCTCTCTCGGCTTTGCCCAATTGCGTGACACGATTAGCGAGGCGGAAGGGACCGATATTGTGGGGGCTTGCCTTGAGGACATGAGATACGACAATAACGGTAACGCCCAGCAGCATACCAGCAACGGATTGCTCGCCTGGGCCCAGGATACCAACTGGACCGGGTTTACCGATGGCACAACTACCTGGGTTAGCGGTCCTAACGGGCTGGAGAAGAGACCGAACAGCGAGCAGTTCAACTGGGAAGAGGAGGGCGGTGCGCCGGAAGGCGCAGCCTTCCGCATGTTCCGTGAAGGGACGCCTGGCAGCTTCGTCACTGTGGAGAATCTCGGGAACGAGACTTTTCGCTACGTGGTGGACGGGACTGAGCAGTTGTTCATCGGCATGGGATACAACCCGATATACCGGCACCTGCCTGACGCGGAGCGCGCAGCCAACTACGAACGGGATTTTGCCGTTCTCTGTCGGGCGGGAGTCAACCACATCACGGGCTGGGATTCTGACAAGGGGTACGAACAGGATAAGTTCGACGAAGTAACCCTGGACTACGCCCGGAGATACGGGCTCGGGGTGGTCATGCCTTTCTACCTGCCGGTTGACGGTCACTACGCCGACCCGGGTTACCAGTCAGGCCTGATGGACCAGGCCATCCAGAAGATCAGACGGTTCAAAGACCACCCGGCTCTCCGCATGTGGGGTGTAGGGAACGAAGTGCTTTCAGAGATGGAGACTCCGGCCGAGCGGGTCGCTTTTCTCCAGTTCTATGTCCGGTTGATTGACCTTTTCCATGACCAGGACCCCAGTCATCCCGTGATCTATCGTGAGGCCGAGGATACCTTTGTTCCGCTAATCAAAAGCTTCCTGGACCTCACGCCGAGACACCGTCCGTGGTTCCTTTGGGGCACGAACGTGTACACCACGCGGCTCGGTCGAATACTGGACGACTGGCCATTGTACAGAACAGGTAGCCCCCTCATTGTGAGCGAGTTCGGCGCAGAGCCGGACTGGCCGGGGGGCAGGTCCTTTGGTTATCTATCCATGTGGCGAACCATCCGGTCGCACCCAAAGTATGTCCTCGGCGGGGCCCCATACGTATGGACTGTTCAGGGACCGGAGCCGGTTGACGTGAAATGGGGGCTGATGGACGACCAGAGTAGCCCGGTTGACGCTACATTCGATTTTCTAACGTCAGCCTGGCTCAGGGAGGGAAGCCGGAGCTGCCCTTAGCGGTCTGGCTTAATCCGTTCCACGAACCGCCCCATCCGTTCCAAAGCGCGCTCGATGCTATCTAGAGAAGTTGCATAGCAGCAGCGCACGTGGCCCTCGCCGCAGTTGCCGAAGGCGTTACCCGGCACCACCGCCACTTTTTCGTCGACCAGAAGCCGCTGGGCGAACTCCTCGCTGGACAGGCCCGTGCTGCGGATAGAGGGGAAGGCGTAGAACGCCCCGCGGGGCTCAAAGCAGTCCAGCCCTATCTCATTCAGGCCGGCAACGATCACCTTGCGACGGCGGTCGTATTCCTCCACCATCTCAAGGACATCCCCTTCGCCGGCCCGCAACGCCTCCAGGGCGGCGTATTGCCCGGCCGTCGGAGCGCACATAATGGTGTACTGATGGATCTTGACCATGGCCTCGAGTATTTCTGATGGTGCAGCCGCATAGCCGACGCGCCAGCCGGTCATGGCGTATGCCTTGGAGAGGCCGCCGAGAAGAATGGTCCGGTCCCGCATACCCGGCAACGTCGCGAAGCAGGTATGCTCGGTGCCGTACACGAGCCGGTCGTAGATCTCGTCGGAGATGACCAGTAGATCGTGGGTCTCTGCCAGCCGGGCGATCTCCTCCAGCTTTTCCCTATCCATCACGGCCCCGGTAGGGTTGTTCGGGTAGGCCAGCACTATGGCCTTGGTCCGTGGGGTGATTCGGGAGGCAACCTCGGAGGCGGATAGCTGGAAATCGTCTTCACGGCGGGTGGGCACCGGGACGGGTACCCCTCCGGCCAGGACTGTACAGGGAACATAGGAGACATAGGTCGGATCGGGCACGATTACTTCGTCCCCGGTGTTCAAGATGGCCCGTAAGGCCAGGTCCATGGCCTCGCTTACGCCGACTGTGATGAGCAGCTCACCCCGAGGGTCGTAGTCTATCCCATAGGAGCGCTCCAAGTGCCCGGCCAGCTCAAAACGAAGGTCGAGCAGTCCGTAGTTGGAAGTGTAGGAGGTCCGGCCCTTTTCCATAGAATATATGCCCGCCTCACGAATATGCCAGGGCGTCACGAAGTCCGGCTCTCCGACGCCGAGGGAGATGACATCGTCCAAAGATGCGAGCAGGTCGAAGAACTTTCGTATCCCTGAAGGCGGTATCTGGGCTACCTTCTCGGAGAGGAACCGGCTGTGAGGCGTCGATGCTGGCTCAGACACTGGCTAACCTCACGGGCTGACGGGGAGCCTTTCCAGGTCTTCCAGCCCTTCCAGCACTTCCCCGTCCTCCTTGAACCGTTTGAGCATAAAGTGCGTTACCGTCCCCTGAACGAACTCCAGCGTTGCCAGCTTCTCGGTGACGAATGCGGCGACCTCCTGGATGGTTTTTCCGGTAACCTGTACCAGGAGATCGTAGGTGCCGGACACCAGGTAGACGCTCCGGGCCTCAGGATACCGGTATATGCGCTGGGCCACCGTATCGAACCCAACGGTCCGTTGGGGCACTACCTTTACCTCGATGAGGGCGGAGACCTGCTCCCGGCCCACCTTCTCCCAGTTGACCACCGCCTTGTACTTGAGGATAACGCGGTCGTTTTCCGCCTGGCGGATAGCCTCTCGCACCTCGGCTACAGGGTGTCCGGTCATCGTCGCTATCTTTTCCGGGGACAGCCGGGCATCCTTCTCCAGGGCCTTTAATAATTCTCTTGTGATGGCTGTCTTCATGGCATTATCCTCCGTCGGCCAGCCTCCAGACGTCGTTGGCTTCGTTGTATTGCAGGGTACAGGTCAACCCTTCCTCTGTGCTCACGCTGAAGAAAACCTTTGACGGCTCCCGCCAGGTCCTGAGCACCTCCCGGACGTGGTATTCCCGCTCTGACAGGACAAAGGACACCGGACGCTCGGCGTAGGTGTGGCCGGAGTAGCAGCGGACCTGTATGGTCGATTCCTCAGCCGTGCCGGATACTCCCCTTCGTCACTCTTAGAGAGAAGGCCACTGATTGTGCCAGCTGGTAGACTGCTCGTAGGCGTAGCCTGCCCTCAGTATTGCCTCCTCGCCGAACGCCGGCCCTATGATCTGGAGCCCGACCGGCAGGCCCTCAACTAACCCTGCGGGGAGGCTAAGGCCGCAGATACCGGCGATATTCACCGGAATCGTGAATACGTCGCTCAGGTACATCTGAATCGGGTCTTCTGACTTCTCCCCGATCTTGAAAGATACCGTCGGAGATGTCGGCGTCACCAGGACGTCGTATTTCTCGAAGGCCCGGTCGAAGTCGGCCTTTATTAGAGTCCGGACCTTCTGTGCTTTCAAGTAATAGGCGTCGTAATAGCCGGATGATAGGGCGTAAGTGCCCAGCATGATGCGACGCTTCACCTCCGGCCCGAAGCCCTCCTGGCGGGTCCTGGTTATCGCGTCCCAGACATTCTCGGCCTCCGCCGAAAAGCCATACTTCACGCCATCATACCGTGACAGGTTGGCCGATGCCTCGGATGGGGCGATTATGTAGTACACAGCCAGGGCGTATGGCGTATGGGGCAGTGAAACCTCCCAGTCCACGCTGGCCCCCAGCTCCTGCAGACGGCCGATGGCCTCGCGCACCCGGGAGGCTACTTCCGGCTGCATGCCCTCGACGAAGTACTCCTTGGGCACTCCTATTCGGATGCCCTTCAGATCGGGTATCAGGGATTGCGTGTAATCGGGCACGGGGACATTCACGGATGTGGAGTCACGCGGGTCATAGCCGGAGATAGCTCCCAGGACTATGGCGCAATCAGTGACGTCCCTGGTAAACGGGCCAATCTGGTCCAGCGAGCTTGCAAAGGCCACCAGTCCGAACCGGCTGACTCTGCCGTAGGTCGGCTTCATTCCAACTACACCGCAGAAGCTGGCCGGCTGCCGGATGCTGCCACCAGTATCGGAGCCAAGTGAGTAGATAGCCTCTCCCGCCGCTACGGCCGCTGCCGACCCGCCGCTACTTCCACCAGGGACGCGGCTCAGGTCCCATGGGTTGTGGGTCGGGAAAAAGGCGGAGTTCTCAGTCGAGGAGCCCATAGCGAACTCGTCCATGTTGGTCTTGCCCACCATAACCAGGCCCTGGGACTGTAGCCTCTCCATGACCGCCGCATCATAGGTGGGAACGAAATTCTCCAGCATGCGAGAGGAACAGGTAGTGCGTACTCCCCTGGTAGATATCACGTCCTTAATAGCGGCCGGTATCCCCAGAAGTGGCATGTCTTCACCCCTGGTGAGGCGCCGGTCCGCCTCCTCAGCCTGCCGGAGGGCAACCTCCGGGGTCACCGTTACGAATGACTTGACCCGCTCTTCCACCTGGGAAATGCGGTCCAAGACGGCGCGGGTAAGCTCTACGGAAGAGGCCTGGCGGGAGCGAAGGAGCGCCCGGGCCTGTTGGATGGTCAAGTAGTAGGGTTGCTCCGGCACAGGGCCGCCCTATTCCTCTAGAACAGCCCGTACTTTGAAGCAGCCGTCCTCTGTCCTGGGCGCATTAGCTAGAGTGTCCGGCTGAGGCATAGATGGCGCGGGCTCATCGCTTCGCATAACGTTCTGAAGAGAGATGACCTGGGCGGTGGGTGGTATCCCGTCTGTGTCGAGCTTTGCCAGGACCTGAAAGTGCTCGAGCACCCGGGAGAGCTGATGACGGAACTTTTCGACATCCTCCTGGCTCAGGCCAACCCGGGCCAGGGTAGCTACGTGCTCCACCTGTTCCCTGGTAAGTTGCGGAACGACCTGGTCTGCGATGAGTGCTCCTCCTCGTTTGCTGGCGAAGGTATTATAGCATGGGCATACGAAGCCTACAACGCAGCGAAGCCTGCCGGACTTACCATCAGTGGAGAGGCAAATTCGATACACTATTGTAATGCTGCTACTACCTGGTGTTATGCTCTCTTTACATAAATAGGAGTATGTTGACTTGATAAGGAGTAGGGCTGCCCGCTCCAAGAAAAGGGCGGCACGGCGATAAAATATATTAAGGAGAGGATCAAATGATGGGATCTCCAGCGCCAGATCCACTTCATCCTGAGGAGCGTTACCCAACGGAGCGTTACGAAGCACGTCCCGAGTTTCGGGTGGTGCCGAGGACGATGCGAGACCTCGCTGACGAGGGTGACGTAGTCCGATGGGGGCCCGTTCTCGGGGGCATGGTCGCGGCCATGGGCATTATGCTTGTCTTAACCGTCCTGGGTGTTGCCGTCGGATTGGCCGATATTGGGCCCGGCGGAGTTGCCGCAATCGACCCTATTAACTGGGGCATCTGGACGGCTGCGTCGATGATCATATCGCTCTTCGTCGGCGGATGGCTAGCGGCTCGGACGTCAGTGTTCGGAGGGGTGTTCCCTGGTATCGTTAATGCCTCGATTGTTTGGGCTGCATTCCTGTTTGTAACACTCTTCCTGGCGGGTGTCGGAATTAGTGCAGCTTCCGGACCCCTCAGTGGATTGTTCCCGACAGATGTAACTCCAGGTGCGACTCCTCCAGCTAACGCCTTAGCTTCATCGGCGGTATGGGCCTTCATAGGACTCGTGATAAGCTTCGGCGCCGCCGTAGCTGGCGGCTATTGGGGCGGGCTCTGGCACACAACGCATGCAGAACCAGCTCCCCGACCCCAGCGCTAACAGTCTGCGCTGGCAGTAGGGTCCAGCCTTTGCAGTAAGGCTGGACGAACAAAGAGACATCCTGCAACATTGTTGCGGGATGTCTCTTTGACTCTCGTAACTAAAGCGTAACCAGGACTCTACTTGTAGACCCCTAGCTTCTCCACCGCAGCCTTTGCCCAGGCCGGATCCACCAGCTTGTCCATATCGACTCTCTCTTTCTGGAGCCCGGCATCGATGTAATATTCCTGGTCATCCACCATACTCGGCTTGTTGACCTCACCGTTCGGATTAAGGCCTGGCACGGGCATCTTCTGATAAAGAGCAGCGTCTTTCACGGCGGTGGCCTTAGTGAGGATCGAGATGACCTCAGCCTTCTTCTTAACGTCGTTCTTAATAAAGGCGTCGTTGTAGTCCCGTACACCCTTGAGATATGCCATCATGAAACGGGTAGCTGCGTCCGGGTTGTTCTTTACGAACACTCCAGAATAAAGTATGACCGCAATCTGGTGGCCGGGCGTTACCTCGTCGGTACGCTTGTAGATGACCCCTACACCGTCCTCGACGATCTTAGTGACATAGGGCTCGATAGTAACTGCGAGGTCTACGCTCTTGCCGGCCAGAGCAGCGACCGCGTCCGGGTGAGCCAGCGCTATCAAGTCCAGTTGCCGGGGCTTGATGCCTGCCGGTCGCAGGGCATTGGCTAGAGCTGTCTCGGCGGTGTTGCCTCCCAGGGAGCTGACCGACGCCCGCCTGCCCTTGAAGTCCGCTGGCGTCCGTACTCCGGCATCCCATAGGTCTTTCCGCACGATTACGGCTTCAAACCCCTGGCCCTTGGGGGTGCTGCCCTTGTCTGCCACGATCTTGATGTCTACGCCTCTTGCAAGGGCATTATGCAGTGCAACGCCCGGAGAGCCTCCGCCTACGTCCAGTTGCCCTGTACCGAGTGGCGCAACCATATCGTTACCGCTGGCAAACTGAACATACTCGACATCCAGGTTCTGTTCCTGAAAGTAACCCTTCTCCCGAGCGATAAGGAGCCCCGAATCGCTCACCGAGGTCATGGAGCCCAAACGGACCTTAGCCGTGACCATTAGTCGAGGTGGTGAGGGGATGGTTGTTACTGCTGGCGGCCTGTGTTGCCAGCACAGCCGCCTGGGCCCGCAGCGTAGGACCGAAGTATAGAACCGAAGGACGAATCTATCAAACGCTGAATCAGGAGATGCGACTGAATCGCTTTCGAACTCGCGGGGAGCCATCGGCACTGACCGCGCTCTAAAGAATGATACAATAGGGCATATCAAAGTATCTATGGAGGCATCAGCGCACATGGACGGATCTCCCCAACCGTACGTAACGCTCGATGATTGGATTGCACGCGAGGCGACTCCGTTCTCTCTCGATTCGCCCGGGGCCTTCAACGCTGCCATCGACAAGGTGATCGCCTCACTTGGTGAGTCGGTGGAATTGCTCGGCTTTGGAGAAGCACTGCACGGCGGGGAGGAGATTCTCATCCTCCGCAACCGGCTCTTCCAACGACTGGTGGAGGCGCATGGCTACAGCGCTATTGCAGTCGAGAGCAGCTTTCCTCGGGGGCGCGCTGTGAACGAGTATGCGGCCGGCCGTGGCCCGGAATCGTACGAGGCTGTGCAGGACACCGGATTTAGCCACGGCTTCGGCCGGCTCGACGCGAATCGGGAGCTCGTTGAATGGATGCGCCGGTACAATGCCGGCTCATCCCATCGCGTCAAGCTTCAGTTCTACGGGTTCGATAGTCCCACCGAAATGGTGGGCAGCGATAGTCCAAGCCAGGTCCTGCATTTCGTTCTCGATTACCTCGCCTCGATTGACGGTACCGGAGGCCAGGAGCAGCGCCAGCGTATCGACTCGCTTCTTGGCGAAGACTCCGATTGGGAGAACCCCGCTGCATCGTTCGACCCGACCAAGTCGGTAGGACTGTCACCATCCGCAACTGCCTTGCGGATCGAGACGGAGGACCTCATTACAGAGCTTCGCGTACGCCGTCCCGAATTGGTGGTCAGGAGCGATGCCAGCCGCTATCTGGAAGCCGTCCAATATGCTTCGGTGGCACGGCAGTTACTGAACTATCATGCCGCGTTGGCGAGAGAGTCGGGCGAACGGGTTGCCGGACTTCTCGGCTTACGCGATGCGATGATGGCGGATAATCTGGCGTGCATAGTGTCCCGCGAGCGTGGCCGGGGTAAAGTGTTGGCCTTCGCTCACAACGAACATCTGAAGCGCGGAAAGGCGGAGTGGCAATTGGGCACTGCCGTATACTCATGGTGGCCGGCGGGATCGCACCTTAATGAGATGATCGGCCGGAGCTATGCCGTCATTGGTTCGGCAGTGGGCGTTTCCGATGCCAATGGCATCGGCCAGCCCGAAGCCGGCACTCTCGAGGCGCGCCTGACTGCCGTGCCAGGGCCGGGGCGGTTCATTCCAACCCACAAAGGCCAAGGGCTTCCTGCCTCGACGATCGCAGATCTTCCGACTCGGTCGGGCAGTATGAAGAACCCGACCTACTTCGCACTAACCCCTCAAAGCTTCACCAATTTCGACTGGTTGGCCGTCCTGGATTCAACGGCATACAGCCGCGGTGGGCCTCCGTTGCAGCAATGAGACGCTAACCCCAGGCAAAGTGGTTGATTGATCCAAGGGGCTCAGGGGTCAGGCGATCTGAGCGCCGCAACCTCCACAGAACTTGCTCGATGAAGCGTTGCCCGCTGAGCACTTGGGGCAGATCCTTCCGCCCTCTCCGGCCGAGGTCGGAGCCGCTACCGCTACTGGCCGGACTTCCATCTTGCGTATTGTGATCTCGTCGACCGACTGCCTGGCTTCATTGACGGGGTCCGCAAGGTCCTCGGGCGAGTCAGGAGTGCCCTTTCTGAATTCCCGGATGCTCTTGCCCACTCCACTGCCGATCCCAGGCAGTCTCTTAGGCCCGACAACTATCAAAACGATAGCGAGAATTACCAGTAGTGTGGCCGGTTGAAATAACCCCCGCAGCATTAGTCCACTCCTCCAATCTCAACTCAACTCGGCTTGAATTATGCCCGACCGCACTCATAGAGTCAAGCGAACCTATCTCTTAAGAATCTGAAGCAAACCCCTTGATATAAGGCTCGATTCGTACCACAATGAAGTAAGTGGGGCCGACGCACCATCGGAACAAACAGCCGGCCTGCTTTCCGGCCTCAGGAGGTGAGCCTGTGCGCGTTATTCTCACTGGCGGCAGCGGTATGATAGGGGAAGCACTTACCCGGAGGCTGTTAGCCGGAGGCCACGAGGTCGTTATTCTGACCCGCAATCCCTCTCGGGTGCAGGGTCTGCCCCCGGGCGCCAGTGCCGCACAATGGGATGCACGTAGCGCCACCGGATGGGGCCACCTGGCCGAAGATGCCGGAATAATCAATCTTGCTGGTGAGAATATCTCCGGAGGCCGCTGGACACCGGAGATGAAGGACCGCATGAGGGACAGCCGTCTCGACGCCGGGAGGGCGGTGGTGGAGGCGATAGAGGCCTCCGCCCGTAAGCCTCGTGTTCTTGTCCAGGCCTCCGCTGTAGGATACTACGGATCACGGGGCAACGAAGCATTGAATGAAGATAGCGCTCCTGGAGGCGACTTCCTGGCGAGACTTTGCGTTGCCTGGGAAGCATCGACAGCGCCGGTAGAGGTTATGGGCGTGCGGCGGGCCGTCATACGTACAGCGCCGCTACTCAGTACGGACGACGGTGCGTTGCCTAGAATGATGATGCCATTTCGTTTCTTTATCGGGGGGAAACTGGCGAGCGGGAGGCAATGGTTCCCGTGGATCCACGTCGAAGACCATGTCGCAGCCATCTGCTACCTGCTTGAGAACGAGACGGCACGAGGCCCGTTCAACCTGGTTTCACCCAAGTCTATCACCAACGCACAGTTCGCCCGGGCCCTGGGTCGGGCCATGCACCGGCCTTCCGCTGTCCCGGTGCCTGCCCTGGCCCTGCGTGTGCTCTACGGCGAGCTTGGTGATTCATTGCTGGAGAGCCAGCGAGTAATACCTCAGAAGCTGTTGGACGCCGGCTTCGAATTCCGCTTCGCGGATATCGAGGATGCTCTTCGAGACCTGCTCGCATGAAGTACGTGCACAGCTTCCGGATAAGAGCGCCGCTGGACATGGTTGCCCGCTTCCATCGCCGGGCGGCGAGCCTGGTGACGCTGACGCCAACTGCGGCTGGCTTACGCATGGAGACTGGACCAGAAACTTTGAGTGAGGGGGACGAGATGTCCTTTAGCTTCAGGCTGGGGCCTCTGCGCATACAGTGGCGGGCCCGAATCGAGGGGGTATCGTCTACCGGATTTACCGACCGTCAGATTGCCGGTCCATTCCGCCAATGGGTGCACAAACACACCTTCAACCCGGTCGATAGCACGACTACCGAAGTGGTAGATGAGGTGCAGGCAGAATTGCGGCATCACCCGATGTGGGCGGCTGCCGGATTGTCCATGTGGCTGTTCTTGCCCGTGATGTTCAAGTACAGGGGCGAGGAGACACGGAGGCTTCTCGAGCGTAAGGTGCCCTCACCCTAACCCCAATACGGTTCAGTTAAGAAGAAGGGATGACTCGGTTGTCGAATTGCGAGTAAGCTTGGATTGAGAGAACCAAGTTGCCACCAACAACTCGATGAAGGAGTCAC
>Ga0082335_1002691_pt1 | contig 32202 bp, 24 predicted proteins | sample Subgrocontami58m_FD_72375 | JGI IMG/M metagenome (GOLD analysis project Ga0082335, IMG submission 72375) | Subsurface groundwater microbial communities from S. Glens Falls, New York, USA - GMW37 contaminated, 5.8 m (SPADES assembly) (version 2) ...
CCGGCTTCAATCCCGGGAGCGGCTTGCCGTCGAGCGCCAGGATGATATCGCGCGCCTTGAGGCCCGCCTGCTCCGCCGGGCTGCCTTCGAGCACCTCGCTGACGACGGCGCCGGCGCGCGTCTTCAGGTTCAGGAACTTCGCCACTTCGCGATCCATCGGCTCGAGGCCGTAAGCGCCGAGCCACGCGAGCGGCCGGCCCGAGACGTTTTTCGGAATCCGGCCGAGGTACGGCAACACTTCGTCCGCGAGGAGGAACGCCGCGCTCTCCTCGACGTTGTACAGCACGACGGCCGACGGCCGGCCCGACGAGCGCGAAACCTGCAGGTAACTCTGGCCAAAGCCCGCGAGCGCCAGGCCCATGAAAACGCCGTCGCGATCGAACACGGGCAGGCCCGGCGCCGCGACTTCCTGCTGCGCGACGCCGGTCCGCTGCGGCAACGATTGAATCAGGCCCACATTGCTCTGCAGCAAGTAAGGGCCGAAGTCCTCGTCCTTGTTGCGCAGGCCCAGGCCCCACACGAATTCAGCCAGGGCGGGCGCGCGCGACTTTCCTTTCGCGACGAACTTCGTGACGGGCGCAAGCTTCGCGCGAATTTTTTCGTCGGCGCGGACGAAGTGCCAGCCGGTATAGGCATCCTGCCCGAGATATACCCCCGGCGTGCTGTCGGCCTCACCCGGCAGATAGACCTTGAATTCCTTCAGCTGCCAGGTGGCCGTGCGCGGATCGATCGCGCCGGTCGGCAGGATGATCGTGCCGTTCGCATCGATCACCGTGCCCATCGCCGACGTCGGCTGCCGCGCCACCTCTGTCACCGTGATGTATTCGACCGCCACCACGCACTTCGCGCGCTCGGCCCAGAGCGTGGGCAGGTCGGCGGCGGCGAGGGATGAGATCAACGACAGCGCCCCGACGAACAGCAGCCAAAGGTGGGGCCGGCTCTCCGCAGCCGGCCTCGGTTGCGCCGGCCCACGCGTGAACTCAAGCCCGCTGCGGCGAGCGGGCCCCACCGCCGAAAGTTTTGAATCAATCATGGTTTCAAAATATACAGCGACACGCGACGATTGCGCTGCGTCTCGAGCAACGTCGGCGCCGGCTTCGCCTCGTAGGCGCGGTGGGCATCCTTGATCACCTCGAGCGAGGTGATCGGCTCCTGGTTGAGCTTCGTGATGATGTCGCCGCGCGTGAGGCCGGCGACGTCAGCCGGAAAGCCGGACTGTACGCCGATGACCAATACGCCCGTCGTGTCATCGAGCTGGTTTTCGCGCGCGTAGGTGCGGGAAACCTTGCGCACGCTGAGGCCCCATTTCTCGAGCGCCCACTCCTCGCCCACCCGGCTCTCGAGTTTCTCGGTGACGACGGAAAAGTCGCGCGTCTCGCCGCCGCGCTTCACACTGAACCGCAGGGACGCTCCCACCGGCTGGCTCGCGATCAGGTTTTGAATCGGCGGCAGCTGCTCGGGAAAACGCCCGTCGACCTTCGCGCCCTCGATCGTCAGCACGATGTCGCCGCTGCGGAGCCCGGCCCGGGCCGCAGGCGACCCCGAATCGACGCTCTGGATCAGCAGGCCGGTGTTCGCCGCCAGCGAGTAGAAGTTTTCCAGGTCCTGCAGCGCACCGGGCACGATGCCGACGTAACTGCGCACGATCGTGCCATCGCGGACGAGGCGCTCCATCACGTCCTTCGCGGTGGCAGAGGGGATCGCAAAGCCCAGGTTGTTCGCGCCCATGTAGCCGCGCGACGAGATGCCGATGACCTCGCCGTCCTCGGTGACGAGCGGGCCGCCGGAGTTGCCCGGATTGATCGCCGCGTCGGTTTGCAGCCACGTGTTGAAGGCGCCGGTCTCGTAGCCGCCCACGCCGCGCGTGTCCTCGAAGTATCGGTTGTTGTTGGAGACAATCCCGCGCGTAACAGTGCGGGTCAGCCCGTGCGGCGTGCCGACCGCGTACACGACCTGGCCCGGGTACAATTCCCTGCTTTCACCGAAGGCGGCGGGCTGCAGCTTGAAACCGCGCCGCTGCACCTCGGCCATGTCGATCCGCAGCACGGCCAGATCGGTCCAATGATCCCAGCCCACGAGCCGGGCGCCGACGCGCTCGAGGTTCGACAGGGTGATATTGAGATCGACGGCGCGCGGGCTCGCGACATGCGCGTTCGTCAGCACGATGCCGTCGTCGGAAAGGATCACGCCGGAACCGATGCTCGCCGTGTAGCGGCGCGTGCCGGCCTCGAACGCGATCTCGCGCACGTCGATGCGCACGACGGCATCGAGCAGCTGGTTGAACCCGCGGCTCATCGCGGCGTGCGCGGGCCCAGCCAGTGAAACTACGAGGGAAAAGAGCGCGCCGAGGGTGAAGGTTGACCGGGCAGAGAAACGTTTCACAGTGGCGGGTTCACATGATGGCTACCAAGTGCACAGACTATAATTTCCATGAGATCGAGCCGCACTGGCAATCATTCTGGGAGCAGAATGGCTCGTTCCGCGCCGAGAACAACTCGGCGCAGCAGAAATATTACGTGCTCGACATGTTTCCCTACCCGTCGGGCGCGGGTCTGCACATCGGCCATCCCGAAGGCTACACCGCGACCGATATTCTCGCGCGCTACAAGCGGGCCAGGGGGTTCAACGTGCTGCATCCGATCGGCTGGGACGCTTTCGGGCTGCCGGCGGAACAGCACGCGGTCAAGACCGGGACGCATCCGGCGTCGAACACGCAGAACAACATCGCGAATTTCAAGCGGCAGATCAAGGCGCTGGGGTTCTCCTACGACTGGGACCGTGAGATCGACACGACCGACCCGAAATATTTTCGCTGGACGCAGTGGATCTTCCTGCAGCTCTTCCAGCGCGGGCTCGCCTACGTGGACGAGCGACCGGTGTGGTGGTGCCCGGAGCTGCGCACCGTGCTGGCCAACGAGGAGGTTGTCGACGGCAAGAGCGAGGTCGGCGGTTTTCCGGTCGAGCGCCGCAATCTGCGCCAATGGGTTCTGCGCATCACCGCCTATGCCGAGCGGCTGCTGGCGGATCTGAAGGACGTCGACTGGCCCGACTCCACGAAACGGATGCAGGAGGCGTGGATTGGCCGGAGCGAAGGCGCCGAGATCCGGTTTGATCTGGAGAACCCGGCGCAGGGGCAGTTGAAAATCTTCACGACGCGGCCCGACACGCTCTTTGGCTGCACCTACATGGTGCTCGCGCCGGAGCATCCGCTCGTCGCCACGCTGACGACGGCCGACCATCGGGCCGAGGTCGAGGCGTACCGGAAGAAAGCCGCGGGCAAGAGCGATCTGGAGCGGACCGATCTCGCCAAGGACAAGTCCGGTGTCTTCAGCGGGTCGTATGCCATCAACCCGGTCAACGGCGCGCGCGTGCCCATCTGGATCGCCGACTACGTGCTGATGGGTTACGGGACCGGCGCGATCATGGCTGTGCCGGGCCATGACGAGCGCGACTACGAATTCGCGCAGCAGTTCCAGCTGCCGATTGTGCAGGTCGTCCTTCCTGTGACTAAGAACTTCGACCAAGCGAAGCAATATGTCGACGAAGTCGGCAGGCTAAAAAAGTCGATGATGATATGCGGATGGGCCGAGGACGCTGACGGAAACGTTGTTGGGGCTACCCAAGAAAGTAAGGCGTTCGTAGGAACCGGCATCGCGGTAAACTCCGATTTCCTAGATGGACTCTCCACCGCCGAGGCGAAGCGCCAGATCACCGCGGATCTCGCGCAGCGCGGCCGCGGCCAGGCGACGGTGAACTACAAGCTGCGCGACTGGCTGTTTTCGCGGCAGCGGTACTGGGGCGAACCGTTCCCGATCGTGTGGGTGAGCGCAGCCGATTACGCGAAGGCAAAGGCGATTCGCGGCGGCGCGCTGCCGAGTCAGCCGGTGACGTTCACCCAGGAAGGTGAGCAGCAGTACGCGTTGCCGTTGCCGGATCAGGCGCTGCCGCTCGAGCTGCCGCAGGTGCAGTCGTACTTGCCGAGCGGCACCGGCGAGAGTCCGCTGGCCAACGAAACCGAGTGGCTCGAAATCTGGTTCAACGCCGAGACGGGCGCCGCCGTGTCCGCATCGAAACCGAAACCGGCCGGCGACGCCTGGGTGCGCGGTCGCCGGGAAACGAATACGATGCCGCAATGGGCCGGCTCGTGCTGGTATTACCTGCGCTTCCTCGATCCGCGAAACCCGCACGCGATCGCCTCGCCCGCGGCGCTGCGCTACTGGGGCACGCCGGATCTCTACGTCGGCGGCGCCGAACACGCGGTACTGCATCTGCTGTACGCACGATTCTGGCACAAGGTGCTGTTCGACCTGGGCGTCGTGCCCACGGCCGAGCCGTTCAGGAAGCTGTTTCACCAGGGAATCATCCTCGGTGAGGACGGCGAGAAGATGTCGAAGAGCCGCGGCAACGTGGTGAACCCCGACACCCTCATCCAATCGCACGGTACGGACACGCTGCGGCTGTACCTGATGTTCCTCGGCCCGTTGGAGGCGATGAAGCCGTGGAACCCGCGCGGCATCGAGGGCGTGCACCGGTTTCTCCAAAAAGTCTGGCGCGCGTTCGTCGGACCCGATGGTCAGCCGAATCCGAAGATCCGCGACGATGCGACCGAGCCGGCGAGCCTGACCAAACTGCTGCACGAAACGATCAAGAAGGTGGGCGGGAAAATCGAAGAGCTGCGCTTCAACACCGCGATCTCCGACCTGATGGTGTTGGCCAATGCGATCCAGGATGCGCCGGCGATGTCGCGGCAAAGCGCGCGGCAATTCCTCCAACTCCTCGCACCGTTCGCCCCGCATATCGCGGAAGAGCTCTGGTCGCGACACGGCGGCGAGGGTTCAATCATGCGAGCCGCGTGGCCGGGCTTCGATGCGGCCAGACTGGCGACCTCGGAGGTGAAGCTGGTTTTTCAGGTGAACGGCAAGCACCGTGGCGACCAACTCGTGCCGGTCGGATTGAGCCAAGAAGCCGCGCTGCAAATCGCACGCGACAACTCCCGCGTTGCGCCTCATCTGGAGGGGAAGACCATCAAACGCGTCGTTTACGTCCCCGGAAAAATCCTAAATATTGTGGTCGAATGACATGGAGCGAAGTCCGCGCTTGCCATTCCTAGGGGATATACCCCAGTTTTCAATGTCGGGCGAATATTCCAAACGCTTGCGCCGAAAACTCATGAACCCCTCCCCCTTTTCCTCCCGCCATGGTTGGCTCGTTGGGTGTGCGTGCGCGCTGGCGATCGTCGTCGGCGGAGCGCCGGCGACCGCGAGCGCACAGGCGAAGCGAAAGAATCCAGCGAGCAAGATGTATGTCTCGGATGTGAGTGGCGACGCGCTGATCGAAACGGGCGATTCCGTCGAAGATTTGAGCAAGCGTTCCGTGTATTCGGCGGAAGGCACAGTGGTGGAAACGAAGCCCGCCGCGCCGAACGATCAAAAGAAGCACTATTCGACCATGGTGTACTCCAACGGGACGGGAGCGTTCTTCGACGCGGACACGCGCGTCGAAGTGAAGCGTTTCATGCAGGAACCGTTCACGCCGACCCGCGGCGACGTGGATGTCGAGCCTTCCATCTCGCAGACGCAGGCGTATGTCGCGCGAGGCAGTGTCGGACTTTGCAACAGCAAGATGGTTGCCGGCAGCAACATGACCTACCAGACGGCCCAGGGCTCCGTGAGCATCCGCGGTCGCAAAGTCGTCATCGAGGCAGGTTCGCAGATGACGAAGATTTCAATGCTGGAAGGTGAAAGCACGATCCGTGGCGGGGCGGAGAATGGGGGCGGCCGGACGGTGAAGAGTGGCGAGCAGGCGATCATCCGCCAGGGCGCGGACGGCCAGCCGAACGAGATCATTATTCGCCGCATTCCACCGGAGGAAATGCCGCAATTGGACGACAAGGTGGCGATGGCGTGCATGGCGAAGCGAACGGTCTATTTCGAGGAACGCGTCAGGAAGGTGAATTCAGGCGAAGCCGCCCAGGAACAGGTGGGAACCGAAGCCAACATCGAAGCCAACAAGAACAAGGACGGCAAAGCGGACGGCGACAGCACAGCGGCCGCGCGAGCGAGCGAAGGGGTCACAGCATTCGAGGGCACAACCTCCAGCGCCCCTCCGCGCCTGGCCGGCAGCGCCCCGACGACGGGCACGACGTCCACCACCGCCGGCCGCACGAGCACCACCACCGTCCGGGAAATCGTCCCCGTGGAAGTAGCTCCGGTGCTCCTGCCCTCCGATCTGGTGGTCAGCCCCTCGCGCATCGCCGCGCCGGGCCGCTAAACGCGGCGCACGACCGGCGCAGCCCATGATTCTCCGGCGAGCTATCCGCGCTGCCCTGGCCGTGACCTTGGCAGCCTCTCTGGCCTGTTCGCCCGGCCGCGCGCTGGTGACGCTGAACGACGGGCACGACAAGATTTACGTCAGCGCCGGCCTGTCCATGAGCCGCGACTCGAACGTATTCGCCAACAGCGATCAACGCGGCGATTACGTCTATGCGACGTCATTAAGTGCAGAATACACGCGGCGGGCGGGCTGGATTGGCGTGAACGGCAGCGCAGCGGTGTCGTCGTCCCGCTTCGCGACGATCAAGGGCCAGGATTTCAACAATCCCAGCTTCGGCCTCGAATTCACCAAGCAGACCGGCCGGACGACCGGGTCGCTCACCCTCAGTGCCGCGCGCGAAAGCCGCGCCGACGCCGCGGTGAACCTGCGCAGCACCTCGTGGAACATCCCGATCGGGTTGAGTTTCAAGTACCCGATTTCGGGAACGTACACGATGTCGGGATCGCTCGGTTATTCCTCGCGGCGCTACCTCGACGAGACCGTCTTCGCCAGCCTCTCCACGTACCACGTGGGGATCGATCTGTTTCATATCCTCACCACGGAACGCGACGTGATCGCGGGCTATCGTTACCGGTACAGCGACACCTCGCGGCACTCGTCGAGCACCGACCATTCCCTGTCGCTCGGCCTCAGCGGCCGGCTCATCCGCGGTCTGGCGGGCAGCCTGCGCGTCGGCTATCAGGCGCGGATGGCCGATGGGCTGCTGGATGCACGCGGGGCGCGCCTCGGGCGGCTGACCTACGGCTCTTGGACCGCGAGCGGTACGGCGGCCTATCCCGTGACGAAGAAACTCCAGTTCAGCGCCGTGATCGCGAAAGATTTCTCGACCACCGCGACGGACTCGTCAGTCGACACGACGACCTTCAGCCTGGACGGCGCGTACGCCTACAGTTCGCACTGGTCACTGGGCAGCGCCATGAGTTTTGGCGACAGCCGATTCCTCGGCGAAAGCGGCCGCGTGGTGCTCTCGTTGGGACCACCCTTGCAGCTCGGACCGCATCGCCACGACAACTACTTGAATTGGTCCGGCTCGTTGAACTACAGCTTCAACGAGCATTTCCGGGCCGCCTTGAGTTATTCCTGGTTCAAGAACTGGTCCACCTCGTCGTACGGGGATTTCGTGCGCTCGGCGTGGTCGTTCTCGACCTCAACCCGCTGGTAATCATGAAGCCTTCCCTGCTCTGCCTGCGCCTCGGATTGGTGGGTGCTGTCCTCGGTCTCGCCGCCGCGTCGCTGAACGCCGCTTCGCCCGCGCCCGCACCGAAGAAGGCCGACCGGAAATATGTGCCTTATCGCATCACTCGCGGCGATACGCTGACGATCGAATTGCTCGCCAGTGGCGAACGCGAGTTCACCGCCGCCCAGAAGCGCATCGAGGGCACCGGCACGATCAATCTCCCGTACATCCAGGAAATCCGGCTGGTCGGCATGACGATCGCCGAGGCGCAGGAGGCGATTGTGAACGCCTACCGCGATGGCCGGTTCATTCGCAATCCGATCGCCACCGTGACGGTCGAGACCTACGCGCCGCGCAACGTGATCGTGAGCGGCAAGGTGAACAACCCCGGGCGACAACTGCTGGAGCCGGACACGGAGGTGACCATCCTCGACGTGATTTCGAAGGCCGGCCTCGGCGAGACCGCGCGGGGCACCGCCATAAAGGTCACCCGCACGAAACCCGACGGCACGCTGGAGTTCTTTACACTCGATGTCGAAAGCGCATTGAAGGGTCGGGCTCGCAAGGATTCCGGCGATGCCGCCTTCGTCGTGCAACCCGACGACGTGATCTACGTGCCGGAAAAAATCATTTGAAGCAGGAACGCACTTTGATGGCCGACGCCGCGCCCAAACCTGTCCCGACTGCGCCCGATCGCGACGATGATGTCGCCGAGCGGCGGACGCTGCGCGACTACTACATCATCCTGCGCGAGCGCCTGTGGATCGCACTGCCGCTGGCGCTGCTGATCTCGATCGGTTACGGCTACAACCAGATGCAGGTCACCCCGATGTATTCGTCGACGGCGACGATGCAGTTCGAAAAACCGGATACCGTCGTCAACATCCAGGGCGTCGTCGATCCCACGATCCGGTCCGACGTCGATCTCAACACGAACCTGCAGCTCCTGAAGAGCAACCTGCTCGCCTCGAAGGTCCGCGAATCGTTCACGCCGGCCGAGCAGCTCATTCTGAAACGCGCGACGCTGAAACGGATGCCGCCCGGCACCGATCCCGCGTCGGTCGGCCTCGACATGGGTTCCATGAATCCTTCGTCGTCGCGCGCGAGCTTCATCATCGGCATCAGTGTCGCGCACCAGGATCCGGAGGCGGCCGCGCTCGTCGCGAACCGGTACGTCGACACGTTCATGGATTTCCTCGTCCGAAAAATGAGCGGCGGCAACGATGTGGCGGTCGATATCCTCACCAAGCAGGCCGAACGGCTGCGCAAGGAATCGGAAGCGGCCGATGTCGCCCTGCAAAAATACAAGAAGGAGAAGAATCTCGTCTCGCTCGAAAACTCGGTGAATCTCGTGTCGGCTGCCCTCACCCGCGCGGCCGCCGCGCGCGACGAGGCCAAGCTTCGGCTGCTCGAGTTCGACGAGAAGATCAAGCAGATCGAGGCTTACCAGGCGCAGGGCAAGAACCTCCTGGAGATCTCGCAGATTGGCGGGCACACGACCGTCGCGCCCCTGAAGGCGCGGTTGAATCAGCTGCAGCAGGACCTGAATCTGCTTTCGGAGCGTTACTTCGAGCGCCATCCGAAGATGGTCGAGAAGACGAACGAGATCAACGTCACCGAAGCCGACCTCAACCGCGCGATCGAACAAGCCATCGCCGAACTCCGCGCCCGCCAGGCCGAACTGCGGCAGAGCGTGAAGACCTACGACGACGAGTATGCGCGGCACGAGCGCATGCAGTTCGAACTCGGTGAAATGAGCGTGGAGTTCCGGAGCTTGCAGACCGAGTCCGACACGAAGCGCAGCAACCTCATCGCGGTCATGACGCGGCTGAACGACACGCGCGTGATCAAGAACATCGAGAACGTACCCGTGCGGCCGCTCGATCGCGCGACCGTGCCGGGCTCGCCGGATTATCCACGCAAATCCCAAATCACCCGCACCTGCATCGGCATCGGCGTCCTGGTGTTTCTCGGGGTCGCGGTCGGACTGAGTTTCATCGACGATCGCGTGAAGAGCGCCTGGGACGTCGAGTCGTTCATCGGCGTCAACCTGCTCGGCATCATTCCCGACCTGGCGTCGATGAAGGACGATGAGAAGTACACGCTGATCACCGACAACAAGCAGGCGCCCGGCGTCGAGGCGTTCCTCAGCGTGTACAGCTCGATCAAGATTCACTCCAAGCTCGATTTCCCGAAGTCGATTCTCGTCACCAGCACGATCCCCGGCGAAGGCAAGACGCTCATCTCGTGCAACGTCGCCGGCAGTTTCGCGCGGCACGGGAAAAAGACCCTGCTGATCGACTGCGATTTGCGGCGGCCCATGCTGCACCGGCACTTCAAGCAACAGAACAGCGCCGGCTTGATTTCGTGGTTCGAAGGTGGCGCGGCCCTGGAAGGCGATCTCGCGACCAACCCCAACCTCGGCATCATCAAGGTGGCGGAAAACCTTTCGCTGCTCTGCTCGGGTGGCCGCTCGAAGAGCCCGACGGAACTGCTCGAGCATCCTGCGTTCGGCCAGTTGCTCGAACGGCTGAAGCGCGAGTACGATCTCGTGATTGTCGACTCGCCGCCGCTCGGCGCGGTGACCGATTCGCTGCTCATCGCCGAGCGGATCGACGAGGTCGTGTACGTCTGCCGGTTCAATCGCGCCTATCGCAAACACATTCGCCTCTATATGCGCGCGCTGCGCAGCGGGAAGAACGAGGTGCTCGGCGTCGTGCTGAACGGTCTTTCGCCGCGGCGGATCGAGTACTACTCGAATTACCGCTACTACCGCAGCTACAAGAAATATTACGGCGCGCAGACGTGAGCGCCGGCTCGGCGCCGGAACAGTTGACCGGAATCGTGCAATTGAACCACAGATGGACACAGATGAACACGAATGAAGCGAGGAGCGGAGTCGCTCACACTGAACGGTGAGCGCAGCATTTGCGCATCCATCGCAGCCTTTTCACTGCATCCGTGTTTATCCGTGTTCATCCGTGGTTGTTTCTTCTGAATCGCGCCGGCTTAACAGTAAACACTCACCGCTTAACGCTCAAGTCCAGGACCTCGCCACTTGAGCGTTGAGCGTTAAACGTTAAGCGTTGAGCGTTTCCGCCTGTGGCCCAGCTCTCCGCCTTCCTTCCGCCCAATTTCGACACCCGCCGCCCGCTCGCATTGATCGCCGGCCAGGGCATTTATCCCGTGCTGGTGGCCGCCGCCGCGCGCGCCGCCGGGATTCCGCTGAGACTGATCGGCTTCGAGGAGGAAACGCGGCCCGACCTCATCGCTTCGTTTGGGCGCGCGGACCATCGCCTGATCAAGGTCGGGCAACTCGGCCACCTGCTCGATGCGCTGCGCGAGTTTGGCGCCGGGTATGCGCTGATGGCCGGACAAATCACGCCGCGCCGCTTGTTCAAGGGCCTGCACCCCGACCTGAAGGCCACCCGAATCCTCCTCTCGCTCAAGCGCCGCAACGCCGAGACGATCTTCGGCGCCATCGCGCGCGAAATCGAGGCGCTGGGGATCACGCTCCTCGACGCGCGCGCCTTGCTGGACGATCAGCTCGCCACCGCCGGCTGCATGACCGGCCGGAAGTTTCCGATCGAGCGCGAGTACCTCGATCACGGCGTGCAGATCGCGCGGGAGTGCGCGCGCCTGGACATCGGCCAGGGCTGTGTCGTCCGCAAGGGCACGGTGCTCGCGGTCGAGGCCTTCGAGGGCACCGACGAAATGCTGCGGCGCGCCGGTTCCTTCAAGACCGACGAGGCGCTGTTCGTGAAAACCGTGAAGGCGCGGCAGGACTGGCGGTTCGACGTGCCGTGCTTCGGTCAGCGGACGCTCGAGACGATGCGCGAGGCGCACGTCGCGGCGGCCGCCCTCGAAGCGGGCAAGGTCCTCGTGCTCGACAAGGCCGCGGTGCTGGATCAGGCGCGATCGTGGGGCATCAGCCTCTTGGGCTTCGACTGGCAAATTTCCTCGCCGCTTGCGCGGCGCGAGGGATGACTCCACTGTTTCGGCGACCATGCAAAACGACGTAGTCTCCGTCACCATCAAGGGCGTCATGCCGACCGCCAACGGGTGCGCCGTCTTCCTGGGTAACGAGGACAAGACGTTCGTCATCTACGTCGATCATTCGGTTGGAAACGCGATCCAGATGACGTTGAGCGGCGTGAAGAAGGATCGGCCGCTCACCCATGATCTGATCGGCAGCGTTCTGCTGGGCCTCGGCGCGCAGCTCGACCACGTGGTCGTGAACGACGCCCGCGACGGCACATTTTTCGCGCGAATCCTGCTCCGCATGGAGAACGAACTCGGCAAGAAGATCGTCGAGTTGGATGCGCGCCCCAGCGATTCCATCGTCCTCGCGTTGCAGCAGAAGCGCGCCATCTATGTCGCACGCGCGGTGTTCGATTCCGTCGAAGACATGACTGAAATCCTCGAGCGCGTGCTCAAACAGCAGGCGGAGGAGTCCGACGAGGAAGAGGAACAGACGTGACGGGAGAGAAAGGACCAGGGACCAAGGACCAGAGACCAGAGACCCCGGACAATCGGAAACCGCATCCGGCTGTCGTCTCCGGACTCTCGTCTCCGGTCGCTGGTCTCCCGCCCGGCCTGCAGCCCGGCGGGCCGCTGACGGCGCTCGCGCCGATGCAGGACGTGACCGATCTCGCGTTCATGCGCGTGATCGCGCACTACGGCGCGCCGGATTATTTCTTCACCGAGTTTTTCCGCGTGCACGCCCAGTCGCGCCCGGAGAAGCACATCCTGCGCTCGATCGACGAAAACACGACGGGCCGACCCGTCTTCGCGCAGCTGATCGGCGAGGACCTCCATCACCTCGAGCGCACCGTGCACTTGCTGCTCAGGCACAACATCGCCGGCATCGATCTCAACCTGGGGTGCCCCGCCCCCAAGGTGTACAAGAAGAACGTCGGTGGCGGCCTGCTGCGCGAACCGGAAAAGGTGGCCGGGATCCTGGCGGTGCTGCGCGCGACCGTCCCCGGCTTGTTCACGGTGAAGATGCGCATCGGCTTTGCCGATACGGCGAACTTCGATCGCCTGCTCGACCTCGTGAACGAGCATCGCGTCGATCTGCTGAGCGTGCACGGCCGCACGGTGAAGGAAATGTACCGCAGCGAGGTGCACTACGATTGGATTGCGCACGCCGCCCGGCGCGTCCGCTGTCCCGTGCTCGCGAACGGCAACCTCGCGTCCGCCGCCCGCGCCGCCGCGGTGCTGGCGGCCACCGGCGCCGCCGGTGTCATGATGGGCCGCCACGCGATTCGGAATCCGTGGATCTTCCGGCAATGTCGCGAGCATTTCGCCGGCCGCGCGATTTCCCGCCTCACCCTCGGCGACGTCCGCGAATACGTCGAACGGCTCTATCGGGCGACCCAATCCGCCGACCTCCCGGAGCGGGCCCACGTCAACAAAATGAAGAAGTACCTCAACTTCGTCGGCCAGAGCGTCGACGCGGACGGGGCCTTTCTCCATGCCATGCGGCGCGCGCAATCCGAAGCCGATCTCTTCACCGTGTGCGACCGTCATCTGCTGGCCGAGCCGGCGCGCGAATTCTCGCCCGAGCCGTACGCCGGCGTCATCGCGCGGCCGAACTGCGAAACGCCGGACGATGTCGCGGACGGCTGCTCGCTCGAGACGGTGACGGCGTGAGATGAGGTCCACTCGCTCACGCTCGTGGCTACAAAGTCGGTTGGTAGCTACGAGCGTGAGCGAGTGGAGGTTTGCGAGACATTGGCGCTAATCGCCTGCCGTCCTCTCGCCAGTCGGCCGTCGCCAGTCCTCTGTCTCCCCTCACTCGAGCCCGAGCGCCTTCCGGCCGGAGTCGGAAATCATCTGCGGCGTCCATTGCGGATCCCACACGATGTGGACTTTGGCGTTCTCCACCGTCGGCAGGGCCGCGATTTTCTGGCGGGCGTCCTCCGCAATCACCGGTCCCATGCCGCAGCCCGGGGCCGTCAGCGTCATCTTGACGTCGATCGCGTGACCGCCCTGCGCCGTTGGTTCGATCGACAAGTCATACACCAATCCGAGGTCCACGATGTTCACCGGAATCTCGGGATCGAAGCATGTTTTCAGCGCATCCCACACCGCCTGCTCGCTGAATTCGCCCGCGGCCGGCGCGGCCTCGCCCGCCGCCGTCGGCGTGAAGCCACCGACGGCGTCGGCCTCCGCGCGATCGATGCGAAACAGGCCGCGATCCGTGCGCACGGTGACGTTCCCGCCCAGCGTCTGCACAATGAAAACTTCGGTGCCGCTCGGCAACGTGGTGACTTCGCCCGCCGGGATGGCGGTGGCCGCGCAATCGCGCGTGAGGGTGTGGGTGGACGACATTGGCACCTCAGCGAAGGTTCAAACTCATCGGCAGTCGAGCGTAGATGCCTTGCGGGTCGTTGAAGGCGCGGAGCACCCTCAGTTCCTGCTCGATGCGCTCGGTGATTTTCGCCGTGAGCGATGACGACCGCGCATACCGCGGCGTCACGCCTTCGAGCATCTCCTGGATCGCCTGGAGCAACTCCTTCTGCCGGGGAAACTCGTCCAGGCGGTAATTGCCCGCGAGCCCCGCCCTCTGCGCGGCGTAGGCGATCGCGGCATTGAGCCCGCCCAACTCGTCGACCAGGCCAAGCTGCTTCGCCTCGGTGCCCGACCACACGCGACCCTGCGCGATTTCCTCGACCTTTTCCGGGGCGAGCTTGCGGGCCTCCGCCACCTTGCGCACGAACTCGCCGTAAATCCAATCCACCATCCGCTGCAACACGGCCAATTCCTCGGGCGTCTTCGGCCGGGCGATGGTCAGCGCGTCGGCGAATTTGCCGGTCTTCACGCTGTCGAAGGTGACGCCGAAGTCGTTCGCGAGCTTCTTCACGTCGAATTGAATTCCGAATACGCCGATCGACCCCGTGATCGTCGTCGGTTCGGCAAAAATGCGGTCGCCATAGGCCGAGATCCAGTAGCCGCCCGATGCGGCATACGAGCCCATCGAAACGACGACCGGTTTGACCTTCTTGATCAGTCGAATCTCGCGCTGGATCACTTCCGACGCGGAGGCGCTGCCGCCGGGGCTGTTCACCCGCAGGACGATCGCCTTGACGTTCTCGTCCTGGCGCAACTTCCGGAGTTCGCGCGAAAACTTCGTGCTGCCGATGTCGTCGCTGCCGCCTTCGCCGTCGACGATTTCTCCCTCGGCGTAGACCACGGCGATCCGGCCGGCCCGCAGGGCGGAGCGCGGCGCGTCGGTCTTCTTCGCCCCGATCGGCTCGTCCTTCGCCGACTTCGCGTAATCGTCGAGCTTCACCTGCTTGAACGGCTCCTTGGAGCCGGCCCGGCCCGTCTTGGCTTTGAGGCCTTCGTACACCTCGTCGCGGTACGCGACGCGGTCGACGAACTTCTGCGCCTTCGCGACATCCGCGCGAAGCAAGCCCTCCGCGTCGACCGTGCGCTGGAAGGTTTCCGCAGTGATGCCGCGGCCTGGACCGATGTCGGCGAGCAACCGGCTCCAGATATCGTCGAGCAGCCGCTGGATCTCCTCGCGGTTCTCCGGGCTCATGTCGCGGCGGGTGAACGGCTCGACCGCCGACTTGTATTTGCCGACCCGCGTCACCTGCACGTTGACGCCGTATTTCTCGAACGCGCCGGCGAAAAACATGGGTTCGCTCGCCAGGCCCGGCATCAGGATCACGCCGTACGGATCGATCGCGAGGTCGTTCGCCGCGGAGGCGACGTAATAGCTCTTGGTCGTGGCGAAGGTGAGGTAGCCGGTGATCGGCTTGCCGGATTTCTTGAAGTCCTCCAACGCCAACCGCACTTCGCGCAGCGCGGCGTAACCCGAACCAAACGCGCTCGGCGTCAGCTCGCCGGTGAGGAAAATCCCCGCAATTCGGTCATCCTTCGCCGCGGCGCGCAACGCCTTGGTGACACTGCGCAACTGCAGCGTCTCGCGTTTGCCCCCGAGCAACATCAGGTCGATGGGCGGCGGCGCATCGGAGATATTGGTCGAGAGGTCGAACACCAGGTACGAGCCGCGCTCGAAACTCGGCGTCGCGCGCTCGCCGCCGCCGATTGCAGCCATCGCGGCGATGAATCCAACCAACAGCAGGACACAGCCGACGGAAAAAATCATCAGGGCCACGAGGGCGCCAAGCATCGACGTGAAAAAGTTCTTCATGCGTGCCGCGGAAGGTATGCGGTTTCGCCGGTTCCTCCAGCAGGTTTTTGCTGCGAGGTTTTTGCTGCGCAAAAACCTAGGGTCTTGCAACGGGGCCAGGGCGTTGAATGGCGAACTTCGCTTACAATTCAGCCCCCTGACCCGAATGGCTCTAAGATAACGAAGCTTCTGGTCATGTTCTCGCGTAGCGCGGTCAACCTGACCGCGTCTCCACCGACAGGATATCTCGCCCGAAATGCGCGGTCAGATTGACCGCGCTACGGCTCGCGCCACCAGCCGATACCCGCAATCTCCAGGCTGAACTTAGCGCTATTCCGCCCTGACCCCATATTTCGGCGTCGGACAGTGTGCCGCGGGCACGTGCATGCCGGTCTACTTGCGTCACCCCGGCTCGTTCGACTAGGTTTTCGCGAAGCGAAAACCTCATGAGCGAAAAGAAGGAACTGCTCACCACCAACCGCAAGGCACTCACGATCAATCTCGACGATCGGAAGTACGGCACGTTCGCGGAGATCGGCGCGGGCCAGGAGGTGGCGCGGGTGTTTTTCCAGGCGGGCGGCGCCTCGGGCACGATCGCGAAGACGATTTCCGCGTACGACATGAACTTCAGCGATGCCATTTACGGCAAGGCGCCGCGGTACGTGTCCCGCGAGCGGCTGCTGCTGATGCTGGATCATGAATACAGCCTCTTGCGCGAACGGCTGGCGGCGTCACGCGGCGACCGTACCACGTTTTTCGTGTTCGCCGACACCGTGGCGACCAAGGGCTACAAGGGCACGAACGACGCCCATGGCTGGATGGGCATCCGGTTTCAAACCGAGCCGGGCGCGGCACCGAGCGAGGTGCTGCTGCACGTCCGCATGTGGGACAAGGAAAACGTCCTGCAGCAGGACGCGCTGGGCATCGCCGGCACGAACCTGATTTACGCGGCGTTCTATTACCGCGACGACCCGAAGCGGTTCATCGAGTCGCTCGTCGACAACCTCGGCATCCAGCGGCTCGAGGTCGACATGCTGAAATTCTCCGGCCCCGCCTTCGCGCAAGTCGACAACCGGCTGATGTCGCTCCACCTCGTGCAGTACGGGCTGACCAACGCCGTGATGTTTGGCCCCAACGGCGACGTGCTGCAGCCGTCGGAAGTGCTGTACAAGAAGGCCGTGGTGGTGGAACGCGGCAGCTTCCGGCCGGTCACGCACGTGAACGTCGACATGCTCAACTGCGCGACCGCGCAGTTCGTGCAGGAGCCGGAGGTCAAGGGCAAGGACGTCATCGTGCTGATGGAAATCACCATGAACAACCTCCTCGCGGCCGGCGCGCTCGATGCACCGGACTTCCTCCAGCGGGTCGACCTCCTCGGCGAACTGGGGCTGACCGCGATGATTTCCAACTATTCGGAGTATTACCGGCTGACGTCCTACTTCCGGCGATACACCAAGGAGATGATCGGCGTCGCCCTCGGGATCAACAACCTCCACGAGATTTTCAACGAGAAGTATTACGAGCATCTCGACGGTGGCATTCTCGAGTCGTTCGGCCGGATGTTCAAAAACGCCGTCAAGCTGTACGTGTATCCGATGCGGCAGGAAGCCTTCGACCGTTACCTCACCACCGGCGGCGTGGCGCCCATCGGCTCGGCCGCCGGCCACGTGTTTGCCGCGAACGTGCTCATCACCGCGAAGAACGTCCACATCGAGGATCACCTCCGCAACCTCTACGATCACCTGCTGGAGAACCATTACATCGAGGGGATTGTCGGCTACAACCTGGACATCCTTGGCATCTTCTCGCGCGACGTGCTCGGCCGGATCCGCGAACGCGATCCCTCGTGGGAGCAGATGGTGCCCCCGAGCGTTGCCACCGCGATCAAGAAGCGGCGACTGTTCGGCTATACGGAGCCGGCCGTGGCGGTGGAGAAATGAGGAGAGCGGGCCGCCGCCCGCGACGACTTCGCCGCGCCGCGCCATCTCTCAGCGAAACGGCCCGCCGCGATCGCGCGCAATCCGGCTCTCGTCTCGATGCCCTCTTAGTATTGCACGAGCGCGACGGCCAGCGCCGGAAGTGTCAACTTTCCGTCCTGGCCGATCGCAGCCGGTTCCAGCTGATGGTCCTTGTCGAGCAGACGGACTTTCGCAGCCGCGTTTTCGAGCCCCTTCGTTCTCAGGAGAATCTCCCGCGGCTCGTCCGCCCGGTTGACGACCAGGACCGCGGCCCGGCCGCCCTGGCCCCGGGCCGCTAGGGCGTAGATGCTCTTCGCGTCCTCCGCGCCGACCGACGTCTCCACCTGCGTTCCGAGCTGATAGAGCTCGTTGAACGCCTTGAAGGAATAATACGTCTTCGTGACCTTGCCGCTTGGAAAATAATACAGCCCGCAGTAGGTCCGCTGGGGAAACGCGTCGTAGTACATCGCCTTCGCGATCGGCGAATTCTGCATGAGACAGAAGGCGGCCGCGACGAACGCCGCGCCCGGCATCTCCTTCATCTCGTCGAACTGGTCTGGCCGGCCGGTGAGGTAATTCCATTCGTCGAAAATGTTCTCGGTCCGCGCCAGGCCGGCTGCCTTCAGTTTCTGATCGACGTAATTCGCATGCAGGACGATTTCCGCGGGATCGGCCGTGTACAGGTGCCACGAGAAAAAATCGAGCGGCGCGGCCGTCCCCGGCGCGGTGACGTACGCCAGGAACTCGTCGAACCAAACGAGAAAGCTCCGGCGGAAGTCGTCCGTTTTCGGCCGGTTAATCGCGTAGAAACCGCAGCCGGCGTAGCCGCCGACCTTCAGCTCGGGGAAGCAGGCCTTGAGGTGGTTCGACACGACGCGATAGAGCTCGAAATACTGCTGTCGCGTGCCGGTCCACATCGGCGGGTTTTCCGGCTCGTTCCAGATTTCCCAATATTCGATGCCGTAATGAAACCCGTCCGCCCAGCCTTCGTTGTAGTGCCGGACGATCCTCTCGCAAATTTTCGCGAACTTGCCGTAATCCTTCGGGGGATGGATTCGGTACGCCTTGATCCGGTGGAAATTCTCGATGGTCACACCGAGGCGGTAGAAAATTTTAACGCCGGACCTGGTCAGTCCTTTGAAATACGCGTCGGTGAAGGCGAATTCGTATGACGCCGGATTGTCGGGGTCGGCCGCGAAATCCGGAAAGAGGTTCGGAATATCGACGTAGTACGTTCCGCCGTAGCGTCCGCCGGCGTCGTGCAGCCGGCAGTAGGGAATGCCCGCGTCTCGCAGCTCCGGCAGGAGCTCGCCGTGGGTGAGCTTCGAATTGTTGATCCCGTGCAGCGGCTTGATTGGCCCGAGCGACTTCCCGCAATCGACCAACACTTCGGCCGGTTCCGCGGCGAAGAGGGAAGGAATCAGCAACCGCGCAACGAGCAGCGCTGCGGCGACGGGGAGGAGTCTGGTTTTCATGGAGGAAGCCGCGCAATCGATGACGGGCGGCGTAACGGCTCCAGCGTGAACCAATGCGGGGCAGAAAAAAGCCCAAAGGCTCAGCCCTGGCCCCACACTGTCGCGCGCGTTTTTCGACTCGCCCTGGCGCGCTCGCGGCGCACAGCTTTTCGACTCCATGCGTTTCCACAAATACCACGCCTTGGGCAACGACTACATTGTGCTGAACCCGGCGGATTTTCCCTCGTGGCGGCCGGCCCCGACGGTCGAGCAAATCCGCGTCGTCTGCCATCGGAATTTCGGCATCGGTTCGGACGGCATCCTCTGGGGCCCCCTGCCGTCGCAGCAAAGCGAGTTCGGCCTGCGGATCTTCAACCCGGACGGCTCCGAAGCGGAGAAGTCGGGCAACGGCCTCCGCATCTTCTCCCGTTTCCTGTGGGACCAGGGCCTCGTCAAGAATCCGAAATTCACCGTCGAGACGCCGGGCGGTCACGTCGAGTCGGTCATCAAGGAGCAAGGCCGCCTCATCACCATCGCAATGGGCCGCGTCAGCTTCGACAGCGCAAGAATCCCCGTGAACCTGGAAGGTCCGGCCCGCGAAGTGATCAATGAGCAGATCCGCATCCTCGACCGCGACTTCACGTATTGCGCCGCCACCATCGGTAATCCGCACTGCGTCATCCCGCTGCCCGAAATCAGCGCGGAGCTCGCGCACAAGTATGGCCCCCACCTCGAGACGCACGCGAACTTCCCGCGCAAGACCAACGTGCAGTTTCTGAAGGTGCGCGACCGGAAGAATATTCAAATCGAGATTTGGGAGCGCGGCGCCGGCTACACGCTGGCCTCGGGCAGCAGCTCGAGCGCGGCAGCGGCGGTCGCCCACAAGCTCGGGCTGGTCGATCGCGATCTCACCGTGCACATGCCCGGCGGCCAGATTGGCATCACCATCGGCGACGGGTTCTCGATCATGATGACCGGCACCGTGAACAAGGTCGCGGAGGGGACCCTGCACCCGGAACTTTTTGCGGTGAAGGTGTAGGAGGCTTCGCCGCTGCCTTTCGCTCCGATTTGCGAGCGTCCTGGTTGGCGGTGGAACGCGACCTCCGGGCGCGTTCAAAGCCGACGGCGCCCGGAGGTCGCCGTCCACCTCTCCAGTTTCGTAATACCCAGAATTCGGTTTGCCCGCCGTGGCGCGCCCATTACCGTCGCGCGGTGCTCGGGTGGTGCGCCGACTTCCTTCGCCTCTGGTGGGGGCTGCTGTATTGGAACACGCAGAAGACCTGGTTTCAGGTGCGGCGTGGTCGTTCGCCGTGCCCATGTCAGACGCCGAGCGACTCGGGCCGTGCTTACCAGACCGGTTGCGATGCCTGTGCGAACTGGAGCGATCCGGCACGCTTTCGTCGCGTCTGCCCGTTGCTCGTCGAGACGCCAAAGGGACTTCGCTGCTCGGTCGACACCGCCAACGTCCGGCCCTTCTGGGGCCGCGCCTTGCGTTACTTCGGCACCTCGGCCGCTGCCCTCTATCTCGCCGGCGCCATCGGCGTATTCATTTTTCTGAGAATCGTGGGTTATCCCGTCAGCATCGTGCATGTCGCGCTGCCGCCGCTGTGGCACCGCGTCGGGCAGGCCCGCGGTTGGTTTTTCCTCGAACGTTCGAATCGCGCGTTTGCCGAGGGGAAGACCGCGGAGGGGCTGCTCTACCTCGACAACTCCTACCAATTCGATCCGGGCAACTATGCCGCCGGGCTGTCACTGGCGAAGCACTACCAGGTCGGGCAACCCGCGCGCTCCGACGAGATCTTCGCGCGGCTGAGGAACGACCATCCCAACAACGCGCACGCGACCGCCCAGGATTGGTATCGCGCGCTGCTCGCCCGCGGCAGTTTTCAAAAAATCACCACGCTGGCGCGCGACGAAACGCTGAGCGACTCCGCGCACGCCGCGGTCTGGGTCCGCGCGTTGATTTTTGCCGCGCGGCAAACCAACGATCCCGCGGTGCTGCGCGAGCTGGTCGCCGACAACTCGGCCGCCGCAAAGCGGTGGCGGCCGGTGTTCGCCACCGAACTGCTGCTGCGGGACAAGCGCACCGCCGAGGCACGCGCGGCCGTGTCGCGCCCGTGGCCGACGGAGGACCGCACGGGTTTTTCCATCTTCTACCGCGTGCAGGTGCTGATTGAACTCGGCGATACGCTCGAGGCACTCGATTTGCTGGAGAAACACTCCGCCCAACTCGACGACGAGGCGCGCCGGACGCTGCGGCTCGAGGCTTTTGCCGTCCGCGGCTCCACCACGGCGCTGAACCAGGAAATCGAGCAGTTGCTCGCCCCGCGGTTCACGCCGCAGAATCTGTCGATCATCAAGGTGATTTGCGCGCAGTTGATCCGCTATCCGGACGCGGGGATTTTCGAGCGACTGTGGACCAAGGTGCAGCGTGAACAGCTGGTGCTGAGCACGGACACGGCCGGCGCCTGGTTCTCGCTCCTGTGTGCGGCGGGCGCCGTCGGTGACTATGCCCGTTTGAACGAACTCACGAACCGGCTGAAACAAGCTTCGAAAAGTCCCTTCATCGCGCTGAACCTGGTCGAGGCGTTCTTCCGCGGGGAAACCAGCGAGCGGCGGATCACGACGTTCCTGCCGATCTTGCCGCTGCCACTCGAAGTCACCTACGCGTTGGTCGAACGGTACGGCGGTCAAACCGCGCCCGTCCCAACGCCGGGCAAACGCGTATGACGCCGCCCGCCTCCGCACCCGCTCCGATCGCACCGGCGTCATCGGTGCTGCCGCTGGCCGCCGCGATTAGCCGTACGTCGCCCGCGGGCAAGTTCGCCCTGATCGCGCTCGGCGTCGCCGTCGTCGCCCTGAGCGTGCGGCTTTGGCCGCAGTGGCGCAGCAACCCCGATCTCTCGCACGGCATGTTCATGCCGCTGCTGTTTCTGGTGCTCCTGCACGAGGCGCGGTCGGCCACCCCGCGCTACCTGCGTTCGAACGGGGCCAGCCGGTTTGGCTTCGGCGCACTGCTCACGCTTGCGCTCCTGTCACTCGTGGCCGCCGGGCTGTACGCCGCGTCGGTCGACTGGTCGCATCCGCTGGTCAACCTGATGTTGACCCTGTCGCTCGTTTTTTTCCTCGGAACCGCGCTGATGGTGTTTGCCCGCGATTCGATCCGGTTGATCGCCTGCAACTGGACCGCGGTGGTCGCGGTCGCGCTGTGGCTGTTGAGTGCGCCGATTCCGCCCGGCACCTACACGCGGCTGACCATCGCCTTGCAACTCGCGGTGAGCGAAGCCGTGTTGCGCGCACTGCACGTGCTCGGCATCGCCGCGGTTCGCCATGGCAACATCATCGATCTCGCCAACACCGCGGTCGGCGTGGAGGAGGCCTGCAGCGGCGTGCGCAGCCTCATCTCGTGCATTTTCGCAGCCGTGTTTTTTTCCGCGACGCTCGTGCGCCGCAATGGCGCGCGCGTCCTGATTCTCGCGCTGGCGGCGCCACTCGCGCTGGTCATGAATTTCTTCCGGTCGCTCGCGCTGACGCTGCTCGCCAACCGGGGCATCGACATCAGCGGCCAATGGCACGATGCGACGGGTTATGCCGTGCTCGGCGTGACTGCGGCCATCCTCGGCGGCGTCGCCGTGCTGCTCGAGCACGGATCGAAACCCGCGCGCCGCGCGCCCCTGAATCCGCCGCCGGCCGTCGCACGCGCGCGGGGCATGCAGTGGATCCTCGCGGCCGGCCTGGGCGTCGCGGCCGTGCTGGCCGGCCTGTTCGTGGCCAATACCCGTTCCTCCCCGCGCCAGAGCCTCGCCGTGCCGAACGTTCTCGGGCTGCTGCCGGAAACCGCCCCCGGCTGGCAGGTCCGCACGACGAACCTGTACTCCTTCAGTGGCACGCTGCACACCGAGCACCTCGCCCAGCGCAGCTACTACCGCGATACGCCGGCGGGGCCGGTGGAGATCATCATCTACGTCGCGTACTGGCGGCCCGGCCAGGCGCCCGTCAGCCTCGTGGCTGCCCATACGCCGGATGCGTGCTGGCCGGGCTCGGGCTGGGAGGCCGTACCCACCAGCAATGCCCGTGTCGACCTCCTGCTCGACGGCCGGCTGATCCCGCCGGCCGAGCACCGGCTGTTCGAGGCGGACCATCAGCCGCAACACGTCTGGTTCTGGCACATCTACGACGGACAACCGCTCACGTACCGAGACCCGTATTCGGCAATCGAACTCCTGCGGATGGCCTGGCGCTATGGGTTCCGTCGCGGCGGCGACCAGTTGTTCGTCCGCCTTTCGAGCAATCGGCCGTGGGCCGACATCGCCGATGCGCCGCAACTCGCGGAGTTCTTCGCGCGCACCCGTGCGCTTGGGTTGTAATCGCCGCCCGCCATGCCCCTGCCGCTCACCCAACGCGAGAAGACGGTCCTGACCATCATCGCGATGCTGATCGTGCTGGGACTGATTGGCATGGCGGTGTTGTAGCCGCCGCTGGCAGCAAGTACCAAGTGACAAGTACCAAGTACCAAGGATCAAGTGAGGTTCGGACGGGATGCCGCATCGGACCAAGCGCTGTTCTTGATCCTTGATCCTTTCTACTTGTTACTTCGATGCTGCATCCCGTTTTCCCTGGCGTGCGTAAGATTGGGATATGTCCATCTCGCTGTCCTGCTTTCCCGGCGGACTCGCGCACGCCGTGGCGGAAGCCAAGGACGCCGCGCCGCAGCCGCGGTGGCGGGCGAGCATGACCACCCCTCTCACTTCGCAGGTGCCGCCCCCCGATGATCGCGAGATCCACGACACGCGGCTGATGCGGCAGGTCGCCGCGGGCGACCGGCAGGCGTTGGCCGAACTGTACGACCGTTTTTCGGGTCCACTCTACGCCACGGCCGTGCGCATTCTCCGCGACTCAGCCGAAGCCCAGGACGTCGTGCACGATGCGTTCATCACCTTGTGGGAGAAAGCGGCCGCGTTCGAGCGGGAGCGGGGCAGCGCGTTCAGCTGGGCCGTCACGCTCGTGCGCAATCGCGCGATTGACCGGATCCGGCGGCGCCGCCGGCGGGCGGAGTTGCTGGCGGAATCCGCCCCGGCGGATCTGGGCTACGATGAAGATTCGCCCGCGGCGGGCGGCGAAACGGCGGCGCTCGGTGACGACGCTCGCGTCGTGCGCGCCGCCGTGGCCCAGCTGCCGGTGGAACAGCAGCAAGCCTTGGAACTGGCGTTCTTCGGCGGGCTGACCCAGGAGCAAATCGCGGAAAAACTCTCGCAACCGCTCGGCACCGTGAAGGCGCGGATCCGCCGCGGACTGCTCAAACTGCGCGACACGCTCGCGTCCCGTCCATGATCGACGAACCCCAGGAAGAACTCGCCTCGCTCTACGCCCTCGATCTGCTCGAGGGTGCCGAGCGCACCCGGTTCGAAACTTCCCTGGCGCGCGACCCCGAACTGCAGCAACTCGTGCGCGAGCTGCGCGAAACCGCCGCCGCGCTGGCCCACACCGCGCCGGCCGCGCCGGCGCCCGCCGGCCTGAAGCGTCGCGTGCTGCAATCGATCAACGGCGGCGTGATCGTCCGCCCTCCATCGACGGTGTTCCGCCAGTTCGGGCCGTGGGCGATCGCCGCGTGTTTCGCGCTGGTCGCAACGTGGATGACCCAGCGCTATTACGTGGCGCGCACCGAGGCCGAATTGCTGCGGCAGCAGCAAGCGCTGGCCGATCTGGCCCTGAAGGGCCTCGGCCAGCAACTCGACGCGGAGCGGATTCTGAACAGCCGGCAGATCGCCGGTTTGATGGATCAGATGAAGGCCCAAACGGACCTCGCGAACGTGAAGATCGCGGCGCTCGTTTCGTTGAACAACGCGTCGCCGCAGGCGCTCGCCGTCGCCCTCTGGGACCCGGCGAAACAGGAAGGTGTCTTCGCCCTCGACAAGGCTCCCCCGCTCTCCCCGAACCAGCGATTGGAACTCTGGGTGATCGAAGCGAAACAAAACGCCAGGCCGATCAGCGCAGGCGTATTGAGCGTGTCGGCCAGTGGCGGGGCGCGCGTGCGCTTCAAGGCCACCGCGCCGGTCTCCGCCATCGCGGCGTTCGCCGTGAGCCGCGAAAACGCCGATGGCGCCGCGTTTCACACCCAGCCCGGCGAAGTGGTCATGAGCGGGGCGAGCTTGTAGCCTGGAAGTTTCGCCTCTCGCGGAGTGCGGCCAAAGAACCGCCAAGGCATTTTACCGCGGACTACGCGGACCGCGCGGAGGATCGGAGCTCATCTCCTTATCCGCGTACTTGGCGTAATCCGCGGTCAAAAAAACCTCCGCGGTCAGAATGGGCGCATGAGGGTCCGCGGCGCACTTGAAACTTGTCAGGGACTACTTCGCCGAGAAGCCTCGGCGCTCGCATGATCATCAAACCGAAGGTCCGCGGATTCGTCTGTGTCACCGCCCACCCCGAAGGCTGCGCCGCGCACATCCAGGAATGGATCGATTACGTGAAGACGAAAGGCCCGATCCAGGGCGGTCCCCGGAAGGTCCTCGTGATTGGCGCCTCCACGGGTTACGGCCTCGCCTCGCGGATCACTGCTGCCTTCGGTTCCGGCGCCGCGACCGTCGGCGTGTTTTTCGAGCGTCCCTCCGAGGAGGGCCGGCCCGCCACACCCGGTTGGTACAACACGATCGCCTTCACCCACGCCGCTCGCGCGGCGGGACTTTACGCCAGGAACATCAACGGCGACGCGTTCTCCGACGAGATCAAGCAGCAGACCCTCGACCTGATTCGCGCCGATCTCGGCCAGGTCGACCTGGTCGTTTACTCGCTGGCTTCGCCGCGGCGCACGCACCCGAAGACCGGCGCCGTGCACAAATCGACGCTCAAGCCGGTCGGACAGTCGTACACCAACAAGACGGTCGACACCGACAAGGGCATCGTGAGCAACGTGACGATTGATCCGGCGAGCGAACAGGAGATCTCCGACACCATCGCGGTGATGGGCGGCGAGGACTGGGAGATGTGGATGAACGCGCTCTCCGATGCCAATCTGCTCGCACCGCGCGCACAGTCCGTCGCGTACTCGTACATCGGGCCGGACGTGACGTGGGCGATCTACAAGAACGGCACGATTGGCCTCGCGAAGAACGATCTCGAGCGGGCGGCGAAGAACATCGACTCGCTCCTGAAGCTCAAGGGCGGCGGGCGCGCCTTCATCTCGGTGAACAAGGCACTGGTCACGCAGGCGAGCTCGGCGATTCCCGTCGTGCCGCTGTACATTTCGATCCTCTACAAGGTGATGAAGGCCGCCGGCACGCACGAGGGCTGCATCGAGCAGCTGTACCGGCTGTTCGCCACGCAAATGTACAACGGCCACACGCCGAAGCTCGACGACGCCGGCCGCGTGCGCATCGACGATTGGGAGATGCGGCCGGAAATCCAGGACGCCGTTCGCCAAATCTGGCCGCGCGTCACCACCGAGAACCTCGCCGCCGAAACCGACATCGCCGGTTACCGCTCGGAATTCCTGAAACTCTTCGGATTCGGCCTGGCCGGCGTGAACTACGAGGCGGACACCGAGCCGCACCGGTCCATGCCGTGAACGGCATGAAAGTAACAAGTGACAAGTGCCAAGTACCAAGATGGGTACGCCTGAGGTCTTGGTACTTGATTCTTGGTACTTGTTACTTCGCGTAGCGACATGCGAGCGGTGATTCAGCGGGTTGGTCGCGCGTCAGTCACCACCGTCGGCGGTGAGACGACCGGGGAAATCGGCCGCGGGCTGTTGGTGCTGCTCGGCGTGGCGCAGGCCGACACGGAGGCCGACGCGCAGTGGCTGGCGGAAAAGATCGTCGCGCTGCGGATTTTCGAAGATGCAGAGGGCAGGATGAACCGGTCCGTCGTCGACGTCGCCGGCGGCATCCTCGTCGTGAGCCAATTCACGCTCTGCGCGAGCACGCGCAAAGGCACGCGCCCCTCGTTCAACGACGCGGCCCGGCCCGAGGTTGCGATTCCGCTCTACGAGGCGTTCAACCGGTTCGCGAGCGCCGCACTCGGCCGTCCCGTCGCCACCGGACGGTTTGCCGCGATGATGGACGTCGCGCTCGTGAACGACGGTCCGGTCACGCTGGTCATCGATTCGAAGCTGCGCGAGTGACGCGTTGCGCGCATCAATGGCGATCATGCGCGCGAAGAAACTGTACCGCAGAGCGCGCACCCCGCTCTCGGTCCGCCCGCGCGTTTGTCATCTATTAGATGACAAGTCGGTTTGTCATCTAATGGATGACAACGACCGATCTCCCCCACCCGGCCGCGACCAACCGGGAAGGTGATCGCATCGACTCCGGACGCCAAACTTGGTTCAAGCTCCTCATGACATTTCGCGTTCTCGGCTGCTCGGTCCTCTTCGCGTGCGTCCTTTCGGCCGCCAGCGAGGACGCCAACCTGAAGTATTTCCGCGACCTGGCCGAGACGCGCAACTACACGCTCGGCCGGCCGGTCTCGCCGAAAATCACGCCCGACGGCAGAGAGGTGATTTTTCTCCGGGCGTTGCCGCGGGAACCGACGCTGCGGCTGTTCGCCCTGGCACTGGCGACCGGGCAGGAGCGCGAACTGCTCACGCCGGCGCAGTTGCTCCGAGGCGGCGAGGAAAAGCTGAGCGCGGAAGAGAAGGCGCGGCGCGAGCGGCAGCGGCAGAGTTTGAAGGGGTTCACCGCTTTCCAGATGTCGAACGACGGCGCGCGGCTGCTCGTCACGCTCTCCGGCCAGCTCTACCTGGTTGACCGCGCTGACCTCAAAATCACCGTGCTGCCGGGCAACGGTTGGACGGATCCGCGGTTTTCGCCCGACGGCAACTTCGTCGCCGCCGCCGGCCGCGATCGCGAACTGCACGTGATCGATCTGGCAATGATGACCGCGCGCGCGATCACGAGCGGCGCGACGCCGACGTTGTCCCATGGCGTCGCGGAGTTCGTCGCGCAGGAGGAGATGAGCCGGTTTGAAGGATTCTGGTGGTCGCCGGATTCGCAGGCTCTGTTGGTCCAGGAAACCGATGAATCGGCGGTGGAAGTCCGCTACGTTGCCGACCCGCTGCACCCTTCGGTTCCGCCGAACAAGTTTTTCTATCCGCGCGCCGGCACCGCCAATGCCATCGTGCGGCTGATGCTCGTCCGCCGCGACGGCGGCCGGCCGGTGCCGGTGAGCTGGGACCACACTGGCTTCCCCTACCTGGCGCACGCGAACTGGCCGCGGCACGGCCCGCTGACGATCCTCGTGCAAAACCGCGCGCAAACGGAGGAACGCCTCCTCGCGGTGAACGCGCAGACCGGCGCAACCGGCGAACTCCTGCGGGAAACCGATCCGGCGTGGCTCAACCTCGACGACAATTTCGCGGGTTCGCTCGGCACGCGCAAGCCGCCGTTCTGGTTCGCGGATGGCTCGCATTTCCTGTGGACGACGGAGCGGCGCGGCGCCTGGCAGGTCGAGCTGCGCGATGCCAGCGGCAAACTCGTGCGCGAGCTCACGCCGCCGACGTGGAATTACCGCGGACTGGTCGGGCTCGACGAGGCCGGCGGCGGTTTCTATGTGCGCGGCGGCGACGATCCGCGCGAAACGCACCTTTGGAGATTTCCGCTGAGCGGAGGCCCCTTCGACGGGCTCAGGGCAGGCGCCGGCGTGCGCCTGACGAGCGAACGCGGCCAGCACCACGCGGCCTTCTTTCGTGAGCCACGGCTGCTGGTGCGCACGAGCGACCATTTCGATGGCAGGTACCGCAGCGAAGTACTCGCCGCGAACGATGGCCGCGTGGTCGCGTCGCTGCCGTCGCTCGCGGAAATCCCGCCGCAATTGCCGCAGACCGAGCTGACCCGCACGACGGGCGCGCGCAGCTTCGACGCGGCGATCACGCGACCGCGCAATTTCGTACCCGCACGAAAGTATCCGGTCATCCTCGTGGTGTACGCCGGGCCGACGAGCAAACGCGTGGTGGCCGAAGCGCGCGGTTTCCTGACCGATCAGTGGATGGCCGACCAGGGCTACCTCGTCGTGCGCCTCGATGGCCGCGGCACGCCGTGGCACGGCCGCGAATGGGAGCGCGTCGTGAAAGGCAACCTGATCGATATCGCGCTCGAGGATCAAATCGCCGGGCTGCAGGCGCTCGCCGCGCAGTTTCGCGAGCTCGACCTGGGCCGCGTCGGGGTGACCGGCTGGTCGTTCGGCGGGTATTTTTCCGCGATGGCGGCGTTGCGGCGGCCGGACATTTTCAAGTGCGCCGTCGTGGGCGCGCCCGTCATCACCTGGGAAAACTACGACACGCACTACACCGAGCGGTACCTCGGGCTGCCGCAGGACTCACCGGAGGCGTATCGCGTCAGCGATGTCACGACCTATGCCGCCCAGGCGAGCCGCCCGCTCCTGCTCGTGCACGGGCTGACCGACGACAACGTGTACTTCCAACACACCTTGCAGCTCGCCGATGCACTCTACATGGCGGGCAAACCGTACGAACTCCTGCCGATGCTCGGCACGCACATGGTCAGCGATCCGCTGGTGCGGCTGCGTCAGCAGACGCGAATCATGGATTTCCTGAACCGCGAGTTGCAGCCGCAGTGAAGACGGCCGGCGCAGGGGTCGGCCCTCCAGGCCAGGACGGACAATTAGCGTCTGGAGGGATGACCTCGGTGTCGTCCGCTTTCGCCATTTGAAAACCGGACAAGCCGGCCTCGGCGAGGCCAGCTACGACGGGAACCGGCGCTGCACCGTCCGTGTAGGACCCTGCGCGGAACGGATTTACAGCACCTCGGAGAAAGCCCACGGCCCCTACGCCTTTTTTTCGCCGACAGTAGCGGGTTTTGTGGATTGCCTTGTCATGCATGGGTAGCTGTGAAACCCAGTTTCTCTTCGTCCATCTGCAGCCTGCCCGGAACCGCCGCCGTGGCGGAAATGACGTGCGCTCCGATGGCTGAGCAACCTCCAGAACGGCGCGACTTCGCGACGCTGTACCGCGCGACGCTCGCACCGCTGCGGCGCTACCTGACGCGATTGCTCGGCAACACCACCGAGGCGCAAGACGTCGCGCACGACGCGTACCTGCGCGTTTACCCGACGATCGACAAACCGACCACGCACCAACCCGAGGCCGTGCTCTACACGACGGCCCGGCGGCTGGCGATCAACCGGCTGAAACGCCGGAGCATCTCGCCCATTGCGAACAGCGACCACGGCGTCGAAACCGCCGCTTCCTCGACGCCCGGCGTCGCCCAGCAGGTGATGGCGCGGCAGGAACTGCAGTTGCTCGAGCAGGCGATCGCGCAGCTGCCCGAGGGCTGCCGCAACGTCCTTTTGCTCCGCAAAGTCGAACTCCTCTCGCATCGCGAAATCGCCGACCGGCTCGGCATCGCCATCAGCACCGTGGAAAAACAACACGTGCGCGCCCTCCGGCTGCTGCGCGCCACGTTGGCCGAATCAATGGGCAGCCGCAATGAACCGACGGCGGACTCCGCCGTGGGAAAGGCCAGCTCATGAACCCGTCTCCCCAACACCACGACACGGCGGTCGACGAGCAAGCCGCGTATTGGGCCGCCCGGCTCGAGGGTGAAGTCCTGGAAGCGAACGAACGCGCCGAACTCGACGCCTGGCTCGCCCGCTCGGCGGCGCACCGCTCCGCCTTGTCCGAGTATTGCCAGTTTTCCGCCGACCTCGAGGAACAGCTGCCGAAGCTCGTCGCGTCGGGCGCGGTGAAAATGCCACCCCGCACCGCCAGCCGGTCGATGGCGCGCTGGTCGTTCCTCCAGCTGGGCGGTGTCGTTGTCGCGGCGGCGGCGGCCGTCGGCGTCGGACTGTGGGTCAGCCGTGCCGGCAGCCACGTCGAACACTTCGCACCGGCGGCGGAACGGACGACCCAAAGCCTCGCGGACGGTACGCGGGTGGAACTCAACGCGAACACCGCGCTGCGGTTCGAGATCGCCGGCGGCGAGCGCCACGCGCGCCTCACGGGCGGCGAAGCAATCTTCATGGTGACCAAGGATCCGAGCCGGCCGTTCTTCGTCGATACGCCGACCGGTGCCGTGCGCGTCACCGGCACGGCCTTCAATGTGCGGGCCGATCCCAGTACGGGCATCTTCGAGGTCACGGTCGTCGAGGGCTCGGTCGAAGTGCGGCCGACGGAAATGAGCCGGAAAACGGCCGAAGGCGCCTTTGCCCTCACCGCCCACGATCAATTGTCGGCGCAGCATGGCCAGGTGATGGTGAAGACCCTTACGCCCGCCGCCCTGGACAACGCGCTCGCGTGGCGGCAGGGCCAGATCGTGTTCGTAGATGTTCCGCTGCGCGAAGCCGCCGCCCGGTTCGCCCAGTATCACGGCCGGCGCATCGAGGTCGCACCCGAAGTGGCCGACGAACGCGTCGGCGGCCAATACGCCCTCGCCGATCTCACCGGCTTCCTGAAAGCGGTCGAGGCGACGCTGCCGGTCAAACTCGGTTGGACCGCCGACGGCGCCACCTACTTCGGGCCACCCGACGCCCGCTGATTTCGTGTCCCTGGTGTCGTTCATGCGCTGGCTGTCACTCGCCGGTCTCCTCCTGCTCGCGCCGGCGATCGGCGCCGAGCAGAGGAAGCCGACGCCGATCGAGTCGCCGCGCCCGGCGGATACCTACGAGTTCAAACTGCCGGCCCAGGCAGCGCCGGCGGCGCTGCTCGCGTTTTCGAAGCAGACGAACATCGAGGTGCTTTTCTCGTTCAACGCGCTCCGGCACAGTCGGTCGCGGGAAGTCAATGGTCGCTTCGAGCCGGCCGAGGCGCTGAAGCGGCTGCTCGAAGGCACCGGTTTTGTCGCGCGCCCGCACGGCGAGAAGAAATTCGTGGTCGCAGCGGACACCCGGAAGAGCGGCGCGATTCGCGGCCGGCTGCTCGCGCCGGACGGCACGCCCGCGGCGAACATCCGCGTGGTCCTCCTCAGCACGCCACAAGCCACGACCACCTCCGGGACCGGCGAGTTCACGTTCCTGGCGGTCGAACCCGGCCCGCACCAAATCGTCGTCACGGCCGACGGCTTTCAATCGCTCCAAATCCTCGGGCTCGTGGTCGAGGCCAACCAGATGCTCACGCTGACCACGCAGATGCTGCGACCGGCGGATGACCCCGCGCGGCTGGCGCCCTTTGTCGTCAAGGACACC
>Ga0082335_1002695_pt1 | contig 32171 bp, 26 predicted proteins | sample Subgrocontami58m_FD_72375 | JGI IMG/M metagenome (GOLD analysis project Ga0082335, IMG submission 72375) | Subsurface groundwater microbial communities from S. Glens Falls, New York, USA - GMW37 contaminated, 5.8 m (SPADES assembly) (version 2) ...
TCAAGGGTCGAGAAGCGGGGGCCGCCGGGCGAATCGGCTCCGGGCACGGGTGCCTTGACGGCGGACGAGCCGGTGGCGATCAGGAGATCGTCGTACTCGAGGAGCGTGCCGTCATCCAGCGTCAACGTGTTGGCGGCCGGGTCCAGGCCCACCGCCCGCCGCCCGATGTGGGCCTGGACCTGGAGTTGGGCCAGGCGCCCAGGGGTGGCGGTGAAGACGTGCGACTCGGCGATGCTGCGCCCGAGGTAGTACGGAAGCACCATGCGGGAGTACGGCCGCTCGGCCGAGACCAGGACGATCTTCGACTCGCCGCGGTCATACTCGCGGATGGTCCGGATGGCGTTCAGGCCGGCGGTCCCCCCGCCCGCGATGATGTGCCGCTTGGCCATCATCGCACCTCCGCGCCGGCGACCTGTAGTTCCAGGTGGCGCGGCGCCCGCTCGGCCGCGAACGCGCCCAGCCAGTCGGCCGTCTCCGCCTCGACGTACTCGATGGCGGACGTGGGGCAGGCCCGGGCACAGGCCGGATCCCCGCCGCAGAGGTCACACTTGAAGGCTTTCTGCGTCTGGGGATTGTAGAAGATCGTCCCGTAGGGACAGGCGATGGTGCAGAGCTTGCACCCGACGCACTGGTCGTCCAGGACGACCTTGGCCCCGACGGGCGAGATGGTGATGGCGCCGACCGGGCAGGCGGTCATGCACCAGCCCTCCGCACACTGGGTGCAGGTGTAGGGGGCGTAGCTCGTGTGCGCCTCGAAGGGCGAGACCCGGATGACCGAGCGCGCGGGCTGGAAGGTGCCCGTCTGGACGTACGAGCAGGCCAGCTCGCAGCGCATGCACCCGGTGCACCGGTCAGGGATGATCCGCAGGACTTTCATGGACGGCCCTCATGGTCCTCGTCAGAAATCGTCTCAGCCGGCTGGTTGGAAGGATGGTCGTCGGAAGCCGGCGAACGGCCCGCTCTGTATAACACAGGAAGGGCGCGCCGTCCAACGGCGCGCCCGTTTCCGCGTCGTCCGGAATCCTGGTTCTTCGATTTGCCAACCAATCCGTCTGGAGCCATGGTTAGGGCGAAGGCGTGCCTTCGCCTGCTAGTGCTCGCGGACAGATCGGGCCAGGCTCGAAAGAATGCGGAGGGGTTTTCCCCTTGGGGGCAGGGAGTTCCAAGGAACTAGACTGGCCCCTCCCTTATCAGGGTTCCGCGGTCGGACGGTAGTCGATGAATACCGGGCTGGTCCAAGCCCGCCCATCATCTGTTTGGATCACCCGCAGGAAATAGGCGTAGGTGCCAGGCAGCGGTGGGAGATCAGAGGCGGAGAACATCGCCTCCCGAGCCGGCTCCACGGTCGAGACCAGTTCCATCCAGAGCCGCTGTCCCACCCCTCCAGCATCCACGCTGACCGCCCCCCGGGCCAGGTCGTGCAACCAAGCCTGCAATACGGCTGGAGGTGTTTCGATTGCCAAGTGGGTGTCCCCCTCTCCTTCTAGATCCACTAGGATTCCCGCCCGGTTCCCGAAAGTTGCGCAGCGCCAGCGAACTTCCCCCGGGCCATTCCGGCTCACGCCGGAATCCGGCCGCTGGAAAGCTATGGGCGCCGCGGACCGGATTGCGCTACCGGTCACAACTAGGCGGCCGTCCCAGATTGTTCTCTTGTTCCGCAGCGTGGACCGAGCCCCCTCCCACATGACCCTTATGCGGCGGCTATTCGCAGCGGGTGCTGGGCGCACTGGGTGCGAGTAGACTAAGTCCCGGCCGCGGTAGACCTCCACCAGGTCAAGTGGCCCGGTACCGTAGACCCGCCCAGCCAGAGCAACGGCCCCGGAGGAGGTCGTTTCCCCCCCCATCGCTGTGCCCGCCGCCTCAAACCAGACTACGATTCGCTCTCCTGTGGTACCGTAGCAGCACCGGCGGCGCATCGCATCCCACACCGCCCCACGCTCCAAAGCAGACGCATAAACACCGATCAGTCCGCCCCGATTAAAGTAGCCAAACGTTGGGTAACTCGCTCCCGGCCGGCCGGTGTGGTCGTCGCTCCCACAGATGAAACCTACACGGAGCCCCTTATCAAGCGCCTCCCACAGGAACCACTCAAAGATGCCGTGGACCGAAGCTATTTCAATGAGCGGTTCCAGGGTCTGATCATGGAACTCGAGAGAGGCGCGCCGGCCGCCGATATGCGGAATGACCATGGTATTGGTCCCTCGCAAAGCTGCATACAGCTGAGAGATCGGATACCGGTCCTGTTCTACATCCCCCTGATCGGAAATTTGGGCATGACTGCTGCGATGTAGCGGGCCGCTGTCCCCCGGAAAGTAGACGTTGTGGTCCCCGCCAGCGGAAGTGTTGCCCGACCATTCGTAGCCCAGAAACGCCACGAACCGACCGGGGTCATAACATCGTCGAACCGTCTGGCGCAACTCCTGCCACACCTCTCGGGTGACCTGAAAGTCATTCGCACAGTGTGCGCAGATATCCAGCCCGGCCACGTAACGGGCGAATTCGAAGTACCTCGGTATAGAGCCGGTTCCTATCGTTTCGCCGGTCTGCCCATGGATGTCCCCCCAGAACAGACGCGGGGCCGTAGGATCCTCCAGACCCACGATCGGGTTGCTCCTCGCCAGCAAACCTTTTTCTCGGTCCTCGGCCTCGATCCTGTGGGATCCAGTACTCAGGACGCGAAGCCCCTCCACCCACAGGCATCCTTGAGCAGATCCATCGAACGTCACCTGTGCCGGGAACCCGCCGAGGTTTCCCATGGCGCGGAGACGGACGATGCCTCTGTAGTCATTGGCCACGTTGCCCCAGCAATCCTCCACTTTCACCAGGAATCTGTTGGGGTCTCCTGGAACCAGTGTGGAGGGCGCAACCACCACTAGCCGCTTGGCTTCTCCTGCGATCACTTGAAACGTCGGGGAGGTGTCAAGCCGCTTGAACTCCCCAGTGCCAAACGGATCCACTAGGACCCGAAGCTCGAATGCCTCCTCGCAGAAAGTCTGGATCCGGATCCCGGGAGACCCCTGGCTAGAATCCCCGTACGTTAGAATGATTTCCTCGCCTGGCGCGATGAATCCATCAGAGACATCGATCACTACGCAGGGCTTCCATGGTCGGATGAAACCCTTGCGGTCAAACCGGGCATTTAGCGTTGCACGAGCGCTCGTGGAGACGCTAACGTATCCTTGGTCTGCCGGTCGACCGAACTGCGGTGGTCCCCAATCGCTCGCCACGCGGGTGGCCACTTTCAACGCTCCGCCGTCGTCAATACCGTAGGCCCCAGCGGTGAAAACCAGACGTAAAGTGACCAAACTTCCCGCGGTGCGCGGGCCGCACGGATCCAGACGAGCCATGCCGAACATTCTGTCATGCAGGCTCGGGGACATAGCACCTCCAAGCTACTACGAACCCGTTAATCATTGTGACATAACCGTTTGATCTATTGCGGAGACCATGAGCGGCGCGTCCGTTGCACTGTCTCGCAGATGGTCTCCAGAGCTGGGAACCAGCGGTTGGTCGTCGCTTCCTACCGGCTGCGGCGCCGGATCTGCTCCTGGGGATTCAGGGCGGGCTGGTACTTCGGCAGGTAGCCCAGTCGGAGCTGGCGGTGGGTCCGGAGTAAGTGGGGGTGTCATGGCCACCCTCGCCCGGGAGACCCTCGTACTCGGGGACCGGTTGTACTGCACGGGGGTCTGGTTCGCCGCCTTGGGCACCCAGCGCTGCTGGGGCTTCGTCCGCCGGAACCTGGGAAGGTTCGGATCTCCCCGGTAGAGGTCCACCACACCGCTCCTTGCCCTCCTCGCGCAGCTCGACGTCCAGGTAAGTCGCCACGTTCCTGGCCACGATGGCCCAGGTCGGCGTCTGCATCAAGAGCGCCCTGTCCAGGGACACCAGGGCCCTCCGGATGATGTTGTGGTCTCTGCGGAAGATGTCGGTTGCTCGCATGTCCCCCTCCGATCACCTGGGGTCGGGGATTGGGGGTTGGGGTTCAGGGAGGATCGCCCCTTCCCTCCCCAGCCCCTGACCCCTGGCCCCTAGCCCCCGCTTATGGATACACGCCGCGCAGTAGGGTCGCCTCGGCGACCCGCCCCACGGCCAGGATGTACGCCGCCGTTCGCATGGCCACGCGTTCCTTCGCCGCGATCTCGCGCACCTCCTGGAAGCTCCGCGTCATGATATCGCGGAGCCGCCGGTTGACGTCGTCCTCGCTCCAGTGGAGCATCTCCAGGTTCTGCACCCACTCGAAGTAGGACACGGTCACGCCGCCGGCATTCGCCAGGATGTCCGGGATCACGTACACATTATTGGCGAAGAGGATCGGATCCGCCTCCGGCGTGGTGGGCCCGTTGGCCGCCTCGGCCATGATCCGCGTCTTGATCCGCGGCGCGTTCTCCTTCGTGATGACTCCCTCGAGCGCCGCGGGGACCAGGATGTCGCATGGTAGCTCCAGGAGTTCCTGGTTACTGATTCGATCCGCCTCGGAGAACGTGGCCACCGTCCCCGTTTTCCCCTTGTGCTCGAGGACCCGGGTCGGGTCAATCCCCTTCGGGTTGAATGCGCCGCCCCGCGAGTCGCTCACGGCGATGATGCGCACGCCCAGTTCGTGCAGGAGCATGGCCGCGATGGAGCCGGCGTTGCCGAACCCCTGGATCACGGCGGTGGCCCGGGGGAGGTCCAGGCCCAGTTCACGGGCGGCCTCCTGGATGGTGAAGACGCACCCGCGGGCCGTGGCCTCCTTTCGCCCCAGCGACCCCCCGAGGGCGATCGGCTTCCCCGTCACCACGCCCGGGACGGAGTAGCCCTTGTGCATGCTGTAGGTGTCCATGATCCAGGCCATCGTCTGGGCATTGGTGTACACATCGGGTGCCGGGATATCCGACTCCGGCCCCAGAAAGACGGAGATCTCCGTGGTGTAGCGGCGCGTGAGCCCTTCGAGCTCCCGGAGCGACATCTTCTTCGGATCGCAGCGCACGCCGCCCTTGGCCCCGCCGAAGGGCACATTGACCACGGCGCATTTCCAGGTCATGAGCGCCGCCAGCGCCCGCACCTCCTCCAGCGTGACATCGGGATGGTAGCGGATGCCGCCCTTGGCCGGGCCCCGGGTGACGTTGTGCTGAACCCGGTAGCCGACGAAGACCTGGATGGTCCCATCGTCCATCTTCACCGGGAAGTGCACGGTCAGTTCCCGCTTGGGCCACTTGAGCTTCTCGCGGATACCCGAATCCAGGTGCAGATGCTCCGCCGCGATGTGGAAGAGTCGCAGGGCCGCGTCCTGGAACTCCTCCCCTTTGGTCTTGGCCAGCAGCTCCATCGGACTCCCTCCTCCTCGGTCCCCCCTCTCAGGGAACCCCGCAATCCGGCGACCCGGCAATCCGTACCTGATCGCCGAATCGCCCAGTTGCCCGATTGCCGCGCCTCAGGCCACCAGCCCCAGCTTGCCCTCATAGATGAAGGCCCGGGCGCTAGTTCCCCCATCTCCTAACGTTGGAAGGCAGGGAGGCCACTCGCTTTCTCGTTGAATTGCGTCGCCAAGCCTCTAACCGAATCCGGGATGTTGCAGGGCGACTGGAACCTCGAGGATCACTGGCCTGGTCTCCTTGCAGGCGGCCTTCAAGAGGGGTCCCACATCCTCAAGCCCTTTGGCCCGCATTCCAACTGCCCCAAAGGCCTGTGCCAGGAGCATAAAGTCCGGCGTTAAGAGGTCCACGGCCTTGACGCGTCCGCTGCCGTGCTTTCGTTGCCATTCGCGGAAGGCCCCGTACCCTCCATCGTTGATCAGAAGCACCACCACGCTGAGCCGGTCTTGGACTGCTGTCGCCAACTCTTGGGTGTTGAAGAGGAAGCCCCCGTCCCCACACACCGCCACCACCTGACGCTCGGGTTGCCCGACCTTGGCACCCAGAGCCGCAGGGAAGGCGTAGCCGAGCGTCCCGAACCCCAGGGGGCAAAGGAAGGTCATCGGCTCGTACACGGGAAAGTAGCGCCGACCCAGCGTCGCCAAGGTTGTAAGGTCGCAGACCACGATGGCATCCCGGTCCAGGGTCGCCCGGACGTCCTGCAGAAGTCGCAGGGCCTCGGGAAACCGATGCTCCGCCTCGGCGTGCACCAAACCCCGGACGCGAGCGACGTCGGCCGCGCGGGACGGACGTTCGCCAAATCCTCCCTTCGCCAACGCCTCGCGGATCTGCCGGAGGACGATCTTGGCATCCCCCACCAACCCCACCTCGACCGGATAGTTCTTGCCGATCTCGCTGGGGTCGATGTCAACCTGCAAGAGGCGTGGGAGGGCGATGCGCCACCCACCCGTAGCCATGGCGGTAAAGCGCGTCCCCACGGCCAGCACGAGGTCTGCCATGTTCAGCAGATCCACCGCCGGTCCTGCCGGGAGCCGGCAGTCCAGTGCTAAATCATGGCGGCGCCGACGTTGTCGAGGAGGCGCTCCATGATCGGCGGCCGGGAGCCAGTAGTCCAGCGCCAGGTCATGGTCCGCGGGAATTGCCCCCTTTCCGTTGCAGGTGGTGAACACCGGCGCCCCAAGGGTTTCGGCCAAGGCACGAAGCTCCTCACTGGCCCCTGAGCGAATGACCCCACCCCCCGCCCAGAGCGCGGGGGCTGCACTCTCCCGGAGGCACGCCGCGGCCTTCCGGACCTCGGCCTCGGGGGCCCGAGGTAACCTGACCGCCCGGGGCATCCACGGCTCTCGCTTGGTTGTCCCCTCCAAGAGATCGCAGGGGATCTCGAGATAGGCAGGCCGGGGACGCCTGCCTCGCAAGGCCCTAAAGGCGGCATGGACGAGCCGCGGGATCTCGCCGGCCGTTCTGGGTCGCCCGGTCCACCCCGTGACAGGCTGAAAGATCACGAGTTGATTAGGGCACTCGTGAAAGACTCCCTTGCCCAGGCCGAGGGCGTACGACGGAACCTGCCCGGTGATGATGAGGATCGGCGAGGAATCGGCAAAGGCCGTTGCCGTGGCTGTCAGAGTATTGGTCGCTCCGGGTCCGGCCGTCACCACGCACACTCCCGGCCGGCCAGTCGCACGGGCATAGCCGTCGGCCATGTAGGCGGCCGCCTGCTCGTGGCGCACGGCGATGTGCCGGATCTGGGGTGCCTCCAGCAGGGCATTATAGATTTCCGTCACATGCGACCCGATGAGGCCGAACACGGTATCCACGCCCTCGGCCTGGAGGGCCTCCACCAGCAGTTGAGCTCCCTTGACCTCGTCCATGCGATCCCTCCCCGGAAGATCTCTCGACCTCATCCGATCAGATGGAAACCGTTTAGTACCTGAGGCAGCGGAGGAAGGAATTTCGGGTGACAAAGCTCATGAGCTTATGCGCGGTCATCCCAAGGATGCCCAAGGTGATGATCCCGAGGAGAACGCCGTCGCTCCGGTATGAGAGGTAGAGTAGAGCGCCAGTGCGAGTGGAGTAGCGCCGGCCCCATCTGTTCCCGCCCCTTTCGGTCGGCAGTGGCTCACGAGCCCCCGCATGCCACGGGACCAGTACTCCCTCATCGAACAGGACGTGCAATTTTCCGGCATCCGGCTCTCCGATCCCTTTCACCGCGAGGTAGACGCCCGAGCCGTCCACGGCGCACCAGTCGGCGAGCGGTAGACACCGAGCATCCCGTACAGATGCGCGTCCGGAAACGCCCGGTACCCCCACGTCCGGTGCCGATGTTTGCGCCGCAACTTGAACATGAGCGGTGCTATCATGCTGCTGTCCAACCCAGATCTCCCCGTGGCCCAACACCGCCCGCATGTGAGCTTCTGACTCCCACCAGACTTTGACCTGACCGCGTAACTCCTCAAGCTTTTTCCACACGGCCCCATCCGCGGGGGGTCCTCAACACCGTTTCCTCCATCCCCAGGACTCGGCACACGATGGCCATGAAGTAGCTCGTGGTTCGCTAGTTCCGGACAGACACAAAACTCCTTCCTTCGGGATTCCACGGGTCGGCCCACGACTTAAGGTGCCGGGACACGTTGGTCGGGTCGAAGACAAGCACCATCTCCCAGAGGAAGGCCCCGATGCCATACCCATCGGGGTCGATGAACTGCTGATCACAGAACTGAGAGAGGTTCCGCAGAGTGGCCAGTCGCAGCTTTTCGCAGAGCTTCTACCGTTTGACCAGCCCGAAATCTGGCTGGCTCCACTCCACCACGTCGTGTGCGATTTCGCCAGTCCAGACTTTCTGACGGCCAAGGGAAGCAAAGCCTCCGGGCGATGCGGCATCTCCACCTCGATTCCGTATCGTGCCACGAAGGCATGCGCAAGGCCCCGCTGGAATACCTCGCGGCTAATTCCAGGGACCATCGGGACTCCCAGTTTTCTATCCTGAGTTCTGGCTCAGGTCACCTCAGTGGCTCCCCTTTGCACGCCAGTCACTTAGCTGCGACCCACTTCCGCCAGCGCTCTGCCAGCTTTTCCTCGTTCTCTCCCCACCACTCCGCGTCAAGCAGGACCTGCCTCTTCAGGTTGTCAGGGAATGTCGGGGCGAGCCTCAAGAACGCCTCATCTTTGATGAGGTCAAACGCCTTTGTGTTCACCGGTCCATAGTCGGAGGCCCGCATCATGTCTGCCTGCGGATTTGGCTGGCTAATGAAGCCAAGGAGCTTTTGGGCGTTCTCCTTGTTCGGTGCCCCCTTGGCCAGAACCCAGGTTGCATAGTTAAAGACGCCCTGGTTGAATTCGAAGGCCAGGGGCAGGCCCTGCCTGGCGAGCACGGCGGTTCGTCCATGGGTGTACTCCGCCAAAACCACCTCTCCATCGGCCAGGAGCTGTTGGGCCTGTGCCGGACCCGGGTACCAGACGGAAATATGGGGCTTGATCTGGTCTAGCTTCCTGAAGGCACGCTCGACCTTCTCCGTGCTGAGGGGGTTAACCTGTTCCGGCGGAACCCCATCCGCCATAAGGGCGTACTCGATGTGACGGAAGATGCTGGCACCGAACATCGCACGCCGGCCGGAGAAGGTCTTAACATCCCAAAAATCCGCCCAGGTTCGTGGGGCAAGCCTGGCAAAGGTCTTGGTGTTATACGTGATGCCCCAGGAGACTGACGAGAATCCGAATCCGTACTCCTGGATCGCCCCCCGGACAAGGTTCGCCGTATCGAAATACCGTGTGTCGATCCGTTCGAGTATCCCTTGCCTCCTTCCGATAACAGGCCATTGGGGCGGACCATCGAAGAGATCTACTTCGACTCGTCCCGCCTCCACTTGGGCCTTGAGCCGCGCCAGCCCCTGAAAGCCATAATTGTTTTCGATGACCTTGATCCCTGTCTCCTTCGTAAAGGGCTCAAAGTATGCCTTGCGCAAGCCGTCCTGCCACGCCCCACCCCAGGAACTGATTACTACGACGTCCTCCTTCTGGGCCCAGGTGGGCTGTTTGCTCACCAACAGGCCCGCGGAAGAAACCACCCCTGTTCCGGCCAGCCGAAGAAATTGCCGCCTGTTCATTGCTCTCATGAGCCACCTCCTGTTTCTGCACCGTGCCAAGGGCGCATTTGGTACCTGATCGAACCGGGTACGAAACGCTGATCGTACTCTGACGAGCTTACAGCGACGACCTCCGCGCTCCTCGCCGTATGTGCGGCACCTGCGCCGCCAGATTCACCATCTCTACGAGATCCCCAGGACACCTCCCGGCTCGGCGAGTGGGGCCTCAGTATGCTGCTCCACGAAGTGTTGCGAAGCCCTGACCAGGAAAGTGCACTTTCCTGGGATCCCCTCAGCGGCGTGTTGGGCTATCCGAATCGTAAACACATCCGCCGACGCTGATGATTCATTTCGCTTTTCTTCGCCGGGCCTAAAGATGCTGCTTCACCAAGCCTTCATAGACCTCTGGGCGTCGATCGCGGAAGAAGGGCCACCAGCGCCGCGTTTCATCAATCAGCTCATAGTCCGCAAGCGCCACTATTGCTTCGTCTTTGTCCTCGGAACCCTCAGCAAGAATGTCACCCTGCGGGCTGCAAAGCATGCTGCGGCCAAAATAGTCGCAGTCGCCCTCGTTACCCACGCGATTGGCTATCCCGACAAAAAGACCATTCGTTATCGCCAGAGCCCGGGTTTCGGCATCCCACGTCTTGTAAGCGTACGTTGTCCGTGGACTGGCATTTGGGATGAGTATTACCTCCGCCCCGGCCAGCGCCAAGAGTCGAGCACCTTCGGGGAAGTGTCGGTCATAACAGATCAAAACGCCCAGCGTTCCATGACGGGTCCGGAAAACGGGAAAGCCCGTGTTGCCTGGGGTGAAGTAAAACTTCTCCTTCAGAACTCCAAATGGAATGTGGGTCTTTCGGTACTTCCCCAGGACGGATCCATCAGCATCCAAGATGATCGCGGAGTTGTGGTAAACACCCCGGCCAGCCCGCTCGAAGATTGGTAGCACGATTACCGCTCCTAGTTCGCACGCCAACCTGGAAAACCGCTCCGGAATTGGTCCCATAGCTTCCAGTGCCAAATTGAAGTACTTCCGGTCGATATATTGTGGAAAGAAGAAGGCATGAAACAGCTCCTGCAGGCAAATGATGCTGGCTCCCTTCGCCGCAGCTTCTCGCACGAGTTTCTCGCCCTTAGCCACATTTTTCTCCACATCATCATCACACCGCATCTGAATCAAACCGATCTTCGGCATGTCAGACTCCTTTTGAGCCCGTCATTCTTGCACGCGATCAACGGGGAGCTCCCCGCCCAGCGGCCATCTCACTGCTCGCCGTCAAAGGACTGCTTACCCCCCGCTCTTTCTGTTTCAGCATCGCGACGGCGGCGAAGACCAGAATGTTGAGAGAAATGAAGACCGACGAGACCGCAGCGACCACGGGATTGATTTCGAACATGATGCCATCGAACATGAGCTTGGGGAGGGTTACCGTAGTTGTGCTGCTCAGGTACAGGGCCACAACGACCTCATCAAAGGATGTGACGAAGGCCATCAGGCATCCGGCCAACATCCCGTACTTGATGTTTGGCACAACCACGTCCCTCAGTGTCCGCCACGGATTCGCCCCAAGGCTCTCGGCCGCCCGGCAGATGTCCACGTCCAGAACGCGCACGCTAGCTGTGACATTCGCCACCACGAATGGGATCGCCAAAACGGTGTGGGCCAGCCATATCCCCCAGGCCGAGCCGCTCAGTCCCCACTGAGTAAGAACCACATAGCTGGCGATCGCAAAAACGATCGTCGGAAACACCAGGGGGGTCAAGCAGACCATCTCGAAGACCCGCGCTATCGCCGAGCGTCCGATCCCCAGCGCGATGGCCGCAGGGGTGCCCAGAATGGTCGCGAGCAGCGCCGTGGCCACACCGATCTTCAGGCTCAACACGGTAGCTTCCACCCACCGGCCATCTGTCAGGTACCGGGCATACCACCTAGTCGACAAGGTACTTGGCGGAAAGCTGAGGTATGCGGACGAATTGAAAGACATCGGCAGCACGATCACCACGGGGAGCAGCAGGTAGACAAGGAGCAGCCCAAACAAGGTGCGCCGCCAAGCCGCCAGGGCCCTGACCACCGGACCGCCTACCGTGCGACGAGCCATCGTTCACCAAACCATTTGCTGTACAGGAGCAAGCAGCCTATCGTGAGCACCACCAGGCACACCGACAAGCTCGCGGCCAAGGGCCAATTCAGGAACTGAGTGACCTGCTCGTCAATCAACATGGCCACCATCATGACCTTGCCTCCCCCCAGCACGGCTGGTGTGATGAAAAATCCCAAGGTGAAGATGAACCCAATCATACTCGCCGCGCATACGCCGGGTAGACTCAGGGGGAATGTCACCCGCCAGAAAGTCCGGATCGGGCTGGCGCCCAGGCTTTCTGCTGCGTGGTAAAGGCTCGGCGGGATCGCCTGCAGCGAGGCGTAGACCGGAAACACGATGAAGGGAAGGACGACATGAACCATGCCGATGATCACTCCGAGTTCGTTGTACATCATCGGGAGGGGGCGCTTGATCAGCCCCAGCGCCACCAGTGCATGGTTGAGCACACCCCGATACTGCAGAAGCACGATCCAGGCGTAGGTCCGCACGAGCACGCTCGTGCAGAACGGGAGGAGGACGATGCCGAAGAGGAACGTCTTCAAGCGACCCCGGACCCGGCTAAGCTCAAGGGCGAGGAGGTAGCCCAATCCCAAGGCAATACCGGTGACTTCCGCACAGACCCGGAACGTGCGTAGCATCACCTGCAAGTACAGCGGCTCCTCGAAGAGATGCCGGTAGTGGGACAGGTCCAGAGAGGTGTAACCGATGCTCAGAGGGAGAAGGCGCAGTACCGGATAGATAAAGAACACAGCGAGGAAGCTGAGCAACGGGAGCAGGAGCGGCCACCGGAATAGGTCCGGGGTCGACAGACTGAACCAGCGCCATGCGACCATCAAGCCGCCCACCCGCAGGGCGGCGGCCGCGTCAGTCTCCGGCGACGGGAAGCTCGGGGGCACAGGGCTCCGAAAGAAGCGCATATCCTCCATCCGTTATGAGTACTTCCTCTTCGAGGACTAGTCTGCTCCCGTCCTCGAAGACCAGCCGCGGCTCGATGCAAAGAACCATGCCGCAGGTCGTCGTGCCATCATTGGCGAAATCGAGAGACGGCGGCTCGGGTTGCTCCAGCCCGATGCCGTGGCCCATCCGCCCAACCCCCCGCTCCCAGTAACCCTCCTTCTCCAGGGCCGTCTGGAAGTAGGCCGGAATGCTGCGGAGCGGAATGCCTGGTCGGAGAGTAGCGATGCAGTCGTGCATGACGGTACGCAGGATCGCATAGCCCCGCCGATAGAGCGTGGGAACCTCCCCAACGGCGACTGCCCGGCTGAAGTCAGACCAATACCCACGGATGATGCAGCCCGCGTCCACGTGCACGACAGCCCCTGCCGAGATCCGGCGGTCCGTGGCGCCCGCCGGAACTGGCAGGCGTATGTCCGCGTTCACTGGGATGTACCCCGGAGAATCGGCACCCTGTTCGAGCATGGCAATAGCCAGCGACCTGAAAAGATCCCGCTCGGTCATGCCAGGCCGGACGGCACGGAGGCACCGACGGTATGCCCCACTGGTGACCGCGGCGGACCGACGTACGTACCCGATTTCCGCGTCCGACTTGACCGTTCGTAGTTCCCAGAGCAGCGCTGACGCATCGACAAACGAGGCCTTACCCAGCGTGGCCATTAGCCGCTGGAACTCCTCCACGGGCATGCCGATCCGCTGCTGCACCCCCAACTCGCACCCGATGCGGCCGCGGTCCAGGCCTTGCTCCCCCAGTGCGCGGATAACGAGATCGACCGCCGGGCCCATATAGTCGTTGCTCCCGCGTGGCGCCACGATGTATCGGATGTCTGGGACCCACGCCGTGGTCCGCGCCTGGTCCACCTCCACGCTCGTGATCACCAGGCAGGGCTCTCCGTTGCGTGGGAGCAGCAGGAACATTGGTCGGGATCGAAACGAGGCGCGCCCACTCCAGTGGCCGGTGAGGTACCGGTAGTTGAACTCACCCGTGATTAGGAGGGCATTGATGCCCTCCCGACGCATCAGATGCCGTGCCCTCTCCCAACGCTGACGGATCTCTGCCTCCGTAAATTCCGGATGTCGGTTCAGAGACGGTGCCAGTGTGGCCCGCAGACCAGCCTCCTCAGCCGTGATCCCGCCGCCGAGGCCCATCAAGTCACCTCCACAACGCGTGCATCGGCCGGTTTCCAACTGACGTCGAGTCGTTCACCTGTCCGTACGTCGTCAGCAGTTACCAGCTCTGTGGCTACCAGGGTCCCAAGGCCTTCCACGGAAAGGACCAGTTTCCGCAGCTTTCCTTGATAGACAACTTCTTCCACGATCCCCCGATGGGTCTCTTTGGAGCTTCCAGGAATTCCCGGGCGCAGGACCACCAGCCGCTCGGGCCGCAGGATGATCCGGACCTTGGCTCCGACGCTGAAATCGTTGCTCTGTCCGACGCGGACCACCCGGCCCCCAACACTTACCGGGTACCCGTGTTCATCAGCCGGCCCGACGACCTCCCCCTCCAAGATGTTAGACTCCCCAAGAAAGGTGGCAACAAACTCGCTGCGTGGCTCCTCGTAAATCTCGTGAGGAGCCCCGATCTGCTCGATCCGTCCCCGGTTCATCACCACGATCCGGTCGGACAGGGCCAGCGCTTCCTCCTGATCGTGGGTCACGTAAACGACTGTCTTCGCCAGCTCGCGATGCAGGCGCTTGATCTCCGTCTGCATCTGGTCGCGGAGCAGTCGGTCTAGAGCGCCCAGCGGCTCGTCCATCAGCAGGACCGCTGGGTCGAAGACGATGGCCCGCGCCAAGGCGACCCGCTGCTGTTGGCCACCGCTTAGTTGCCGCGGTCGCCGCGATTCAAACCCCTCCAGATGGACAAGACATAAGGCCTCCTCCACCTTCTGGGCGACCACCGATCTGGGCAGCCTCCGCATGCGGAGAGGAAACGCCACGTTCTCCCCGACCGACAGATGGGGGAACAACGCGTAGTTCTGGAAGACGATGCCCAGGTTTCTGACGAACGGGGGTCGGTCGTTTATCCGCTCCCCGCCGATCAAGATGTCCCCGCTCGTCGGATCCACGAATCCGGCCAGCATCATCAGCGTGGTGGTCTTGCCCGAGCCGCTCGGCCCGAGGAGCGTGACGAATTCCCCCGGCTTCACCTCCAGCGAGAAATCCTCCACCGCGCTGAGACTGCCGTAACGCTTGGTGAGGTGCACGAGGCTCAAGCTAGCCGCCAACCGAAAGTCTGTCCCGCCCATGACCGCTCCATGCACTGCCCGGGGAAACTCGCCCCCCTCCCTAGTTACCGGTCCCAACCTCAATCAGCGCCTCCCGCACGGCTCCGATTGCGAAGGTAACCTCCTCTTCCGTGATGATGAGGGGCGGACAGATGGCGAGGACATTGCTAGGGACTCGGCAGATGACGCCACGGCGGAGCAGTGCCTCGCTAATTCGCTGCCCCAGAGCCGCTGTCTGTTTCGTACCTCCCGCTCCCCCGGTCGGTGACTCCCCCACCTCCACTCCGACCAGGAGGCCAACACCCCGGATATCCCGGACCAGCGGGATGTCCCTCAGGCTCTCCAGACCCTGGAGCAACATCGAACCCATTGCCTTCGCCCGCTCAACCAGGCGCTCCCGCCGCAGGATTTCCAGGTTCGCCAGGCCAGCCGCGCAAGCGACGGGGTGTCCGCCGTAGGTGTAACCGTGCCGAAACCCGCCAAGTGGGTTCCGGTCGTCCGCAAAGGCAGCGTACAGCCTTTCCTGCACGATCGCAGCTCCCAGAGGGATGTAACCGCTACTGACACCCTTGGCGCAGGCGATCATGTCCGGCACGACCCCCCAGTGGCTGCCCGCGAACCACTCGCCGGTTCGACCAAAGCCAGAGATGACTTCGTCAAAAATCAGGAGGATTTCCTTTTCGTCACACAGGTCGCGCAAGGCCCGGTAGTATGGCGCCGGTGGAATGATTACCCCCCCTGCGACCATGATCGGGTCGCAGATGATCGCGGCCACCGTCTCGTGATCTTCGGCCTCCACGGCCTGCTCGAAGTCTCGAATGCAGGCCATTCCGACCCGAGTGCTCTTATCGCATTGGCAGGAGTGGCAAGCGGGCTTCTTGATGTGAACGAAACCCGGGACGAGAGGTTCAAAAAGTTCCCGACGCCACTGCATTCCAGTGGCACTCATGGCCCCGTACGTGGCGCCGTGATAAGCTCCCTCCCGGGCGAGGATTTTCATCTTGCGGCCGTGGCCGAGACGGATGCGCCAATATTGTCGGGCAAGCTTGAGCGTCGTTTCCACCGCCTCCGTCCCTGTGCTCGTGAGAAACACCCGGCTGAGACCCGGCGGAGCGATTTGGGCGATAGCGTGGGCCAGCTGGATCGCAGGCGCGTGGGCAAAGCCGTCCTCCTTAAAGAAGGCCAGACGCATGATTTGGTCGTAAACGGCCTGGGCGATCTCCTGTCGTCCGTGGCCGCAATGCACCGCGCAGACCCCGCCCGCCCGCACATCGAGGTACTTCCGGCCCGCCTCATCGAAGACCCAACATCCTTCCCCGCGGGTGATGATCCGCAGGTCGCCGCGGCCATCCGTCCGCTCGCGGGCCCAATGGGGCCAAAGGTGGGCGGCCGCGTGCTTCTTCAGTTCCTGAGCCGTGGTAGAATCGAGACCGCTTGGCTCTCGCTTGCTCTCGTCTTCCGCGCCGCTGGCCATCGGATTCTCCTCTCGCTCGGCTTCATGGCGCCTGGCCTGATAGGCCATAAATCGACTTCAACCACCTGGTTCGAGTTTCACCAGTAGAGCCCTCGCTGCATCTGCTCGAGCAGGGCAATGGGCTGGCGGGCGACATTGCCGAGGTTAACCCCCGAACCGCATAGCCGGGTACACAACCAATGGAACTCCCGCGCCACCCGGGGATCAGCGCTACACGGGGCCTCCAGGGGGATCCTCTCCAGTCCCACCTCGGTAAGGATCGCTAAAGACTCCGGGCCTCATCCGCCGCCACTCGCTCGCCCGCCAGTGCCTTCTCTACCTTATAGCTCTCGAGTATAAGCTTTAAGAAGCACCCGCATCCAAAACCCGCGCACCTGCTGGATCGTGACCGAGGGAACGAGGGGGGCATCCGGTTCCTTGCGCCCGACCTCCTCAAATACGGTGAACCCCCGCTGCAGCGCCTGTCTACCAACTGTGCCTGCTGACGCGGGCACAGGGGGATCACCTGCGAGGACAGTTCCAGGGTAGAGATGCCCAACTGCACCAGCTCGTCTAGGAACCCCCTTACCTCACATCGCTGGATGGTTAGCTCAAAGAGGTTGCTTCTGATGAACGCCTCGACCTCGTGGGTGTGCATCACGGCCAAACGCGACAGCAATACCTCACGGGGCTGGAAGGGCGCGGTAGCCACGGCCAGCTTGATATAATCGATATGATCCCCTGAGACGTCCAGCAGATCCTCCAGGTTGTGCGGACCCAGGAGGTGGAAGGCGTGGTCGATCACAAACGTGATCCCTTGCCTTCTGGGCTTTTCCTCACGGCGCAGCACCTCAATGAAACCGAATGCGTTGTCCGTGATGGCTTCTCCTGGATTGGCCCTATGCTCAGCGGGTGATTGTGCCCAGCCTCGCTACGATGGCCTCCGCCGCAGCGTTACCGTGAACTTGTATCGGTCGGCCCGATAGAACGACCTAACGTAATACTTCGGCCGTCGCCGACGGGCGTAGTACACGCGCTCCACCTCTAGGATCGGCGAACCCACTGGCACCTCGAGAAGGTTGGCGACCTCCGGCTCAGCGAGGCCAGCTTCCACCGTCTGTTCCGCCTCCGGTATGGGGATTCGGTACTTCTTGGTGAGAAGGTGGACGATAGGGATAACATCCAAGTTCTCAGCCAACACCCTAGCACCTACGTCCCAGGTCAGATGGCCTCTAGTTAGGACGAGGGGGATAGCACCCACGTACCGGACACGGGAGACGTAGAGGACGGGATCTCCTACTTCGAGCCCGAGGCGCTCCGCGACTGCCGGCGTTGCCAAGGTCGCCCGACGCTCAATGACCTTGGCGTGGGTCTTGAGGCCATGTGACATCAGGTCATCGATGAAACCAGTCAGCTTCTTAACGTGCACCTCAAGCGGCTCATCGGAGACATAGGTTCCACTTCCCTTCCGTCGTACGATGACTTTCTGCTCTTCCAGAGCTGCTAGCGCCCGCCGAATGGTAGACCGGGTGACCCGAAACTCCCGAGCCAGATCATGCTCTGACGGAAGAGCCATCCCCGGCTTACCCTCTACCTGGATGCGCTTTCGGAGCAGGTTCTCTATCTGGAAGTAGATCGGAACATGAGGGTCGTAATGAAGATGACGTGGCATCAGGGTTTCCGTCCAAGGTGGTTTAGGCATGTAAACAAGTAGATGTCTACATACGTAGACAAACTATTATCTCCACCTGAGAAGCAGTGTCAAGGGAAAAATGGGAATGGGGCGTAGACTCGTTCGGCTGGCAAGAGGCGCTCGCGCCAGGCGGTTCTCGGAGGGCGTGGACCTGCAAGCCCAAGGTGCACAAGTCCCGATATGCCAGGGACCACACCACTCCTCGGGAACGGTCAGGGTCGTCGAAACCTACATGAGTAGCGACAAGTCGGGCAAGCGGGACCGGATAACGACCAGTAAAGCTTCGTTCTTGTGGCGAGAGTACAGGACGTCTACTGCATCAGCCGCATCCGCGCTTGCGTTATCTCCAAAAATGGGCACCGTAACCGATCATTGCGAGGTATTGCGTATCTGCCTTTGAGCCGCGATGGCGCTCGGCGAGGTGGCAGGGATGACACCTGGTTGCAGACAAGCGGGACAGGCCTTGTAACGCGACGTAAGGCGCCATGTGGAGTAGACGAGTCCTGGATAGCAAACGAGCCCCTGGTTAGTGTCTTCGGCCTACCAACTGTCCCGCAGGCTGGACAGTACATCTCAGGGTCTCTTCGGTTGGGGAGGAGCGCCACTAGTATTCCTGCCAGTAGGGGGGAAATTAGGAGTGAGACAAAGAACCAGACGGGGCCAGTCCAGCCGCGCCTGGAGGCAATCAAGGCCGGAATAATCGAGAGGGTCACCCAGAGAAGCGGGATAATCCTCATAACATTTCCTACTGACTGTGGGCAGAGAGGTGGCCGATGTGCGTATGAGATCCAGGGGCTAGGGAGTGCCCCCGGAGCGCAACCAGAGAGGCAGGGAACAAAAGGGCCGCGGTGGCCCGTTGGGTAGTGTGGTGGAGGTGTGGGCCTGACGTCCCTCAGAACGCCAAAACACGTGAGGAGGCCTCTTTTTGAGGCTACGCAATACCCCTCTCGTCTGTCAAGAGATATGCCGCAAAGGGTTGCGCTTTCTATCCAGCGGCAGCATCCGCTGCCCGCGCGCCTCGCGCCGCTCCGCGCGTCAACGGCGCGGCCGATCCAGCAGCGTCCTGGGTGACACGGAAGAGAGAAGAACCGTCAGGCCTTCCCCTCGCCCTCACCCTTCCGGCCGAAGCACCAGCTCGGCCAGGGGCGGCAGCGTCAGCGACACGGAGTACGGGAATCCGTGTTGGGGAACCGCCTCGGCCAGGACGCCTTCGGCGTTACCCACGTTGCTCCCCCCGTAGATTTCCAAGTCCGTATTGAGAACCTCCCGGTAGAACCCGGCGCGGGGCACCCCGATCCGGTAGCCCTGCCGGACCACCGGCGTGAAGTTGCACACCACCACCAGGAAGTTCTCCGGGTCCCGGGCTCGACGCAGAAAGGAGATCACGCTCCCCTCCCAGTCGTTGCAGTCGATCCACTGGAAGCCCGCGGGCTCGAAGTCCACCTCGTGCAGGGCCGGCTGCGCCCGATACACGGCGTTGAGGTCCCGGACCAGCCGCTGCAGGCCCCGGTGGTAGGGCCCCATCTCCAGAAGATGCCAGTCCAGGCTGGCGTCGTGGTCCCACTCGCGGGTCTGGCCGAACTCGTCCCCCATGAAGAGGAGCTTCTTCCCGGGGTGCCCGTACATGAACGCGAAAAAGGCCCGGAGGTTGGCGAACTTCTGCCAGTCGTCCCCCGGCATCTTGCCGTGCAGCGAGCCCTTGCCGTGCACCACCTCGTCATGCGACAGCGGCAGGATGAAGTTCTCGTGCCAGGCGTACAGCAGTCCGAAGGTCAGGTTGCTGTGATGGTACTTCCGGTGGACCGGGTCCTTGCTCATGTAGGTGAGCAGGTCGTGCATCCAGCCCATGTTCCACTTGAAGCCGAAGCCCAACCCGCCGACGTAGGTTGGCCGGGAGACCATCGGCCAGGCCGTGGATTCCTCCGCGATGTTCATCACGTCCGGGTGTTGCCGGTACACCACCTCGTTGAACCGCTTGAGGAAGGCGATGGCCTCCAGGTTCTCGTTCCCGCCGTACCGGTTGGGGATCCACTGCCCCGGCTCCCGGGAGTAATCCCGATAGAGCATGGAGGCCACGGCGTCCAGGCGCAGGCCATCAATGTGGTACGTGTCCAGCCAGAAGAGGGCGCTGCCGAGGAGGAAGTTCGCCACCTCGTTGCGGCCGTAGTTGAAGATCCGCGTTCCCCAGTCCGGGTGCTCCCGCAGGCGGGGATCCTCGTGCTCGTACAGATGGGTCCCGTCGAAGTAGATCAGGCCGTGGGGATCCTGGGGGAAGTGGGCCGGCACCCAGTCCAGGATGACGCCGATCCCGTGCTGGTGCAACGTGTCCACGAAGGCCATGAAGTCCTGGGGGCTGCCGTACCGGCACGTCGGGGCGAAGTACCCGAGGGTCTGGTACCCCCAGGAGGGGTAATAGGGATGTTCCGTGATGGGGAGCAGCTCCACATGGGTGTACCCCATGGCCTTCACGTACACGGCCAGCTCCTGGGCCAGTTCCCGGTAGGTCAGGAACCGGTCCCCTTCCTCGGGCGCCCGTCGCCAGGACCCCAGGTGGACCTCGTAGATGGCGAGGGGCGCATCGGGCGCGTGCCGCTTCCCCCGGTCCGCCATCCACGCGGCGTCGCCCCACTGGGAGGTCAGGTCAGTCACGGCCGAGGCCGGGGCGGGACCATGCTCGAAGGCGAAGGCGTACGGATCCGCCTTCAGCGTGATCGGCCCGCCCGTTCTGGACAACACCTCGAACTTGTACAGGGTCCCGACGCCGAGGCCCGGGAGGAAGATCTCCCAGATCCCGTTGCCGGGATGCAGCCGCATCGGGTGCACCCGACCGTCCCATCCGTTGAAGTCGCCGACCAGGCTGACGCGGCGGGCGCTGGGGGCCCAGACGCTGAACCGGACGCCGGGGACCCCTTCCAGGGTCAGAACGTGCGCCCCCAGCTTCTCGTACACGCGGTAGTGGGCGCCTTCCCCCAGCAGGTACAGGTCGTAGTCGCTGAGCGTGGGGGGGAAGCGGTAGGGGTCCTCGATTTCCGTCTCTGTACCGGCGGCTCCCGTCCAACGGAGGCGGTACGGGAACACCTCGCGGCGGCCGGGGAAGACCGCCTCGAATAGGCCGTCGGGGTGCATCCGAGTCATCGGCTGGGCAGGCAGGTTGGTCCCCAGGGGAAGGACGGTGATCTTCTCTGCCCCGGGAAGGAATGCGCGGATGACCACGCCGGCGCCCTCTCCCTGCGGGAGGGCCTGGGGGCCGAGAATCCCGAAGGGATCGCCGTGCGTTCCCTTCACGATAGCGTCAACGACCTCGGGGGCGAGCGTCGCCACGAGCATGAACCTCCGTGCCCCTGTTCCGGAACGACTGGCAGGCAGTGGCTCTGTCGCTGTCTCTGTCCCTGTCGAGGGGTCCCAATCGGTGCCGCGGTTCCGGGGCGAGAGATCGGCAGTGGAAATGCCCCAAAGAATTACGGGCCCCCTAGGGAGCCCGTTCCGTCTGTGGTGGAGGTGGGGGGAGTCGAACCCCCGTCCGAGAACCTGTCGGCAAAGGCCTCTACATGCGTAGCCGACGTTTTGGATCTCGCCGCCCAGCGGCCCCGTCGGCGGGGATCTCGGCAGCCAGCCCGTTGGTTTTCGTCCTGCCGCTCCCGGGCCGGGACCAGCAGGCTTAGCCTACCTGTCTGACGCCCTGATCTCACCCGGCAGGCACGGTGAGGAGGACGTCGCTGCTAGTTAGGCAGCGAGTGCCAACTCGGTGTCGGCAGTTGTGTGTTTCCCACCTTTTTACGAGCCGGTGGGGACTCGGCATGCCACCTGTACCCCCGTGTCCTCGTCGAAACCGGTGCACCCCCTGTCCTGTCGAAGAACGTGAAACGTGATGCGTGAGCCGTGAAACACCATCGCCCAAAGACAGTCTACGGCGACGGCACGGGAATGTCAACCGCCGGGCCCATCGCCGCGGCAGCTCACGGGATCTTCGCCCGCCCTCGCGATGCCTGGGCGACCTCGCGGTCCGCCTCGCGCCGCTTGATATCCTCCCGCCGGTCGTACTGCTTCTTTCCCCGGGCCAGGGCCAGCTCCACCTTCACGTGGCGGCCCTTCAGGTACAGGCTGAGGGGAATCAGGGTGAGCCCCTTCTCCTCCACTTTGCCCCGCAGGCGTTCGATCTCCTGGCGTCGCATCAGGAGCTTCCGGGGGCGCAGCGGCTCCGGGTTGAACCGGCTGGCCTGCGCGTACGGGCTGATGTGGCAGTTGTGGAGGAAGAGTTCGCCGCCCTCGAATGCCGCGTAGCTGTCCCGCAGGATGGCCCGGCCCTGCCGGATGGATTTCACCTCGCTCCCGAGGAGGGCGATCCCCGTCTCATGGGTCTCCTCGATGTGGTAGTCGTACCGGGCCTTCCGGTTCTTGCAGAACGTCTTGAGACTGTCCGGTCGCGCCCGGGTGTTTTTACGATCGGATGACGGCATGGCGGGGAGAATCTATTCGACTGGGCCTCCGCCGGCAAGCGAAAACCCGTTCACCTCCTCCCATCCCGGTAAGACAGGTGCGCTGGGGCCCCGCGGGGGGCTGCACGGGTTCGGCGGTTCCCTACCCCAAAAAGCAAGGCCGACCCCGCCTGGGCGGGGCCGGCCTCACCTGTCGTGCCGAGAGACGAACTTCCCTACGCCGTGGCCTTCGCGGTGACCGGCTCGGGCCGCTTCGCGATCATCATGGCAATCAGGGAGATGATCGCCAGGATACCGGCGGCGTAGAATGCCCCCGTATACACCTTGTACGTGCGGAACATGTACCCGGCGATCATGGGGCCCAGGATCCCGGCGACGCCCCACGCCGTGAAGACCCAGCCGTAATTCACGCCCAGGTTCTTCGTCCCGAAGAAGTCAGCCGTGGTGGACGGGAACACCGAGAGGCACGTCCCGTAGCAGTAGTACACCACGAAGAGCAGCACGTAGATGACCCCGATGGTGGAGCTGTTGGCCAGGACGAACATCCCGACCGCCGACACCAGGATCATCAGGCGAAGCGTCTGCAGGCGGCCGATGGCGTCGGACAGCCACCCCGAGAAGATCCGCCCGCCCGCGTTGCCGATGGCACCAATGAGCAGGGTCAACGTGGCTGCCGTGGCGGGCAGCCCGACGCTGCGGGCGAAGGGGATCAACTGGCTGATGGTCATCAGGCCGGCCGCCGCACCCAGGCAGTAGCCGATCCACATCAACGGGAACTGCGGGGTCTTGACCATCTCCGACGGGGGATAGTCATACGTGGTCGCGGCCACCTTGGCGGTCGCCGGCGGCGGCACCCATCCTGCTGGCTTCCACCCGGCGGGCGGATTATTGAGCAGGAAGGCCCCGGTCATGGTCGCCACGAAGAACCCGATCCCCAGCCAGAGGAAGGTCCCCCGCCAGCCCAGGCCGGTCAGCATGGGCGGGCCGATGAAGGCCAGGATGGCCGAGCCACCGCCGTACCCGGCCACGGCCAGGCCCACTGCCAGACCGCGCCGATCCGGGAACCACTTGGACAGGACGGGGATGGGGGTGGCATAGCCGAAGCCATTGCCGAACCCCATGACGCCCCCGAAGCTGAAGAAGATCCAGGGCAGGCTGTTCGTAAAGCTGGCGAGGATGAACCCCAGGCTGAGCCCGATGGACCCGATCACCGAGATCTTGAAGGGGCCCAGTTTATCCTGAAGCCGTCCTGCGATGACGAAGGACATGCCGAAGACGAACACCGCGATCGTGAAGATCCACGAGGTGTCCGCCCGGTTCCAGCCGAATTCTTTCTCCAGGGGCGCGACGAAGATGCTCCAGGCGTACAGCGAGCCCAAAGACAAGTTCATCAAGAGCGCGCCCACCACCCGCCACCATCGATTGATGTAACCCTCTGCGCTCATCCCCTCCTCCTTTGCGAATCTTCGCGCCGCCTCCCGAAGGCGTCAGGCCCCCCGTGGACCTCGCCCTCGATCCCAAGGAGGCCTTTCCTTGCTCAGGCGACCTCGCTCTTCGAAGGCTGCATACTCTGCGGACCGTCAGTTGCCATCTCGCCGCCAGGGGTGGGGCCGGAGGTGTGGCGACTCATGGCTCGGTTCCCCTCAAGAGGTGAAAAGGCAGGATCATCAACAGATGCATGCCCACGCAAGCGACGAGCCGTTACCTGGGATCCAATTCGCCTTCACACCACCTCGCTTTCAAAACTTCGTTATGCTGGTTTATCTTCGAGTCCCCCTCCCCACCGTGGGACTCGAGCGCGTAAGCGACAGGGCAGGAACTGGAATCAGGCGAACCAGCAAATTCACCGGGAATCGCTGGTCAAAGGGGTAGATGAAATCGCGGGCGGAAACTAAAACAACTTTTGATTTGTGTCAAGAGAAAAGTTCGTGGTGGACAAAACTTGCCCGGCTTCTTAGATAACATCGCGACAAGAAACGGGAATTCGGTTGTATTGTCTGAAGGGATAAAGACCGGGGGGTCCCAGGGAAGGAGAACGGACCAATGAGCGTGACGGTTTGAAAATATAACTAGCCGATCACCCGACGTAGGTATTGAGACGGGGTTTGCCCCTCCCACCGCCGGAATACCCAGTCGAAGTGGCTGGCATCCAGAAACTCGACCCTGCACGCCACTTGGTGAATGGACATCGCGCGGTCGCGGAGCAACGCCTTGGCCGTCCGGAGCCGACGGCGCGTCAGAAACCGCTTCAGGGAAACGCCGGTGACCCGCTTGAAGATCCGGCATCGGATGGCAAGGGACGAAACTGGATGCGGGATGACCCAACCCGCGGTACGGGTGCAGATACGTGGCGGTATCTCCAGAGATACACCGAGGGACGAGACAAGGGGAATCGGAGGGACGAACACCTTGCGATCGCGGACGCCGGTGGTTCCCTGAAAATGCCCTCGGGCAATCTGCCTTCGGCGCCTCAGGCGAGCCGCGGTTGTCTCCCGGCGACGCATGCCGGTCAACCAGGATTTCAGAATTTCGGGATGGGTCGAATGAACGTGCGGGACGACCCGGAGGTCGCCCCGCCACAGGTGTCTTGGACAGGGATCCCGGGGCTATCCGCCCAGGGCGGCCAGCGCCTTGGGAACATTCGAAACGCCCAGGACGACCGAGGCCTGCCCAGCGCCGGTCGTCGTAGCGTACGCGCACTTGATATTGACCTTGGCCTGGGCCAGCTTCTGGGCCGCCTCGGCCAGCGCTCCGGGCCGGTTCTCCAGCGTCACGGAGATGGCATCCTCGCGACCGCAGCGAATCTTGGCCGCCTTCAACGCGACCTCCGCCTTGGCGGCGTCGGAGACCAGGAGTCGAATCTTCCCCCGGCCGGCCGTCTCGCTCGCGCAGATCCCCTCGATGTTGACTCCCGCCTTGCTCAGGACCCCTGCCACGTTCGCCAGCACTCCAGGCTTGCTCTGCAGGTTCATGACGAGTTGCGTGACCTTTGGCATGTGTGTGCCCTCCTCTGCTGTGGGTGTTCGTGCGTCAGTCGTGGTTGTCTGGAATTCGTGCCTGCTCCCCTTGCGCTCGCCGGCACTTCACGCCCCGCAACCGGGGCCCTCATCGCCGCGGCCCACGGTCCAGCGAACGGTACTGGATGGCCTCGGCGATGTGCTCCGGCTGGATGCCGTCCGCGGTCTCGAGATCGGCGATGGTGCGGGCGACTTTCAGGATCCGGTCATAGGCGCGCGCCGAGAGCCCCAGGCGCTCCATGGCGGTTTCCAGGAGGCTCCGCGCCTCCCCACCCACCGGGCAGTGCTTGCGGATCTGCCGGGGGCTCATGTGGGCGTTGCAGTACACCTTGCTGCGGCGGAAACGGTCCTGCTGGATCTGGCGGGCGTGGCGCACGCGCTCGCGGATGGCGGCCGACGGCTCGCTCGACGGCTCGCCGGTCAGTTCCCGGTGCTTCAACGGAGGCACGTCGATGTGGATATCAATCCGGTCCAGGAGCGGGCCGGAGATCCGGGCGAGGTAGCGCTGGATCTGGAGCGGCGTGCACGAGCACTCCTTGGTGGGGTCCGTGGCATAGCCGCAGGGGCACGGGTTCATGGCGGCGGCCAGCATGAAGCGGGCCGGGTAGGTCAGGGACGACAAGGCCCGCGCGATCGTGACCTGGCCGTCCTCCAGCGGCTGTCGCAGGACCTCCAGGACATGCCGCTTGAACTCGGGCAGTTCGTCCAGGAACAGCACGCCGTGGTGCGCCAGGCTCACCTCCCCCGGGCGCGGGATGTTGCCCCCGCCGATGAGGCCGGCGTCGGAGATCGTATGGTGCGGCGCCCGGAAGGGCCGGGTGGCCAGGAGCGCCAGCCGCGGCGACAGGAGGCCGCAGATCGAGTGCACCTTGGTCGTGGAGATGGCCTCCTCCAGGGACAGGTTCGGCAGGATGGTGGGCAGGCGCCTGGCCAGCATGGTCTTCCCCGACCCCGGCGGCCCGATGAGCAGGATGTTGTGCCCGCCAGCCGCCGCCACCTCCAGGGCCCGCTTGGCGTGCTCCTGCCCCTTCACGTCGTTGAAGTCCACGGGGTACTCCGCCGACTCGGCGAAGGCCGCGTCCAGGTCCACCCGGGTGGGGGCGAGCTGCTGCTCCCCGTTCAGGACAGCCACGGCCTGCTGGAGGCTCTCGATGCCATAGACGGTGAGGCCCTCCACCACCGCGGCCTCAGGGGCGTTCTCGACGGGGACCATCACTCCCTCCAGTTGCGCCTCCTTGGCCGCCACCGCCATGCACAGGGCCCCGCGGACCGACCGGACCCCCCCGTCCAGCGAGAGCTCCCCCAGGATGACCAGGCGGTCCAGCCGATCGGGGCGCACTATCTCCAGGGCCGCCAGGATCCCCACGGCCGTCGGCAGGTCAAAGGCGGCGCCCTCTTTCTTGATGTCAGCCGGGGCCAGGTTGACCGTGATGCGCTTGGCGGGGAACTCGAACCCGGAGTTCTTGATGGCCGCCTTCACCCGGTCCCGGCTCTCCTTCACCGCCACATCCGGGAGGCCGACCGTGTTGAAGGTGGGCAGACCGAGGGCGATGTCCACCTCGACGTCTACCAGGTAGGCATCCACCCCGAGGACCGCGCTGCTGAGGACCTTGGCCAGCATGGAACCTCTCCGGGGGTTGGGCGAGGGGATTCGCGATGGGACTCGGGTGTCTGTTAACACGGCGCAACGACCGCGTCAATCGAAAAGCGGCTGGGAGTGCGGGTCCGGGGGCGGCCCGGGTCAGGGGCACGAAGAACCCAAGAAACGCCCAGGCCTCACCGCGGCCGGGGGGCAGGTCCCTGGGTTCAAGCGGCTAGAACGGGTGGGCGATGATGGCGAAGAGGGCGACGATGCGGTCGGTCGTCTCGCGCAGGCGCAGGGAGAGAATGCGGCAGAGGGCCCAGAGGACTTTCCTGGCGATGACCGGATCCTCGTGGAGGAGGTTCAGGAAGGCCTGCTTCTCGACGAACAGTACCCGGCACTCCTGGTGGGCGATGGCCGTGGCGGAACGGGGGAAGTCATCCAGAAGTGCCATCTCCCCCACACAGCCTCCCCGCTCCATGAAGGCCATGGCCTCTTCCTTCGCCCCGGGCACGACCTTGCTGATGCGGATTGACCCGTCCACGACGATATAAAGTGCCTCACCCGGATCCCCCTCTGTGAACAGGACCGCGTCCTTGGGGTAGGTGACCAGCCGGCCGAGGGTGATGATCCGGCCCAGTTCCTCCGGGGTCAGCTCGCGAAAGAAGGGAACGCCGGCCAGGAGATCGTGGAGGGTGGTCGCTGTGGCATCCGGAGCCATCACCAGACTCTCACGCCCTCGGCGGGGAAGGCATCCTGCACCCATTCGATGCGGGGGGCTCCGCCGTCCTCGGGAAACGTAACGGCCAGGACATCAAACCGGCAGGCCACCTCCGGCGTCCGCTGCTCGGCCAGGTACCACTGTGCCGCCCGAACGATCTGGTGCTGCTTCTGGCGGTGCACCGCCAGGTGCGGCGGTCCGAAGGCCCCGGAGGTGCGGGTCTTCACCTCGACGAAGATCAGCGTATTCCCGTCCCGCCCGATGAGGTCAATCTCCCCGGCCGCGCAGGCGAAATTTTCGGCCAGGATCCGGACTCCGCGGCGCTCCAGGAAGGCCCGCGCGGCCGCCTCGCCCCGGCGCCCCACCGCCTGCCGGTGTCCTTTCACCACAAGTCACCACAAGCATGCCTGACGGACCGCCTCCCCGGTGTATTCCCGCACGCCGGCGAAGGTCCTCCGGTGGATGGGCGACGGCCCATGCCGGGCGATGGCCGCGCGATGGGCGGCCGTTCCATAGCCTTTGTGCTGCGCGAATCCGTAGGCGGGGAACCGGGCCGCCCAGTCCACCATGATGCGGTCCCGGGTCACCTTCGCGAGGATGGATGCGGCCGAGATGACCGGCACCCGCCGGTCCCCATGGACCACGGCACGTACCGGAACCAGAAGGCGGGGGGCGATGCTGCCATCGACGAGGACCAGTCGGGGCTGCGGCGAAAGTTGGCGGACCGCCTCGGCCATGGCGCGGAGGGTTGCCCGCAGGATGTCGGTGGCATCGATCTCCGATGCCTCCACGGCCGCCACCGCCCAGGCCGTGGCGACGCCGCGGATCGCATCGGCAAGCCGGGCCCGGACGGACGGCGTCAAGAGCTTACTGTCCGCCAGGCCGGGCAGGATGACTCCGGGGGGGAGGACCACCGCGGCCGCCACGACCGGGCCGGCCAGGCTCCCCCGGCCGGCCTCGTCCACGCCGGCGACGTCGCGGCTAAAGGAACCCTCGACATCCCAGAGGCCAGGCCCCAAATCCCCCATCCCCCGACGTCCGGCCAGGGACGCCCGCCCTCGCACCGGGCGCGCTGCCCGTGGCCGAGACCGATCTGCCATGCGGGACCCACCCATGGGGATGTGCCCGGCCTCCCGCCTCTTCGAAGGTGTCCGCCTGCCCAGGACGGATACGAACTAGCGGCTCGCGGATTGCTCCGTGCGGCGCTCCCGGATGCGGGCCGCCTTCCCTTTGAGCTTGCGGAGGTAATACAGCTTCGCCCGGCGCACCCGGCCCTGCCGCAGGACTTCGATCCGGTCAATGGTCGGCGAATGCATGGGGAACGTCCGCTCCACGCCCACGCCGTAGGTGACCTTGCGAACCGTGAAGGTGGCGCCGAGCCCGGTGCCCCGGCGCCGGATGCAGATCCCCTCGAAGGCCTGCAGCCGCTCCTTGTCGCCCTCGACCACCTTCACCTGCACCTTCACCGTGTCCCCGGGCTTGAACGGCGGCAGGTCCTTCCGCAGGTGTTGCTCCTCGACTGCCTGGATCAACGACATGAGCCTACCCCCCTGCTCCGCCCGCTGGGCGGGCGAGAATGTAAAATGAGAAACGGACAACTGACAACGGACAACCGGAAGACGAACCCATTTTCAATTGTCGGTTGTCAGTTCATCATTTTTCGTTGCGGCCTTCTCCGCCGCCGCCTCCTCCTCGACCTCCGCCAGGAGTTCCCGGTCCAGCTCGGACAGGACCGCGCGCGCCAGCAGGTCCGGTCGCCGCTCACGCGTTCGCCGGATCGCCTCCTTGCGTCGCCACCGCGCGATGGCCTTGTGGTCGCCCGACAGCAGGACGGGGGGCACGGCCATGCCCCGGTACGTCGGCGGCCGGGTGTACTGCGGATACTCCAGGAGCCCCGCGGCAAAGGAATCCGTCTGGGCAGAGGTCGCGTCTCCCAGGACCCCCGGGACCAGCCGCACCACCGCGTCCAGGACTACCAGCGCGGGCAGCTCGCCCCCGGTCAGGACGTAGTCCCCGATGGAGAGTTCCAGCGCCCCGAGCCCCCGCGGGATCCGATCGTCGAAGCCCTCGTACCGCCCGCAGAGCAGGATGAGATGGGCCTCGCGGGCCAGCTCGCCGGCGATCTCCTGCGTGAACGGGATGCCCTGAGGCGACAGGACGATCACCCGGCTCTCCGGCCCCCGGCGCAACGCTTCCACGGCCTCGAAGGCCGGCTCCGGCTTCAGCACCATGCCGGCCCCGCCGCCGTAGGGCATGTCATCCACCACGTGATGCCGGTCGTGAGTCCAGGACCGGAGGTCGTGGACCCGGATCTCCACCAGGCCAGCGTCCTGCGCCCGCCGAAGGATGCTCTCGTGCAGGGGGCCCTGGAAGATCCCCGGAAACAGCGTCAGGACGTCAAATCGCTTCAGCGCTCTCTTCGCCTCCCGACAGCAGGGCCGCCACGTCCACTCCGGGTTCGATCTCGATCCGTCCTGCCGCCGGGTCAATCCGGCGAACGTGCACCCGGGTGGCGGGCAGCATCCATTCCCCGGCCGGCCCCCGGACCACGTACACGTCGTGGGCCGGCGTCTCCAGGATCTCGCTGACGGTCCCGAGGGACTGATCCCCGTGGACGACCTTTAGCCCCAGGATGTCGTAGTGATAGAAGGCGCCCTCCGGGGGGGCCGGGGCCTCGGCCCGCGGGATCGCCACCTCGTATCCCACCAGACCCGCGGCTGCCTCGGGCGTCTCCACGCCGTGGAGCTTGAGCAACACGGCCCGGTCCCCCTCGTGGCCGCCCTCCAGCATGAAGGGCTTGAACGGACCCTCGGTCGGGCCCAGCCACAGGCGGCGCAGATTCCGGAACGGGGCCCACGAATCGGCGAAGCAGGCCACCTTCACCTCGCCGCGAAGCCCGTGGGACTTGATCACACGGCCCAGGATCAGATAGCCCGGCTGTGCCATCCGTGACTCTTCCACTAGGCCGCCCCGACGCGAGAGAGCGTCTGCGCCAGAGTGCCTCCTGCCGCGATCGGCTTTGGCGGGTTACGAGGTCGCCGGTGGCTTGGCGCGGAGTTCGGCGAACCGCCGCAGGACCCCCGCCTTGCTCAAGAGCTGCCGGACGGTGTCGGTGGGCTGAGCGCCCCGCTGGAGCCAGCGGAGGGCCTTGTCCGCGTCAATCGTGAGTCCGATGGGGTGCTTCAGGGGATCGTACGTCCCCAGGCTTTCGAGGAATCGCCCGTCCCGTGCCGCACGCGAATCGGCCACCACCAGACGGTAAAAGGGCGTCTGCTTGGTGCCCATGCGCCGCAACCTGATCTTGACTGCCATAGAACCTCCCGTGGGATCTTCCGCCGTCCCGCGACGCTCGAGGGTCGCGCGGGACGCGATTCCGGTTAACGCAGGGGAAAGGGCATCTGGCGGGGCAGGCGCCCGCCCTTGCCCGCCTGCATGAGCTGCCGCATCATCTTCTGCATGTCCGCGAACTGCTTCAGGAGCCGGTTGACGTCCGCCACGCTGGTGCCGGATCCGGCCGCGATCCGCTTGCGCCGGCTGCCGTTCAGCGTCTCGGGCCGCTGCCGCTCCACGGGCGTCATGGAGTCGATGATGGCCTCCACCCGCTTCAGCTCGCGCTCCTGCGCGGTGCTGTCCGGCAGCCCCTTGAGCCGCGAGAGGCCGGGGATCATGCCCACCAGTTGCTCCAGGGGGCCCATTCCGCGGATCTGCCGGAGCTGGTCCCGGAAATCCTCCAGGCTGAAGGTCTGCGCCTTGAGCTTCTTTTGAAGGGTGGCCGCCTGCTTGGCGTCAAAGGTCTGCTCGGCCCGCTCCACCAGGCCCAGGACATCGCCCATCCCCAGGATGCGCGAGGCCATGCGGTCCGGGTGGAACACCTCCAGCGCGTCCAGCCTCTCCCCGACGCCGACGAACTTGATCGGGGTCCCGGTGACCGCCCGGATGGACAGGGCCGCGCCCCCCCGGGTGTCCCCGTCCAGCTTGGTCAGGATGGTGCCGGTCAGCTCCAGGGCCTGGTGGAAACTGCTGGCGGAGTTGACCGCGTCCTGGCCGGTCATGGCGTCCACCACCATCAGGATCTCGGTCGGTTTCACCTCGGCCTTGATGGCGCGGAGCTCGTCCATCAGGGGCTCGTCGATGTGCAGGCGGCCGGCGGTGTCCAGGATGACCGGATCCAGCAGGCGCGATCGCGCCTGGCTCACGGCCTCGCGGCAGACGGCCACCGCCGAGGATGCCCCCGCGTTCCGGTACACCTCGACGCCGAGCGTCTTCCCCAGCGTGGCCAGTTGCTCCTGCGCCGCCGGTCGCTGGAGATCCGCCGCCGCCAGCAGGGGCCGGCGTCCCTGCTCACGCAGGAGGCGGGCCAGCTTCCCGGCCGTCGTGGTCTTCCCCGACCCCTGCAAGCCCACCAACATGAGCACTGTGGGGGGTTGGCCGGCCGTCCGGAGGTGAGTGGCCGACCCACCCATCAAGGCCGCCAGCTCTTCGTAGACGACCTTGATGAGTTGCTGGCCCGGCGTCAGGCTGTCCAGGACGTCGCGACCGACGGCCCGTTCGC
>Ga0082335_1002697_pt1 | contig 32146 bp, 23 predicted proteins | sample Subgrocontami58m_FD_72375 | JGI IMG/M metagenome (GOLD analysis project Ga0082335, IMG submission 72375) | Subsurface groundwater microbial communities from S. Glens Falls, New York, USA - GMW37 contaminated, 5.8 m (SPADES assembly) (version 2) ...
CCGACAGGCACGGTCGTTCCCCAAGCGCCGCCCCACCCCCACGCCCCGCCCGTCCCATCGCTCTCCAAGGCGCCGGTGTGATACCTCCCCGCCGCAATGGCCGTCACTCCGCTCAAGCCGGAAGGAACCGTCGTTTGACCCAAGTGGTTGTCTCCCCACGCGACCACCGTGCCATCGCTCTTCAAGGCCACGGTGTGAAAATCACCCGCCGCAATGTCGGTCACTCCGCTCAAGCCAGCAGGAACGGTCGTTTCGCCAAATTCGCTCCAGCCCCACGCCACGACCGTGCCATCGCTCTTCAAGGCCACGATGTAATAACGACCCGCCGCAATGGCGGCCATTCCGCTCAATCCGGCAGCAACTGCCGTTTGGCCTGAGAAGTTGTTTCCCCACGCGACCACCGTGCCCGGAGGGACTGCACTCACCGTCAGCAAAGCCGCGCTGCTCGTCGCGCTGCCGTGGGCATTGGTGATGACGACGGCGTAGTTGCCGGACTGGTTGGTCTGTATGTTGCTCAACGTTAAAAAGTCATTGGTGCCCCCAGTGACGTTCACTCCGTCCTTACGCCACTGGTAGCTCAAGGGTAACGTGCCAGTCGCCATCACGGTGAACGTCGCACTCCTGCCCGCACTGGCAATGACATCACTCGGCTGCGTCGTGATAACAGGCGGCCCACTAACGCCACCACCGGTGCCGCCAACAAGCGCCACAGTGTGGTAATCACGCGCCGCAATGGCGGTCACACCACTCAAGCCGATAGGAACGATCGTTTGACCCCATTCGTTCCAGCCCCACGCCACGACCGTGCCATCGCTCTTCAAGGCCACGGTGTGAGAACGACCCGCGGCAATGGCCGTCACTCCGCTCAAGCCGGCAGGAACCGTCGTTTGACCATCGGTGTTGTCTCCCCACGCGACCACCGTGCCATCGCTCTTCAAGGCGACGGTGTGGTAAGCACCTGCCGCAATGGCCGTCACTCCGCTCAAGCCGGCAGGAATGATTGACTGCCCGTATTCGGGATTAAAGCCTGTGTTCCTTCTTCCTGCTCCCCACGCGACCAACGTGCCATCGCTCTTCAAGGCCACGGTGTGAGAACCACCCGCCGCAATGGCTGTCACTCCGCTCAATCCGGCAGGAACCGTCGTTTCACCAAAGCTGTTGTCTCCCCACCCGATCACCGTGCCATCGCTCTTCAGGGCCACGGTGTGATGCCATCCCGCCGAAATGGCCGTCACTCCGCTCAATCCAGCAGGAACGTCCTTTTGACGATAAATGTTGTCTCCCCAGACCACCACCGTGCCATTGTTCTTCAAGGCCACGGTGTGATGAAAACCAGCCGCGATAGCCGCCACCCCACTCAAGCCCGCAGGAACGGTCGTTTGACCCAATGCGTTCCAGCCCCAGGCCACCACCGTTCCATCGCTCTTCAAGGCCACGGTGTAATCACTACCCGCCGCAATGGCCGTCACTCCGCTCAAGCCAGCAGGAACGGTTGTTTGGCCATAACTGTTGTCTCCCCACGCCACGACCGTGCCGGCAGCGTCGGCGTTCGCCGGCACCAGCCACAGGCAGAGCCCCAGCAGCATGCCCGACACACTGCCGGCGAACGGATTGGACGCCGGCGGAACCTCAGGCAGGCTAATAAGGCGATGGATTGATTTGATCATAAGGGGGATTCTCCGTTTCGACCGATAGGGCGCGATTTGTTTGGCGGCAAACTGGTTTGCGTTTGAGTTTTGTTCGCGTTTTTTTGAGTCTAAGGAGCTTCATCCCATTGAAGAAATCGGAGTTCCTTTATGACCGCGGTGAGTCAGGTGATAAATCTGCCCGGAACCGGAGCGCAACGCCAGTTACGAATAAAATTGCCGGGAGAACTGTTCGCATGGACGCGAAGTGTAGGTGATGCGATGCCCATCGTCGCGGAGAATCGTTTTTGGTTGGGTTTTTTAGGCGTTACGATGGACGGGGATGGGCGACAAATTCCTGCTAAAGAAAACCAAATTCGTTTTCTCAACTGCTGAAAATGCAGCGCTGGAATTTATGGCATTGGCCAATGAAAACCCTAGCGAAACCATTGGGGCCTTGAACTCTGTAAGGCGGACAAGCTGTCCGCGCTCCTGGAATGCCCCCAGCCGCGATCTGACGGGACGACGTCATTCACTTATATTCGCGTTTATGGGCGTCGATTCGCGGTTCGACCACGAAGTTACTTCAGCGGCAGCTTCAGGACGGCAAGACAACCGAGCCCATCCGTTCGATTCTGAAGCGTGAGTGAACCGTCGTGGGCCTCGGCGATTTGGCGTGAAAGCGTCAGACCAATGCCGGACCCGCCCGGCTTGGTCGTGAAAAACGGAGTGAAAAGGTTTGCCGTGTTCGCCAGGCCGGGACCGTTGTCTTCGATCGTGATCTCGAGCCCCTCGGGAAGTTTCCGCCACCCCAATCGGACTCCGGCAGGCGCCCTGCGATTTTGGGAACCCACATTGATCGGATCGGCCTGTTCGCGTTCGAGCGCCGCATCGGCCGCATTTCGAATCAGGTTGATCAGCAGCTGTTCGATCTGATCGAGATCAGCCTCAATCAGCGCGTCGGGGCCCGGAACTAAATCGACGTGCAGACGCGATTCAAGTTGCGCAACCCGCTCGAGCATTGGACGCACTTCTATTTTTCGTTTTTGCGGCGGAGGCAAACGGGCCAGCGACCGATAACCTTCCACAAATCGCGCCAACGCTTCGGCGCGGCTGTGAATGATTTTCAATCCATCCGTGACATCCGCTTTCCAATCGGGCGGCATTGGATTTTTGCCGATGAGATTTTCGATGCTGCCCGCGATTGATTTGATTGGCGCGAGCGAATTGTTCAACTCGTGGCCCATGACTCGGACAAGCCGCTGCCAGGCTTGGCGTTCTTCCTCGCGCAACGTTCGGCTCAGGTCGGTCAGCACGAGCAACTGATGGGGCAAGCCGCCTTCACGAAATGAGCTCCGCCGGATGCCCCATCGGCCCGTTGCCGAACCGAAGTTGAGCTCGATAATGCGAGCCGCTCCGCCACCGAGACATTCGCCCAGCCCAAGTTCAGTTGCGGTGAGGCCGATCAAGCGCTCGACCGGTTTGCCCAACAATTTCTGACCCGCGCGATTCACGAACCGAAGTTGGTTCCCGTCATCGAATGTAAAAATCGCCACTTCGATTTCCTCCATGACTTTCCGCAGCAGCGCGGTTGCTTCGAGCGCGCCGAGCCGTTGTTGGCGCAAGCTTTCGCTAATCGCATTCAACTCAATGATCAATTCGCCCAAGGCATCTTCCGATTGGCCGCCGCGGGCGCGGATTGAAAAATCGCCTTCGCGCAGTCCGGCCAAGAGATTGGAAAGAGTCTGAAGCGGAAAACGAACTTTTTCGCGAACGGTCCAGGCCAGGACAAACCAGAACAAAAGCAGCAGGGCAGTGAGGGTCACCTGCATTTGCTTTTCGAAAGCCCCGGTCCAGAGCAGGGCGCAGGCGAGCGCGGAGCCGGGAAAGCCCGCCATGAACGCTAAAACGAAAATGCGCTGTTCGAAGCTGAGCTTTTTTCTCACGCGGTAACAGCCGGGGGAGCCCGGGTCGAATGATGAGCGATTCAGGTCCAGTGCAGCTGGTCGAGATCCACAATCGGTCAACCGACAATCGAGATCGTCAATCGTGAATTGTCACAGTCCGTATTTTTCGAGTCGCCGGTAAAACGCGCTTCGACTCAGCCCAAGGGCCTCGGCTGCTTTGCTGACATTGCCATCAAAACGCGCCAGTGTTTTGCGCATCAAATAGGCTTCGACTTCTTCAAGGCTCATCTCGTCAAGATTGCTTGAGCTCGCTTGCCCCTCGGCGCCGAGAGCAAAATCGGACGCGCGCAAGGAAGGCCCTTCTGCCAGCAGAACCGCTCGCTCCATCGCATGGCTCAGTTCGCGGACATTGCCGGGCCAGGAATAATTCATGAGCAAGCGCAGCACCGGTTCGTCCGGCGGGACCAGGCTTTTTCGGTAGCGTTGTCCGAGCTTGACCGCGAAATAACGCACGAAGGCTGGAATATCTTCCCGCCGTTCCCGCAACGGTGGCAAATGAATCTCGATTGTGTTCAACCGAAACAATAAGTCTTCGCGAAACCGGCCGGCTTTGACTTCTTCGCGGAGGTCCGCGTTCGTGGCCGAAAGAATCCGGACATTCGCACGGCGGGTCTTGGATGATCCGACACGTTCGAATTCTCCGGTTTCAAGAACCCGCAACAGTTTCGGTTGATGGGGCAGGGGAACATTAGCGATTTCATCCAGGAACAGCGTCCCGCCTTCGGCCAGTTCGAACCGGCCCACGCGATCGGCTTTTGCGTCGGTGAACGCCCCCTTGACATGGCCGAACAATTCGCTCGCGAACACGCCTTCCGCCAATCCCGCCGTGTTGACGGTGACGAGTGGTTTGCTGGCCCGCCCCGAGGCCGCGTGGATCAGACTCGCCACGACACCTTTGCCCGTGCCGTGTTCTCCGGTGATCAAGACGCTCGCGTCGGAACCGGCCACACGCTGCGCCAGGCTCAGCACCGCTTTCATCTTCGGCGATTCGGCCACAACGTCAGGGGAGCTTTCCCCGCGGAGCAATTTGTTTTCGGCTTCGAGCCTGCGTCCGTGACGCAACGCTTGCCCCAACTGTATCTGGGCCCGGGCGATCGCGAGCACTCGCGCATTTTCCCAAGGCTTTTGAATGAAATCCTGCGCGCCACGCCGCATCGCTTCCACCGCGAGCTCAACACTTCCCCACGCGGTCATCACCACCACTGGCAGAGTGGCGTCAATCCCATGAAGTTTCTCCAAAAGGTCCAGTCCTTCCGCCCCGGAGGTGGTGTCGCGGGCGTAATTCAGGTCGATCAAGAGCAGGTCGAATTCGTTGTCCGAAATGTCGCGCAGAACTTTCTGCGGGGAATCCGCGGTTTGAACCTGCCAGCCTTCGCCCTTGAAAAGGAAGCGCAGCGCTTCCAGAACGTCCTTCTGATCGTCAGCGATTAGAATGCGCGCGCTTTGAGCCGAGGAACTTTTCATCAACGTGGCCACCAATACCACTCAGAACAGGAATTTGTCGATGGCAGAGGTGAGCGTTAGGGCGGCTTGCGATTGGATGGTTGGATGGTTGGATGGTTGGATGGTTGTATGGTTGGATGGTTGGATGATTGGATGACTGGATGACTGGATGACTGGATGACTGGATGACTGGATGACTGGATGATTGGATGACTGGATGATTGGATGACTGGATGATTGGATGTTGTTGGTGCATCATGGCTCGGACCATATGCAAGAAAAGCTGCGCATGTCAGATGGCCGGGAGATTTTTACGGACGTAAAGGAATTGGCCGTCGCGTGCAAGAATGGCGACACCGCTCGGGCAGCCGCGTTGCTCGAAAAACATCCGGATGTCCTCGACAGTCCGGACCGTGACGCGCGGTCCTTCTATCCCGAATCGTGCCTTTGGTCGCCGCTTGGCCTGGCCGCGAGGCACGGCCACGAGGATTTGGTTAATCATCTTCTCCGAATGGGCGCGAATCCCGTCCCGTTCGAAGTGAGTGCCCAATATCACCATCACACCTACGAGGATTGGACGAACGAATTGCGCAGCCGCGGGCACAACGGAATTGTCCGGTCGATCGAAGAGGCGATTCAAAAACGATACGGCCAGCTGATGGATTCGCCCGACTTTCGCCAGGCGATTTTGCATGGGAATGCCGATCGCTTGCGCGCGCTCATTCGCGAACGACCGGAACGCGTCCGGCAAGTCGACGCGGTTGGCAACACCGCGTTGCACCTCGCGGTGGCCTGCAACCAGCTGCCGCTGGTCGAGCTGCTGGTTGACGCCGGCGCGAGCATAGACGCCCGAAATGGAGACGGCCGAACTCCCAGCGTTGTCGCTCTGTTCGGATTTCATCGGTGGTCACGTTGCGATGAAAAGCCGGAAATTCTCGAACTGCTTCTTAAGCGAGGAGCTGAATACACGATCTTGTTGGCGGCAACGCGGGGAGACGAAACCCGGGTTCGCGAACTTTTACGAGGTAATCGATCTCTGGCGAATGCGGCAGATGCTTGTTTCCGGCGTCCGCTTTCCGCCGCAGCCTCGAAAGGCCACACGGATATCGTTCGCCTACTCCTGGCCAACGGCGCGGATCCGAACGCGAAGGAGCCCGTTTGCCAAGGAGGCTACTCGTTGCATGTTGCGGCATGGAATGGGTTCACAGAGATCGTCCGGTTGCTGCTCGACCACGGCGCGATTCCCGAACACTGGGTGGATTCATCCGGCGATTCCCTGTTTGCAGCCCATTGCAATGGGCATCAAGAGATCCTTCAAATGCTCTACGCCCATGGGGGAACGATGGAGTTGCAGGTTTATGCCGCAGCTCATCGCATCGATGTGATCGCGGAAGTGCTCAAGCTGGATCCGTCCAAAGCCAATCAGGTTCTGCCCTACGGTTGGGATGACACCGGGAACGAGGAGCTGGCGTTGAATATCATGCGGCTCGCGATCCGCCGCGGCGCCCGTTTCGAAAACGCTACTGGATGGAACCTGCGATGGACTGCGCAGAAATACCCGCGAGTGTTTCGTTTGTTGCAGGAGCACGGCGCGAATCCGGATTTGCCGTTGCTGGGTGTCGCGAGTGATCCAATTAGACGTTACAAAAACGCGGATGAACAGCTGCGGATCCTTGCGTTTTTAGTTGAGGACTGCAGAGCGAACATCGATTGCCAGGATGAGGACGGTTTCACGCCGCTGGCAAAGGCTGCCGAAGCGGGGCACCTGAACCTTGTCGAATATCTACTGAGCAAGGGAGCAAAAAGGACGCATTCGGGTCCGGCGTGGGCGCAACCACTCGCGCTGGCCGAACACCGTGGTCATACAGCAATTGCGAACCGGCTCCAAGGGCACGCTCCGTAAACCGCTCAAACTTTTCCGTGCAACAAAAAAAACGGCGTTAATTTCGGCTGCAAGGGCATGTCTTAACGATAAAGCAATTGCGATCCCCCTTCGGTTGAACAACTTGTTCAGGTCCGACCCCAATGCTCACAGCCACAATCCCGCGCTTTGACCGACGGCGCAAAGCAGAAAAGCTTTCAGTGTGTCCGCTTGGGCCGGGATGATGGCTTCCGTGTTTTCCGGTGAGTTCATCAACCGAACAATCGCGCGACCGGCCGGAATGATTCCGACAAAACCTAAAACCGTGAACACTGGCCAACCCACCAGCGGCAGGAGCGCGACTCCCATGAATCCGGCCAATTCGATCGCGGCAAACATTCGACTGGCGCGTCGCGGACCAAATCGGACAATCAACGTTCGTTTGCCTGAGACGCGGTCGGCTTCGTAATCCGGAAATTCGTTGATCCAAAGAAATCCGGCGATCAACAAACCGAGCGGTGCGCCGAGCAACAGAACCTTCCAACTCAGCGTGCCGCGCTGCACTAGATACGTTCCGGCAGTAATGAGCGGGCCGTAACAAAGACCAACCGCGAGTTCGCCAAATCCACGGTAAGATAATTTGAGCGGGGGCGCGTGATACTGATACGCGCAGAGCACGCCGAAGATCCCAATCCAAAGAACGGCCGGCGCGCGCCAGGCAGCAATCGCAAACCCGGCGGACGCTCCAAGGATATATGCCATCGTTGAAAGCGCGACGGTTTGCTGCCTTGTGAGCAAGCGATCGACTAAGACACGTTTGCCGCCTGAAAAGGGACTGCGGTTTGCCTCGGTGACAGCGAGATCGGTCCCGGAATCAAAATCGAAAACTTCGCCCGATGCATTCTTGGCGACCTCAATTGCCAAAATCCCAAGCACAGTCAATGCGAGCCAACCCCAATGCACAGGCCCCAAATAAACGGCAGCGCTGGCGCCAAGAAACATCGCGGCGAGCGAAGCCATCGAAATTTTCGGATCAGCTAGACGCCAGAAACCTTTCCAGAAATTTTCAGTGCGAATCGGCGTCGAAATGTTCGCAACGTTAAGAGCCATACATTGCCTCCCCCGCCACTGTGAATGGCAGATTGGTTATCTTAACGGAATCAAACGCAGCAAGGCGGATGGAGCTTTACTTCGGTTGTCAAAAACCGAACGCGAGTTCGAAAGGAAGCCGAATTGCGATTTCCAACCCGCACGTAGCAGCCCAACCAAATGCCTCCTGCCAGCCGCTTGCTTTGGCGCCAACCGCGCGTGAGAGTGCGAACTCGTTGGAAGGGACGGAGGAAAGCAAGGACCTAACCACCGATGTGGCCAATGCGGGTTTACCCTTCAGCCACGTTTTGGCGTTGCCGCTTGACGAGCTATTTATCAGCATGACCGAGCAGTCTCTCGCCCGTTGGAACAAGGACCATTGGTCCGATCGCCCAGGACCTCCAGCTTTCTCGCCATAAGCCTCAGTCGCACGCGCAATGTTTCCGGATTTTTTGAGCCCACACGAAAACGCGCTGATCTATTGTCTGCGACAAACTTGTCGCGAGAAGCGTGAGCGTTTTTTTGCGCCCGCCCAACTGAGGTATTCAACGAATTCGAACTAGCTGGCGAGCTGATGACTGGCTAGATTGCTTGACGATGAAACCGGATACGGTTCGGCAGGTGCTTGCTTCCACAAAACCGCCGCTTAATTTTTATGCCTCCGATGGCCGAGTGATTTATATCGATCATCCGGAATCCGTTCTTGTGAGCGAGCAACTGATCGCCATCGGTTCCGGCGCTAATGGAACCAGTGTCGTTCCGAAGGACATTATCTTGCTCTCTCCCGACCACATCGTTCGCATCGAACCGACCAAGCGAAGGCCATTACGGAAGTTGGCTTAATGCGCGTCTTTGTTGCTGAGGATGGCGGCTCGACGGGTAATTCGGAGTTGGAGCGACCTACCCTTTTGGCAACTCTTTCGATTCTTTTCCCGCCACCTTGCATTCCAGGTGCAGATCTCGCAGTTGTTTCGGTTCAACCGGGGCAGGTGAGTCCGTCATCAGATCGGTTCCCTTGGCAGTCTTCGGAAACGCAATGACATCGCGAATGCTGGAAGTGCCGCAGAGAATCGCATTCAAGCGATCGAATCCCAGCGCAATTCCGCCATGCGGCGGCGCGCCAAATCGAAATGCCTCGAGCATGTAGCCAAACCGGGCTTGAACCATCTCCGAAGGGATTTGCAGCACCTGCTCGAAAACTGTTTTCTGCACCTCCGGTTGATGAATCCGAATCGAGCCGCCGCCCAATTCAACGCCGTTCACAACAATGTCGTAATGCTGGCCGCGGACCTTTTTCGGGTCGGACGTCAAAAACGGAATATCTTCCGCCACCGGCGCGGTGAACGGATGATGACTCGAGTACCATCGGTTCTGTTCTTTGTCGAAGCTCAGGAGCGGAAAATCGACGACCCACAAAAAGTTGAATTGATCAGCAGGAATGCTCAACTTGCCTTGCGCCTTCAAGACGTCGGCGCAGTACAACCGAATCTTCCCCAGAATTTCACACGCGTTCAGCCATTGATCCGCGGCGAACAGAATTAAATCTCCCTCCGCAATCGACAGCTTCTTCGCGAGCGCGTCCTTCTCCTGCTGCGAAAAGAATTTCACGATGGGCGATTTCCATTCGCCGTTTTCGACCTTGATGAAGGCGAGTCCTTTTGCGCCAAAACTCTTGGCGTATTCGGTCATGGTCTCGATTTGGCCCTGGGTCGCACCGGCCAGGCCTTTCGCGTTGATTGCTTTGACCACTCCACCGTTCGCGACCGCGCCGCTGAACACTTTGAACGTGCTGGCTCGGAAATCTTCGGTGAAATCCGCCAACTCCATGCCGAAACGTGTGTCGGGCTTGTCGATGCCAAACCGGTTCAGCGCGTCCACGAATGGGAGCCGTTGGAACGGCGTGGGAATGTCCATGCCGAGCGCCGCTTTCCAGACGCGCTTGAGCAAGCCTTCGATCAATCGGTAGATGTCTTCGCGTTCGATGAACGACATCTCGAGATCGATTTGCGTAAACTCCGGTTGCCGATCCGCGCGCAAATCTTCGTCGCGAAAACATTTCGCCAGTTGGAAATATTTTTCGATGCCCGCCACCATTAAAATTTGTTTGAACTGCTGCGGCGACTGCGGCAGAGCGTAAAAGCTTCCCGGATTGAGCCGGCTCGGCGCCAGAAATTCGCGCGCCCCTTCCGGGGTCGATTTGAAAAGGAGCGGCGTCTCGACTTCAACGAAGCCTTCGTCCTCGAAATAGCGCCGTGTCGTCATGGCCACCTTGCTGCGCAGCCGGATGTTTCTGTTCATCTCCGGACGGCGCAGATCGAGGTAGCGGTACTTGAGTCGCAATTCCTCGTTCACCTTGCTGGCAACCTCGGGATCATCGACAGGGAAGGGGAGGACCTCTGCCAGGTTGAGAATCTCGAGCTCGGCGGCGAGCACCTCGATTTCGCCGGTCGGAATCTTTGAATTGTTTGTGCCAGCGGGCCGCTGCCGGACTTTGCCGGTGACAGCGACAACCGATTCGCTTCGCAGAGAAGAAGCGCGTTCAAACAATTCGGCGGTAAGATCGGAAGGATCAAAGACCGTTTGAGTCCTGCCCTCGCGATCGCGCACATCGAGGAAAATCACTCCGCCAAGGTCCCGGCGCGAATGGACCCAACCGGTAAGCGTGACCGTCTGGCCAATGTGCGCAGGCCGGAGTTCGTTGCAATGATGGGTTCGTTTCATCGATCGAAAAATGTTCTGCTAAACTAACACACACGGATTCAAAATGAACGCGGATGTTGGCGGGAATTGTGGCGAAGTTCAAAGAGAAAGTTCATGAGCAGAAGCCAAGCGACTTACGTCGCGTCAGGAGCGTCGACTACTGGCTGCGGCCAGGAAGCCAGTGTTCAGGCTGCAGAACTTGCAAACTCGGCCACGGGCGCGCAATCTACGAACGCACTCAGGGAGGCCACGAAAAGAAAACCAGATGAGACCAGAGGATATTAAGGAATGGCGAGATACAGAGCCGTTTATTCCATTCAGGCTGTGTCTAACGGATGGGAAAAGTTACGACGTCCCACACCGAGACTTTTTATTCATCGCGCGCCACGTTCTTGAAATTGGGCTCGAGGGCGACACGGAACGCGGCATTCCGGACGAGGTGGTTCGCATTTCGCCGCTGCACGTCGTGCGGATCGAACATCTCAAGCCGGCTTAATTGCTCGAGCCACTTCGTTCGTTGAAATAAATCTTCACATTGTGGGTGCCTCGGCCGGCGGCGATGATATCGATGTTCCCGTCGCCATTGAGGTCCGCCAGTTTTAGGTCTTCGCAAGCCATGGTGTTGTCGTCGATCAGAGTGGCTCGCCAATTTTTTCCGTCGGCATCCATGGGCGTGTAAAGTTTAATTCCCACTTTCGCGCCCTGTTTACCCATGGCGCGCCAGCCGACCACGACTTGGTCCGAGCCTGCGTGCAATAAGTCACCGATTCCAACGGCATGACCGTCGTTGAGTGAATGATCGATGACGTGTCGTGGCCACAATTCGTTGCCGCTTGAGGAAGAGGCCGGTTCTGTATAAATGACGGTGTTCGTGCCGTGCATTGGCTCGACCGTGGCGAGAAAACGCCGGCCATTTGTCAAACGTCCGTGCCGCACCTCGCCGGCTCCGGCGAATCCGGGATCGCCAGGCCCCTTGCCACCGATTGGAAATAATTTGAAGCCGCCGTCCGCCCAATTGATGAGAAAGAGGCCCTCCCTCGCCGCAACCAACAATTCTTCCGCCGGGTCATCGTCCCATTGAACGGGATCGAAATTGTGAGTGAGGTGCAGAGTTTGATCGAGCTCGCGAGTTGGCCAGGGCTCTTTTGCATTTTCCGGTTTGCGATAAGCCAGGATCCTCACGCCGGCGCCCTCGCCATTTTTGTTGCCTCGCCCATGGAGCGGCAAGACCACTAAATCGTAACTGCCCTGCCAGTTTTTCACCCAGTGCATCCGATGCGTGACCGGTTCGTGCGAGAGTTCGACAGGTGACCACGGCTGAGTGCGGTCCTGCGGCGGGATCAGATAGAAAACTGCGCCGCTATTGACCGTGTCGCCTGGATTCCACTCAGCGCCCACCGCGATCTCGGCTTTGCCATCGCCGTCGAGGTCGCGTGCGGCAATGCAAACGTTGTCCTGTTTTGTCAGGTTCTCAGCGAGTAAATGCTTTTTCCAGGTTGGGTTTTCGTACCAGACAAACTGTTTTTTATCCGCCAGCAAAATATCCGGTTTGCCGTCGCCATTCACATCAGCAACGGCGAGCCCGTAACCGATTTGAATTTTTGAATCGACCTCGACGGGGCGGAAAGCTGGAACTTGGGGATTTGCCGCATCGATATTGGACAAAAGAAAAACGAAGGGAAGGAGAGTCGCGAATCTCATAAGGTGATCTCGGTTTGGAATGGCCGAGTTTACGTTGAGGCCGCTGCATTTGAAAGCAAACACTAGGGACAGACAAAATGAACTGCGAGCACCTGCGCGGGGTTCCGAACTGGTTGAATTTTATGTTCAGGCCTCACCAACAGCCTGCAGGCATTCATGCGCCAACCCGTGGACTCACAAGCGAACACGGAAAGACCGGTCTCTGACCAAGAGGAGCCGAGCGGCCGCAAATTGCTCGCCCGGTTTTTAGCTTTGGAATCGTCAGGTGAGGAGTGAAGAGGCTAACCGAAGACATTTAAGCGGAGCTTCCGGAGAACCATCAGAGATCCCCACGGCCCGCCTGCCATGGTTCGTGCGCCCGTGGCTCTCTTCGAGCCGAAGTGTTGGCGAAATTTGAGAAAGACTTCGTTTACGAACACGCGACTGCCCAAGACCGCGCCATCGGTGAAATACCTAACTTTCAACCGGAGCAACTGAGCCGGATCAATCTGGGCGCCGTCGCGCATTTTGGCGAGTATCGTTTGGCGGTCGAGCGCGTGCTTGCTACTGCTTCCCGGGACTCCCGACCGGCAAAATAAATATTTTCGATATTCCTGGGATTGTGACGACCAGTCCGCTCCTGCAAGGAACGCGGCCAATCCCTGCCGCGCTTGGCCGCCTTGGGCGATTGCCTCAGCGTATCCACAAAAGCGGTAATCCTTGGGATCGTCGACCAGGCCCGCGCGGACGCAGTTCAAGTCGATATAGGCGGCAACGAATCTCAGAGCCTCGGGTTCATCCTCCACAAGCGTGCTCTTAAAGCGTTCGGCCCACAGAGTGCCGTATCTATCGTGGACCTGATTGAACCAGCGCGTGAACCGTTGCTTTAGCTCCTTCAAGTACAGAGAAAGGTCGGCCATTCGCCGGATCAGCCGATTCCGAAGTTGGCTCGAAATTTTTCCATTAGCGGCCAGATCAGCTTCGATTGAGCGCGTATATCTGTTCTCCGCCCCGAAGTATCGGCGCACTCGTTCGTATAATTCTTGGTCAGTCAACTCAGGAGACACTGGGATGCGGAGCAGGAGGTGAAAATGGTTGCTTAAGATCGCGTAGGTCAATAACTGCACGCCGCAAAAATCCGCGGCCGCCCACATCATGCTGCGGAACTGCTCCTTCGCGGCATCATCAAGCAAGAACTCGCCTCCCGCAGTTCGAGAAATGCAATGATAAACAGCAGGACGCCCAGTTAATTTCAGACGGGGACTACGCATCGACCGCTTCTCTCCTTGAAAAGTGGACATTAGGTTCGGCGGAGGAATCGTCAACGACAATTTGTCTGTCCCTATTCGGCTTGCTGGCTCATTTCAACCGCCAATCTATTTCGCAGGAAACATTTGCCTGATCGGGCGGGTTGTCGCATACAATTTCCGCGCTGTTGTGAGATGAAATGAGCATAACGTACCTCGAAGCGATCCGTGCCGCCCAAGCCAAAGCGTTGGCGGATGATCCGCGAGTCTTTATTTACGGACAGGATGTCGGCGCTTTCGGAGGAGCATTCAAAGCGACCAAAAACCTGTCCGAAGAATTTCCTGGCCGAGTGCTCGACGCGCCCATCAGCGAGGACGCCATGATCGGGTCCGCCATTGGCGCGGCCATTGAAGGGATGCGGCCGATCATTGAGATTCAATTCGCCGATTTCTCAACCACTGGTTTCAACCAGATCGTCAATCATGCGGCGGCCTTTTTTTGGCGAACAGACGTGCCCTGCCCGATCACGGTCCGGCTTCCATGCGGCGGCACCTCCGGCAGCGGACCCTTTCACAGCCAGAGCCTGGAAGCGTTGTATGCGCACTATCCTGGATTGATCGTGATGACGCCAGCCACGGTTGAAGACGCCTACAGCATGCTGCTCGAGGCGGTGGCGCTGGATGATCCTGTGATCTTTTGCGAACACAAATTCTTGTATTACCACCTGAAGGCCGAACGATTGCCCAGTGAAGCCATGCCTGTCGGAAAGGCTCGCATCGCGCGTCCCGGACGAGACATGACGATCGTCGCTTACAGCGCGATGGTTCATGAAGCGTTGGCGGTCGCCGAAGAACTCGCCACCGAAGGAACGGAGGTTGAAGTGGTGGACTTGCGTTCGGTGAAGCCGCTCGACACGGACACCGTGGTGGCTTCCGTCGCGCGCACCGGCCGGGTATTGTGCGTCGGCGAAGCGTGGCCGTGGGGCGGAGTCACAGCGGAAGTGGTCGCCCGCATCGCTTCGGAAGGATTTGGGCTGTTGGACGTGCCGCCGCAGCGTTTGAACGCCAAAGATACGCCCGTCCCGTACCATCCAAATTTGTGGATGGTGCATCGGCCAACCGCGCGAAGCATCGGCATGGCCGCGCGAAATCTCCTGCGAATGTGAGTATGCGACAAATCCCTATCATCATGCCGCAATTAGGCGAATCCATCGCTGAAGCAACCGTCATTCATTTGCTGGCCAAGCCCGGCGATTGGGTCGACGCGGACCAGGACGTGATGGAAGTGGAAACAAACAAGGCCACGTTGAATATCACTTCACCGTGCCCCGGCAAAGTTCAAAAGGTTTTAGCAAAAGCCAACGAGAGCTATCCCGTCGGGGCTGTGCTGGGTTACCTCGAAGTGAGCGACGAAGATGCAGCACGGCTCGGACTCGATCACGTTGCGCCGATAGATTCCGAAAAGGGCGAGCAGAACGGCAAAGCTCCGGCTATCACGGAAAAGCAAGGCGTTCAGCCGACAGTTCGCGGTTTGCCCGTGCCGGCGCATGCTTCCGGCGCCAGCTACATGTCGCCCCGGATGAAAGCGCGCATGGACGAACTCGGATTGCACGCGGCCGACTTGGCCGGCATCGCAGGAAGCGGCGCCGCGGGACGAGTCACGATCCAGGATTTTGAAAACTTTTTGTCAAGCCTCGAGAAGCACAAACTCACGCACGCTTCGAGCATGCGGGTCGCTGTGGCAGATGCGATGCGCCGGAGTTGGACACGCCCATTGGCGACAGTGGGATTGCCGGTGTGCATCGATGCGTTGCTGGCACACCGAAAACAACTCGACACCAAGCCAGGCCCGGCGCTTTACGCTTTGCGGGCATTGGCGCTCGCCTTGGCCGAAAACAGCGCGCCGGCTGGACGGCTCATTGGAAATAAGATTGTTCATCCGCCTGCGATTGACATCGGCGTCGCCGTTGAAGCCGAGGACGGCGTGTTAGTGCCGGTGCTTCGCAATGCGGACCGCCGGCCTCTGAGCGAAATGGTGGCGCGTTACAACGAGTTGGTCGCGCTCGCTCGGCAACGGCGATTGCCAGCGGATGCCACCGGCGGCTCGATTGCCACCGTGACAAACTTCGGCACGTTCGGGCTGACCTGGGCCACGCCTATCCCGCTGCCAGAGCAAACGCTGGTGCTCGGCTTGGGCGCAGGCCGGCAAGCCCCCAACTGGGATGCACAAAAAAATCAATTCGTTCCGATCATGGAAGCCAATTTGACGTTGAGCTTCGATCATCGGGTGTTGGATGGCGGCGCGGCGGGACGATTATTGGCGCGGATCGCGGCCTTGATGGGCGAACCGGAGAAACTCTAAAGCATTTACGATTGATGACTGACGATTGACGATTGGGGAAAAGGACAGAGGAGGGCAGAAAATCACCAGGAAACAGATGAAATTTGGCGCGCACATGTCCACGAGCGGCGGCGTCTGGAAAGCTTTGGAACGCGGAGCTGGCATCCAGTGCGAGGTCGTCCAGATTTTTGTCAAAAACAACATGCAATGGTTCGGCAAGCCGTACGCCGACGAGCATGTGCGGCAGTATCGCGCTGAAAAGGCGCTGCGAAATTTGAGCGCGATCTTCGGGCACGCGGGTTATCTGATCAACCTGGGCGCGGCGCCTTCCGACAACCGGACGAAATCGATTCAATCACTTATCCAGGAAATTGAATTGGCCGCCGCGCTCGACTTGCCCTTTTTGGTTTTGCATCCCGGAGCTCACCTTGGCGCGGGCGAACAAGCTGGCCTGGCCAGAATTGTCGAAGGACTCAACGAGGTAATCTCAGCCACGCCAAAAGCGCGCGTCCGAATCGCCTTGGAAAACACGGCGGGGCAGGGGAGTTGTCTGGGCAACCGAGTCGAACATCTCGCTGAGATTTATCAGCGTGTTCAGCGCCCCGAACGTCTCGGAGTGTGCCTGGATACAGCCCATTTTTTTGCGGCAGGATACGACATTCGCAAACCGACCGGGTGGGACGCAGCGATCAAACTGGTTGAAGATCTCATTGGCATCGACCAAGTGCTCGCCATTCATTTAAACGATTCAAAAACGGAACTGGCTTCCCGCGTCGATCGCCACGCAGGCATTGGCGAAGGTAAAATTGGCCGCGAAGCATTTCGGCACATCGTGAATGAACCGCGCTTCCGCGGCTTGCCAGGCTGTTTGGAAACGCCGAAGTCAGATGACCTCCACGAGGACGTTGAGAATTTGGGCGTGCTCCGGGCGCTGTTTGCGCCGATTAAGAAAATCGCGCGGAAGAAGGCGGCCAAATAACCAAGGATGAGCGGGCCGAGGAATCCAAAGAAAATCGGCCTCCTCTCCCCAGCCCTCTCCTCCATCAATGGCGGAGAGGGAGAAAAAACCCGGTGCATTCCTTAATTCGATGCCAGTCGCGGTGAGGTCACTGGACCACTTTCCGACCTCCGCTCTTGCTCTGAGGGTCCCCATTTTTATAATGCGCCGATGCTGGATATTAAATTGATCCGCGAAAAACCTGATTTCGTGAGGGAACGCCTGGCCACCCGAGGCACGGGCGAGGAGAAAAAGATCGATGAAATCCTGGGATTCGACAGTGAGCGGCGGAAAGGCCTGGCTGAAGCCGAGAACCTCAAAGCAGAGCGCAACCGCGTCTCGAAAGCGGTCGGAGCGCTAATGGCGCAGAAAAAACCTGCCGAAGCCGAAGCGAAAAAAGTTGAGGCGCGCCAGATCGGCGACCGCATCACCGCGCTCGACAAATTGGTGGCGGGCGCAGAACTCAAGCGCGACGACTTGCTCCTGCGCGTTCCGAATCTGCCGCATGAATCGGTCGCAGTCGGAAAAACATCAGCGGACAATCCAGTCGTTCGTGTTTGGGGCGAGCAACCGGCTTTCGATTTCACTCCGCGGTCGCACATTGATTTGTGCGAGCAATTGAAGCTGGTGGACTTCGTGCGCGGCACGAAATTAACTGGGAGCGGCTTTCTTCTATTTACCAATTGGGGCGCGCGGCTCGAACGAGCGCTGATTCAATTCATGCTCGACTTGCACGTCAACGATCATGGCTACACTGAGGTATCGCCTCCGTTCATCGTGAACCGCGATAGCATGATTGGCTCGGGTCAATTTCCAAAATTTGTCGATCAGGCCTATGCGGTTCAAGAGGGCGAAGACAAAGAATCGCTCGGGAAATATTTTTTGCTGCCAACCGCGGAAGTTCCTGTAGCCAACATTCACCGAGGCGAAATTCTGCCGGAGCAACAGCTGCCCATTTATTATTGCGCGTACAGCCCTTGCTTTCGCGCTGAAGCCGGCGCGGCTGGAGTTGGCACCCGGGGAATGATTCGCGTGCATCAATTCGACAAAGTCGAGCTGATCAAAATCGTGCGGCCGGAAACCGGATACGACGAGTTGGAGAAAATGGTTTGTCAGGCCGAGCGGGTGCTGCAACTGTTGGGCCTTTCCTATCGCGTCGTATTGTTGTGCAGCGGTGACATGGGGTTTGGCAGCGCCAAGACGTACGACATCGAAGTTTGGGCGCCGGGGCAGGGGCAATACCTGGAAGTGTCGAGCTGCTCGAATTTTGAAGATTTTCAAGCGCGGCGAATGAATCTCCGGTTCAAGGCTGAAACCGGCGAGAACAAATTTCCGCACATCCTGAACGGCAGCGGCACGGCCTTGGCGCGGATTTTCGTGGCCTTGCTCGAGACGTTTCAAATGGCTGACGGCACGGTGCGAGTGCCCGAGAAACTGCAGCCTTATTTAAAAACCGACCGGCTTCGCCCTGCTTAGATTCCTTGAATCAGAGGGGACTTTTTTTTGGTGAACTCGCCAGGTCTGAGGAGCGCCATACTAGGAGTTCCAAGGGTTGTGATTTAATTTAGGGGATGAAAATCTTGTTAGCCAGCAGCGAGCTGCACCCGTATTCGAAAACGGGTGGGCTGGCCGACATGGTTGGGGCGATGGCAAAGTACCTTGCCAGGGCTGGCGAAGACGTCAGCGTGATCACGCCCCTTTACCGCGATCCTTCCAAAAAACTGCCGCGGCTAAAATCAATCGACGGGCCAAAAGAAATCACGCTGGGCACCGGCCGGGTCCGCGTGGTCTTTCGGCGTTCGGAGCCGGAACCTGGCCTCACTATTTATTTCGTCGATTACCCGCCGTTCTTCGAACGCGCTGGATTGTACGGTGAAAAAGGCATGGATTATCCGGACAACGCCGCGCGGTTCATCCTTTTTTCAAAATGCGTCGCGTATCTGGCCCGTCATCTAATTCACCCGGAGATCATCCACGCACACGATTGGCAAAGCGGACTGGCGCCCCTGCTCGTCCAACATCAGAAAGGATACGATCGCTGGGACGACGCGCCGGCCACCTGCTTTACGATTCACAACCTCGCGTTCCAAGGAAATTTCCCAATCGACACTTATCGCCTGACGAACCTCCCGTGGGATTATCTGCGGCCCGAAGGCGCTGAGTTCTACGGAAAATTCAGCTTGCTCAAAACAGCCCTGTTCTATGCCGATTTTCTGACAACTGTGAGCCCGAAATACGCCCAGGAAATCACCACGCAGGAATTCGGCTGCGGCATGGACGGGATCTTGCGCGCGCGGCGCAACTCGCTGGTCGGAATTCTAAATGGCGTCGATTACACCGAATGGGACCCGGCCCATGATCCCGAATTGAAACATCCGTACAACCCCGACAATTTGGAAGGCAAAGACGCTGAAAAGCTGGAGCTCCAGCGCACGTTTGGGCTCGCCAAATCCGCTGATGTGCCGCTGTTCGGAACGATCAGCCGGTTGACCGAGCAAAAAGGAATCGATATTCAGCTCGGCGCCTTGGAAGAAATGCTGGCGTCGCCGATGCAATTCGTCTTGCTGGGAAATGGCGACGCCCGATTCGAACGCGGGTTTCAGGAATTGACGAAACGATTTCCAGAAAAAGCGGCGGCGCGGATCGGATTTGATCCGAAGCTGGCACATCAGATCGAGGCAGGGATCGATTTTTTTCTGATGCCATCGCGGTTTGAGCCATGCGGATTAAACCAGCTGTATAGCCTGCGCTACGGTTCGGTCCCGATCGTGCGGGCAACCGGCGGGCTGGACGATTCCGTCCGGGACGCGCGGGAAGATCCGGAAGCGGCAAATGGAATCAAGTTCGAGGAATACTCAGCCGGCGCCTTGGCGAAGGCGATGAGAAAGGCGCTGGTTCTCTACGAACACAAGGAACTCCTGCGGCATTACCGGCTGAACGGAATGGAGAGTGATTTTTCCTGGGAACGAACGGCGCGGGAATATTTGCGGTTATACGAAGGAGTAGGGCGTGGGGATTGGACGGGAACGACACCGATGGTCTCGCGGAGCGATCGATGAAGCGTAGCGCAGACATTCTTGTCTGCGGGTTAAGGAGCTTTCCAGCTCCTTCTTCAAACCAAGCGTTTAGAAAATCGCCCTCACCCGCAGGTTTGGAAGCCCGCGCTGCCCCGCCTGTTGAACGTGATTCGAAGCTATCCCCGGCTTGTTCAACCATGGGTGTAGTTGCTGGCTCCGCTTCGCTCTGCAGCAATACACCCTTTAATGTGATCGTCCCTTGGAGCGGTCTTTGTCCGAGAGCGCCCTTAGAAATAGAACCAGCGAAGATTTTTCGTTCGATGACAATTCGCGGCCTAGCTGCAGCCAAGCCATGCTGCTGACCGCGTCTTCCAGAGTCGCAACTCTTCCGTTGTGAAAGTACGGCGCAGTCAGAGCGATATTGCGCAAACTTGGAACCTTGAATTTGAATTTGTCATCCAAGTCTTTGGTGACGCTGTAGCGGCCCACGTCTTCGGCATCTTCGTAGGCATTGACCAAACCGATTTTCTGAAAACTATTTCCGCCCAGGAGCGGCCCGTGATGACAGGTCGTGCAACCCAGCGTCAGGAAATTCTGCAAGCCGCCCAACTCCGCGGCCGATAGAGCCTGATCATTCCCGCTCAGAAAATCGTCGACTCGGTCGTGCGTGAGGAGGGTCCGCTCGAAGGCAGCAATCGCGTTAGCGACGTTATCGTAAGTGATCGGTGATTTCTCCTTCGGGAAAGCTTTGCGGAAACCATCGACATATTCGCTCGATCCTTGCAGTCGTTTCAGGACTTCCGGCTCATTCGGCATCGCCATTTCAATCGGATTGAGGATCGGGCCTTTGGCTTGGGCCTCCAGCGACTCGGCCCGCCCATCCCAAAATTGGGCGAAGTGCAGGCCGGCATTCAGCACGGTGGGAGAATTCCGCCCGCCTCGTTTTCCAAAGGCTCCAGGCGAGGTTTTTTCATTGTCCACTCCGCCACGGCCTTGTTCGACCGAGTGACAGGAATTACAGGATTGATTCTGGTTGGCCGAAAGCTTGTTTTCGAAAAACAGTTTTTTCCCAAGTGCGACGAGCGTGGGCGAATCCTTTTCCGCTCCTGGCATCTGCTGGGGCAACGGTTGGATCACAGCCAACGCGTTTTTTCGGAGAGTTTCGGGAGTGAGCGGTTGTTCGGCGGCATATTGAATTGCCGTGAGACTCAGCGCGGCGAGGAACCAAGTGCAAGATTTCATAAGGTTTTTTTGGTTTTTGCTCGTGAAGCGAGCGTGTCAATTTCGAGCGGGAGAAAAGGAAAACCGATCGTAATTTGCGAAAGAACAAACGCGGCTTGAGCGGAAGAACAGGAAAACCGGTCAGGCAGATTCATTAAGTATAACAAACATTGTGCGAATAAGCATAACGTAGAGCAGGTTGCTCGTTCCACGCTCTATGACCTTTTCTTTAATTCGCGGTCGCTTCGAATTAGCGGCCGTTCAAATCCCCTCGATCCACCGAATGAAAAATCCCGCTAATTCGAAGCGCCCCGCCAATATCGCAAACCAGAGAACTCATTCCGCGAATAACGGATCGTAGTGGTGCGGGTCCCGCCAGCGTGGATTGCAGATTGCGCCAATTTTATTCAACGCGTTCCCCAACCAAACCGCTCGGTGATTGGCCAGTAAACAAACCACGCTTTCCCAGTGATGTTCTCCTGCGGCACGTCGCCCCACCCGCGCGAATCGTAACTGTGCAGCGTGTTGTCTCCCATGGCCAGGTAATGTCCCGGCGCCACCACGTGCACCGTGTTCTCGTCTGGAAAAAAGCGCGTTGGCAATTGGGGAATTCCCAGCCGCGCCGCCACCGTCCCGTTCACATGACCAAAATAATGGTTCTCGCGCGGGGGCTGTTTCGGATCGAATGAATAAACATTTTCAAACCGCGGCGTTGAGGCGTCCAACCTCCGGCCCTCGATAATCAAATGCTGATCGTCACCGATCTGGACGCGTTCGCCCGGCAATCCCACCAGCCTTTTTATATACAAGAGGTCTTGGTTGCCCAAATCTTCAATGCCTTTGGTCTTGAACACGAAAATTTCCCCGCGCCTTGGCCTGCGGAAATTGTAACTGAAGCGGTCGACGAGCAGATGATCTCCGGCGACAACTTTCATTCTGACGATGGTCTGGCCGCGCCGGAAATATTCACCGGACCGGGCGCCGGCCTTCGCAAACAGATCATCAGGCGGGAACCAAACCGTTTGGCGGGTCGGGCCCAGAGTAAAGCTCTGCTTCTTAACAAAAGGAAAAACTGTTCGCGGCGATTCGTCGATCAACTGGAGCGCGCCATCATCCTTCGCGACGATGTCAAAATAGCTGATGCCTTTGACCCAGTAATCGTAAATGCGGCGCAGCTGGCCTGGGATTTGGAAATTCGGCTCGGCTCTCAAATCGTAATAGGTGATCCCAAATAGGGTCGGCTGAAGCGAACCGGTCGGAATTTTCGTCAGCTGCAAAAAGAACGTCGTAAAACTAAGAATGATCGCGATGGCAACGACGACTTCCTTGACGTTTTCGCGAACGCCCGGCGCGGCGTAGGGTTTGAGCCAGCGATGAGCGACTTTTTCAACGTGATCCATGCGCTTTTGCAATTCGGCATTGCTCGCGCCCGAGCGGAGGGCTTCGCTTAACTGCTGCAAGCTGGCCTCAATCTCCTGGACCGCGTCCGGAGAGAGCAAGTCGCGTTGTTCATTGACGATTTGCCGCACCCGCCGCCGGAAATCGACAGCTTGGCGGACGGCTTTCGATAGAAACCAACGGACGATCATGTTTTTCATATTACCGGAAGCCCCAGCCGAACCGATCGGAAAAGGGCCAGAAAACGAACGCACATCTCCCGATGACTTTTCGCTGCGGAAAATCTCCCCAATAGCGGGAATCAAAACTATTCAGAGTGTTGTCACCGAGCACGAAAAAACGCTCCGGTTTGACGGTAAACAGAGTCTTTTCATTCGGGAAAAGCGGAGCGGCGCCGGCATGGCCGGAGCGGTCGGCTGCTTTTTGATTCAGATGACCGGAATACTTTCCTTCACCAGGCGGCCCGTCGAAGTTGTAAATCCTTTCGAAGTGCGGCGTGCGGGCATCCAAACGCTGTCCATTGACGCGGACATGCCGGTCGTCGCCGAGTTGCACCCGGTCGCCCGGCAATCCGATCAGCCGCTTAATGAAATGCGTGTTTTGCGTGAGCATCGGAATGCCGGTGGATTCGAAAATGACAATTTCGCCCCGGGCCGGCCGGCGAAAATTATACGTCAACCTGTCAGCAAGCAAATGATCGCCGCTCGTGACGCGGAGCGCGATTAGCACATCGCCTGGTTGATACGTCCGGTCAGGGTCGATGCCGCCATATAAAAAAACAAGCTGATCGTCCGCAACGCGGCTGACCGCTGGAAGAGTCGCGGGCGGATTCCAAATGGTGTACCAAGTTTCACCAACTAGAAAACGTTGCTGCCGGAAAAAAAGGAACAGGCGCCGGGGCGGCTCGATGGCGCGCAATTTTCCGGGCGCGGTCGCTTTGACGATGTAATAATGATCCCCGTGGCAGAACCACTCGAGCAACCGGCCTGGCCGGCTGGGAATCGCGGTTTCGGCAGACGCTTTGAGATTCTGAACGCGGACGCCATAGAGGGTCGGTTCCATGGAGCCGGTGGGGATGGCCATCGGTTGAACGAAGAATGCCCGAATCGCCAGCGCGATGACGATCGCGACGAACAGCACGTCCACATTTTCCCGCGCTTGCGGATGCGGATAGGGCTGAAGCTCTGTTTGGGCTGTTTGCTGGAAAGCCAGCAAGCAGCTTTTCAATTCGTCATTGGTCGAGCCGTTCCGGAGCGACTCGTCGAGGGCGCGATCGGCCGATTGGATGCTTTCGAGCGCGCGGGGCGAAAGCAGGTCTCGCTGCGCTCCCATCATGCGCCGGACGCGGCGGCGCGATTCACACGCCTCGCGGACGGTTCGCGACAGAATCCAGCGGCGCATCATGTCTTGAGCACCTCGATGAACGCCTCCTGCGGAATTTGAATCGCCCCGAATGCTTTCATTCGCTTTTTTCCCTCTTTTTGTTTTTCCAGCAATTTGCGTTTTCGAGTGATATCGCCGCCATAACATTTCGCGGTGACATCCTTCCGCAGGGCGCCGATTGTTTCACGCGCGACAACTTTTCCTCCGATAGCCGCTTGAATCGCCACCTGGTACTGCTGTCTGGGAATGACTTCCTTGAGCTTGGCCGCCAGCGCCCGTCCCCTGCCCTCCGCTTTCGTCCGATGCACGATGCACGAAAAGGCGTCCACCGATTCGCCATTCACTAGCAGATCCAGCTTCGCCATGTCCGATTCGGCATAGCCGTCCGCTTCATAATCCATCGAACCAAAACCGCGCGTGAGGCTCTTAATCCGATCGTGAAAATCGATTAAAATTTCGTTCAAGGCCAGGCGGGTTGTCAGCATCACCCGCCGCGAATCGAGTGTTTCTGTGTGGTCGAGCGTTCCGCGCTTTTCCGAAATCAACGCCATCATGTCGCCGATATTTTCGTTCGGGCAAATGATGAACGCTTTCACCATCGGTTCTTCGATCTTCAGAATGTAAGTGGGCTCTGGCAGGAACGCTGGATTGTCGATTTCCTTCACCACCCCATCTGTCATCGTGACCAGGTAAATCACGCTCGGATACGTGGCAATGATGTCCATCCCGTATTCGCGGCGGAGGCGTTCCTGCACGATCTCGAGATGGAGCAATCCGAGAAAGCCGCAACGAAAACCGAAACCGAGCGCGACGGAACTTTCCGGCTGGAAAACAAAAGCCGAATCGTTCAGCTGCAGTTTGGCCAGGTTCGTTTTGAGATGCTCGTAATCGGAGGTGTTGATCGGATAAATGCCGCTGAACACCATCGGATGAATCTCTTTAAAGCCGGGCAGAGCGGGCGAGGGATGGCGCGCGTCCGTCAGCGTGTCGCCCATTTTGACATCCTTCGGAGATTTGATGTTCGCCGTGAAGTAACCGGTCTCGCCGAGTTGGAGTTTTTCGCGCGTGTACGGCTTTGGATTAAAGCTGCCAACCTCTTTGACTTCGGCCGTCTGGCTGGAATGGAGCAGCTTTACCATCATGCCCGGTTTCAGTTCGCCGTTAAAAATCCGAACGTGAGTAATGACCCCTTTATATGTGTCGAACAAACTGTCGAACATCAGCGCTTGCAACGAACGCGCGCCCGTCGCCCGCGGCGCTGGAATGCGGGCCACGATCGCTTCAAGAATTTCTTCGATTCCAATCCCTTCTTTGGCGCTGGCCAGAATGGCGGTTTCCGCCGGGATCGCGAGAATGTCCTCCAGTTGGGCTTTGGTCTGTTCGATGTTGGCGTGGGGCAGGTCGATTTTGTTGATGACAGGAATGACTTCGAGGTTCTGCTTCATCGCCAAGTGAACGTTGGCCACCGTCTGCGCTTCGACCCCTTGCGCGGCGTCAATAATGAGCAGCGCGCCTTCGCAGGCGCACAAGCTTCGTGAAACTTCGTAGGAAAAATCGACGTGCCCGGGAGTGTCGATCAGGTTCAGTTCGTACCGTTCGCCGTTCCGGGCCTTGTAATACATCGTGACCGGGTGGGCTTTGATCGTGATGCCGCGTTCCCGTTCCAGGTCCATCGAATCCAGCAATTGATCTTCCATGTCCCGAAGGGCAATCGTGCCGGTGCGGAAGAGCAGTCGGTCAGACAGAGTGGTCTTTCCGTGGTCCACATGGGCGATAATGCTGAAATTCCTAATGTGCGCTGGGTCCATGCCTTCAATCGATCGATTAATTCAGAACGTATCTTACTGCCGATTCAAGCGTTTCACAAACAAGCTCTCGCCAGGTCGGGTGAACATAGCGGGCTCACCATGGAAGACAAACCGAATTTCGGATGACGGATCTGGTAAGGTGCTCTAACTTGTTTGGCGTGAAATTGGGCAGGTTCATGGTCGCGATTGCGCTGCTGCTGTCGGCCGGATTCGCCATCTGGTGGACCCGCGAACCGCTTCCTCAACACAAGGGCAAACCGCTCAGCCGCTGGTTTCGCGAGTTTGTGGCCAACCCGACTGATCCCGTGCCGCTCGCCGGTCTTCGAGCGTTCGGACCTGCCGCGGCGCCATTTTTGTTGAAGCAGATGAAACGGGAAGAGAACCAGTTCAACGATTTGACCTTCAGCGTCGGCTCGCGCTTAGCGTTGTGGACCGGCAGCCCTCCTCCCCTGCCCCGCCAATGGCGTCGCGCAAAAGCAGCCGAAGCGCTCGGCATCGTTTCCGGGAATAATGACGCCTCCATCGAGGCGCTTAGCCTTGCGCTCGGCGATCCGGATGCTCTGCTTCGCCTCGAGGCCGTCCTCGCTCTGGCGAAGCAGGGCGCTGCTGCGGGATATGCCCTGCGAAATGCGATTCGCGACGCGAGTCCAAATCGCCGTCTCGCCGCGATCAAGGTGATTGAACGCAGCAAAATGAATCTCGACGTTTCGCTTCCATTGTTGCTCGTGGCGTTTCGGGATCCCGATCCCAGCATCAGAGCGTATGCGACACACGCCACTGCGAAGCTCGGCCCCGCGGCTGTCCCTGCACTCACTTTTACACTCTCGTCGAATCGGCCAGCTTCACGCGAATGCGCTTGGCGAGCTCTCCGCGAGATTGGCTCCGGCGCTCGTTCCTCCGCTCCGGCCGTGATCTCCGTCAGCTCCGCGGGCGATTGATTTTCGATGCACCAAATGCATTGGGTGGGGCGAGGCTACCGACGAGCCGCCAAGGAGTATGCATCGACGAATTACGACTTCAGGACTGCAATGCGTGATTGTAGGAACATGGAACCTTCCCATCATCCTCCTCACACCCGCCGTGTCAGCTCTTCTCCCATCTTGAGGAATTGTCGAGCGGCGCTCGGTGTTGGCGCTTCGGCATAAATCCTCAAAATCGGTTCAGTGCCCGAACCGCGAAGCATCAGCCACGAGCCGTCTCGAGCGATGAACTTAACCCCATCGAACGATTTGACCTCTGCCACCGGCGAGCGCCCGAGCTTTTCCGGAGGATGATTCTTGCAGTAATCCATCAGCGCGGCGCGTTTCTCGACGGGAAAGTGCGAATCGACCCGGGCGTAATGATGCGGTCCGAACTCCTTCGTCAGATCAGCGAGCAGGCGATTCAGCGTTTTTCGTTCGGTCGCGAGCATCTCGAGCAACATCAGTCCCGCAAGTATTCCATCCCGTTCCGGCACGTGCCCCGGGAAACCGATTCCGCCGCTCTCCTCGAATCCCAGCAGCACGCCGCCTTTGATCATTTCAGCGCAGATGTATTTGAACCCGACGCCCGTCTCGACCAACTCGAGCCCGTATGCTGCGCACATTTTGTCGACCATCGAAGTCGTCGTGAGCGCCTTGACGATTCGTCCTTTCGCTTTTCGGTTGACCACGTAATGCCGGAGCAACAAACAAATAATCTGGTGCGTTGAAAGCGCGTTGCCGCGGCCGTCCATTCCGCCAACGCGATCCGCATCGCCGTCCGTGACAAGGCAAAGATCGTGCGGATGCGATTTCAAGTAAGCGGCGCTGCGCCCGTAATTCTTTTCGATCGGTTCCGGGTTAATCCCGCCAAAATTCGGATCGTGTTCGGCGTTGAGGGTGGTGACTTGGCAAGTGGTTCCCGCGAGCAGTTCGTCGAAACAGCCGGCTCCAACCCCAAACAACGCTTCATGGGCGAACTTCAACCGCGATTTCGCGATCAGCGGAAAATCAACCAGCTTCTTGAGCGCTCTGAAATGGACCGGCCGCAGTTCTTCAACCGCGATCTTGCGGCCCGCTTCCCCGAAGGGAACCGCTTCGAGAGCGTTCCGGTCCAACTCCGCTTCGACGCTTTGGCACATCGACGGGTCCGCGGAACCCCCAAAATACGCCTTCAGCTTAAATCCGTTAAACGCCGGCGGATTGTGGCTAGCGGTGATCATCACACCGCCGATGGCTCGCCGGGCTTTGACGGCAAACGACACTGATGGGGTCGGCGTGGCCGAACCGGTCAACACAACCGAGAAACCATTACCCGCCATGATTTCCGCGGTGCGCTTGGCGAACTCGCCGGAAAGAAACCGCCGATCGTACCCAACGATCACTTTGGGCTCGGCGCCTTCGACGGGATTGCTTTTCCAGAACGAGGCCGTGGCTTGAGCAACCCGATCGACGTTTGCAAACGTAAAATCCTCCGCAATGACCGCGCGCCATCCGTCTGTGCCGAACTTGATTTTTCCCATAGCGATGGTCCGATTGATTCCTCGAAATCTTTAACTAGCCCACGCTTGAGGCTCGTACTACTTTGAACGAAGCCGTCTGCGTAATTCGGGCGCCAGATAACCGAGCAAAGTTCCCGCCGCAAATCCCGCGAAGAGAAACCAAAGCGCGTTCTCCTCCCATTGCCGCGACGCCGCTCGCCACCGGTTTCTCCCCTGCTCTTCCAGCCGTTGGCAAGTCTCTCTCGCGACCAAGACCGCTCCGGCCAATCTCGCGCGCTTCTCACGCGTCGCATCGGTGCTGTCTCCGGCCGTTGCCTTGATCAGATCTTCCGCGTTGCGAATGACAGTTTTGAATTCCCGGACCAGGTGTTCCGTGGTGCCGTTCATTTTCCCCCTCCTGGAGTCGTCATGCGGTTCTCTTCGACAATCTGCCTCATTTTCTTGATCGCCGCTCGCATATTTCTTCGGTGAAAAAGCGCCGTGCCACTCACGAACGCATCGGCTCCGGCCTGAGCGCATTCAGCGGCGGTTTCGAAATTAATCCCTCCGTCCACTTCAATGTGATACTTCAGCCCTCTTGCACGGCGCCACTCGACCGCTTGCTGGATCTTGGGCAGCGTCTCCGGAATAAACGGTTGCCCGCCGAAGCCTGGATTCACCGTCATCACGAGGAGCGTATCTATTTTTTTCAGAAATGGCTCAACTTGCTCGATGTGAGTCGGCGGGTTGAGGGCCAAGCCAACCTTCTTTCCCTCCGAGCGAATTTTCCAAATCAAGTCCGGCACTTTCTGGTCCAGCTCGACGTGAATAATGATCTGTTGCGCCCCCGCCTTGCTGAAAGGTTCAATCAGGATCTCCGGCCGCGCACACATCAGGTGAACGTCAAAAAAAAGGCGGGTGAACTGCCGGCAGGTCCGCACAACTTCGGGTCCGAACGAAATGTTCGGCACAAAATGGCCGTCCATAATGTCCAAGTGCAGCCAATCCGCGCCAGAGCGATCGACGCGCTTGGCTTCGCTGCCGAACCGACTGAAATCTGCGGCTAAAAGGGACGGCGCAATGATCATCGGGCGAAGCTACCGATTTGATTTGAGGAGTCAACTTTCCGGGAGCTTGGAAGGTCCAAACTGTGACGCAGGTGCATCCGGATTTGGTCTGCCAAAACTGTGACGCAGGTGCATCCGGATTTGGTCTGCCAAAACTGTGACGCAGGTGCATCCGGATTTGGTCTGCTCGATTACCCGAATTGCATGGGAAGCATGGCGCATATTCCTCCGCGGCTCGTCAGTAGCCTCGCCCCACCGATGTTTGTGATGCAGCGAAGTTTGTGTGGCGCAGGTTTCCAAGCCTGCAGGTGAGGGCGATTTTCTAATCGCCAGGTTGAATAAAGAGCTGGAAAACTCCGAGAACACGCAGACAACCATGTCTGCGCTACGACTCATCGCCGCCACCCAGTAACCTCCGGAGGCGAAAAAACCTTCCACACGCCTTAACAGTTGAAAATATCTTCCAATCCGGATACGTTGATCCCTAATCGAAATCGGCCGCGCCCGGGCTGACCCTTGTGAACCGCCGGCCGAACAACTCGCGCTCTAAAGAACCGTGAATATCGCCATTCAAAAGTCCAACTCCCTCGCCGCCCTCGTCCAACAACGGATCGTCATCATCGATGGCGCCATGGGCACAATGATCCAGCGCGAAAAACTCACCGAAGCCGATTTTCGCGGCGACCGCTTCCGCGATTGGAAACAAGACCTGCAAGGGCACAACGACCTGCTCAATCTCACCAGGCCCGCGCTCATCCAATCGATCCACCTCCAATACTTGGAAGCCGGAGCGGACATCATCGAGACGAACACATTCAATTCGAATTCGATTTCGCTCGCTGATTACGGAATGGAATCGCTGGCTTGCGAACTTAGCCGCGCGGGCGCCACGCTGGCGCGCCGGGCGGTCGATGAATTTTCAAAAACTCATCCCGGCCGCTCCTGCTTTGTCGCGGGCGCGCTCGGACCGACTCCGCGCACGGCATCGCTTTCACCCGACGTCAACAATCCGGCCTATCGCGCAATTCACTTCGATCAACTCGTGGCAGCGTATTCGGAGCAATTGCGTGGGTTAACCGAAGGCGGAGTTGATCTCCTTCTCGTCGAGACTGTCTTCGACACGCTCAATTGCAAAGCCGCGCTGTTTGCGATCGAGAACTATTTCGACAAGATCGGCCGCCGGTTGCCGGTCATGGTTTCATTTACGATCACCGACGCTAGCGGCCGGACATTATCGGGCCAAACGGTTGAAGCGTTTTGGATTTCGATTTCGCACGCGCCGCTTTTCAGCATCGGAATCAATTGCGCGCTGGGCCCGAAAGAAATGCGGCCTTACATCGAGGAGCTCGCGAACATCGCGCCGATCTATCTGAGCTGTTATCCGAATGCAGGATTGCCCGATCCGATGTCAGCCACGGGATTTCCTGAGACACCCGAAAGCATGGCGCCGCAACTCCGGGAATTTGCGGCCAACGGCTGGCTGAACATTGTGGGTGGTTGCTGCGGGACGACGCCGGATCACATTCGCGCAATCGCGGAGGCGGTTCGCGATTTGCTTCCGCGGGTTGCTCCTCGGGTCGAGCCTTACACGCGCCTGAGCGGCCTGGAAGCGCTGGTCATTCGGCCAGACACGAACTTCGTCAATGTCGGCGAACGGACGAACATCACTGGGTCCCCGAAATTCTCGAAGCTGATCCTGGCGGGACAATTCGAGGAAGCCATTGGGATTGCCCGGCAGCAGGTCGAGAATGGCGCGCAGATGATCGACATCAACATGGACGAAGGGATGATCGATTCAGAACGCACGATGGTGACGTTTCTGAATTTGGTTGCCGCTGAGCCGGAGATTTCCCGCGTTCCGATCATGATCGACAGTTCGAAATGGTCAGTGATCGAAGCCGGGTTGAAATGCGTCCAGGGCAAAGGGGTCGTCAATTCGATCAGCCTGAAAGAAGGCGAGGCGAAGTTTAAAGAGCAAGCGCGGTTGGTGCGCCGTTATGGAGCCGCGGTGGTCGTGATGGCGTTCGATGAACTTGGCCAGGCCGACACGGTCGAGCGCAAGCTCGAGATTTGCTCCCGCGCCTACCAGATCCTCACGCAGGAAATCGGATTTCCGCCGCAGGACATTATTTTCGATCCAAACGTGCTGACGGTTGCCACCGGCATGGAAGAGCATAACAACTATGCGCTGGCGTTCATTGAGGCTTGCCGTCAGATCAAAGAAAAATTGCCGGGCGCGAAAGTGAGCGGCGGGATCAGCAATGTTTCGTTTTCATTTCGCGGGAACAACATCGTGCGCGAGGCGATGCACGCGGCCTTTTTGTATCACTCGATCAAAGCCGGTCTGGATATGGGAATCGTCAATGCGGGCCAGTTGGCGGTTTATGAAGAGATTCCCAAAGACCTGCTCGAGTTGGTCGAGGATGTGTTGTTGAACCGCCGCCCTGACGCGACCGAGCGCCTGATTAAATTCGCCGATTCCATCAAGAAACAGGACAAGGTCGAAGCCGTTGCGGAAACCTGGCGCCAGGGTTCAGTCGAGGAGCGCCTCAGCCATGCGTTGGTGAAAGGGATCGTCGATTTTATCGAAAAGGACGTCGAGGAAGCGCGGCAGAAATATGACAAACCGCTGTTAGTCATTGAAGGCCCGCTCATGGCCGGCATGAACGTCGTCGGCGATCTGTTCGGTTCCGGCAAAATGTTTCTGCCGCAAGTCGTGAAAAGCGCCCGTGTGATGAAGAAAGCCGTGGCCTATTTGTTGCCGTTCATGGAAGCGGAAAAACTGGCGTCCGGGAATCATCGCGCGCAAGGCCGGGTTTTGCTGGCGACAGTCAAAGGCGACGTTCACGACATTGGCAAGAA
>Ga0082335_1002699_pt1 | contig 32138 bp, 26 predicted proteins | sample Subgrocontami58m_FD_72375 | JGI IMG/M metagenome (GOLD analysis project Ga0082335, IMG submission 72375) | Subsurface groundwater microbial communities from S. Glens Falls, New York, USA - GMW37 contaminated, 5.8 m (SPADES assembly) (version 2) ...
CTTGAGGGCCCGAATGATAGTCTTGAGGTCGTTCCCGTGTTCCGTAGCGATCGCGGCCCGGGCCGCCCGCACTTCCTCGACGATGGGGTCTTTAGCCATTATCTGAGGGCTCCATCAGTTCTTCCGGCGTGCAGATGATTGGTGTCAGAAGGCCAGCGGCTCGGCACGTCTCCTCGATCTTGCCACGAACCGCCGCATTTGCAATGTGGGCACAATTCCATGTGACCAAGTAGTTCACCTGATTCACGGCTGCGACGGCAATGTGAACGGCATCCAGATTTGCCTTCGCGGGAACGGCACGGCTCCGAAGCAGCCGCTCCGCAAACTCGTAAGCTTCGTCACCGACGACAAGCAGCGGAATCTGCGCCAACAGCGCGACCCGTCGAGCCGCGACGTCGGCGTCGCCGCGTGACGCTTCATCGACGACCGCCTGAGAGACAAAGAGTTCGAACCGATTCCGCTTCTCCCACCATTCGCGCGTGAGCTGCTGGTGCGCCGCCACGACCAAGTCGCGACTTGGCGACGCCGCCAGGTAGCTGATGATCGTTGTTTCGACGTACACTTTCGATTTCATCGACCGTTTCGCTATTGCCCGCGACTGATGCCTACTCCACCGCTGAGATCGTCGGCCCAACGCTGCGCTTCAGCCGCGCCGCTTCACGATCGCACCAAGCGGCGTCGGCTGCAAGCGCTTGTTGGGCGGTCCATTCGAATTTGTTTTGCGTGAACGAACACGCCCGAGAGTGCCACAACGTCGAATGACCCGCCGAGCGGCGCCCGGTGACGCCAACGGTGATGAAACCCGAACCGTGAACGTGCAATGCTCCGGCCGTTCTCCGCGAACCGACCTGGTGCCCCGAATGTCCGAATGCGTCCTGGCCCGACACGATCGTGCGAAGGGGCCACCGCGTGTCGAATGACCCGCCAAGCGGCGCGATGGCGACACCACCGACTGCCGCGACCTATTCCGGCGACCTCAGCACGCCGTTCGAGACGAGCCCAACGACCCGAGTGATCGACACGCTCGAACGAATGATGGCGCAGGCGTTGAAGAACCCCGCGGCATCGACGGTGCCCGACCGTCGCGACTCACGCCGCTGACGCGCCGCCGTGCGAGAGAGCCACGACGTGCGAGCCGGAACGCCAACCTGATCGGACAACCCAAGAGCCCGACAGCGAAACGTGGTCTCACCGACGGCTCGTGCCACGACTTGACACCGCCGAGCGACGACAACTCCAACCGCGCGCCGCCGCCCGAGAGAGAGCCCCTTCGCGCGAATCGGATCCCGACGTGATGCAGATAACCCCGATGCGCGGAGCAGCCAGATGCGATCGGTTCTTCGTCCGAGTGATTCGTGTTCTTGTTGTTTTCGTCCGTCCGCCCAACAGATCATGGAGTAGACCGGAATCCGTTTTCGGTCCCGAACCAAAGCGCTCTGCGTGAGGCCGACCGCCGCAACGGCCAGACGGCGCCGATGTTAACACGCGCGAGAGACGGGAACGCGGTTTTGGATACGCGCCGGGCGATGGTTCCATGCGTGGGTCGTCGCGTATCTCCAGCGCAATTGGGGCCGGGTCCATGTCGGCAACTGTTGACTCGCCGGCGCTTCTCGCTCCGGGGCCGCCACGGCGCGTGTCGTGGTTACGCGCGAAGCACGCGGCGAACCACGAGCGAAAGATGAAAACACATGGAGAAATTCGCGTGATGCCCGTCCGTGGTCTGGTGACGCGCGAAGCGCCCCGCGACCCAGAGAACGCGTCGGTATCGACTCAGAGTCGGTCGAGCGGGCTCCGAACGCCGAGCGCTCCCCGGTTTAGCACGTGCAAGTAGACCATCGTCGTCGTCACATCGGCGTGCCCGAGCAGTTCCTGCACGGTGCGGATGTCGTAGCCGTCCTCGAGCAGATGCGTCGCAAATGAGTGTCGCATTGAGTGCGGGCCGACGTGCTTGACGATGCCCGCGGCGCGCGCGGCGTCGGCCACCGCCTTCTGCACCACCGACTCATGCAGGTGGAACCGCGACGGCGGGCCCCACCGCGGATCGCGACAGACCCGCGCGGCCGGAAACACGAATTGCCATTTCCATTCTGTCGACGCCGACGGGTATTTGCGATCGAGCGCGAACGGCAGCACCGCTCGCCCCACGCCCTCAGCGAGATCCCGCTCGTGCTGCTGCTTCACGCCGTCGAGGTGCGACCGCAGCCGCTCCTTCACGAGTGCCGGCAGCATCGTCCGCCGATCCTTCTGGCCCTTGCCACGACGGACGACGATCTGATCGAGATCGAAGTCCACATCCTTGATGCGGAGCTCGAGACAATCCTGCAGCCGAAGCCCGGCCCCATACAGGAGCGCGACGATGATCCAGCCGGCGCCCGTCAACGGTTTCAAGAGCCGCCCGACCTCGTCCCGGCTCAGGACCACCGGCAGACGTACTGGCGTTCGGGCGCGCGGCACCCGCTGGATCGCGCCGATCTCATGACCCAACACGTCCCGATGTAAGAACAGCAGCGCGCAGAGTGCCTGGTTCTGTGTCGAGGCGCTCAGCTGTTGACGAACGGCCAGCCACTCCAGAAATGCCGACACGTCGGACGCGCCCATCTCTGACGGATGCCGCTTTCTGTGAAATACGATGTAGCGGCGAATCCAGTAGACGTACGCCTCCTCGGTGCGGCGGCTGTAATGACGGAGGCGGATCGCGTGCCTGACGCGATCCATCAGTCTTTGCGGCCTCCCGATCGGGGAATCATCCAGGATGTTCGAGTTGGCCATGCTCGCGCGGTCATTCGAAGACCGTGCCACCGGCTCGGCTGCTGGTTCACCGCGCCATTTTGATCGTTGGCCGGGATGGAAGCGGCGGAGTGTGCAGTTCTTGCCGCGAGCAGAGCAGGCTCGGTGAGCAAAAGCTGCCGCGGTCGCGCCCCGAGCGGGACGGCTTCGAAAGGCGTCCCCTACACGAAACGAAATGCGCTACTTCAACGGCCGCGAGGCGCTGAAGCGGACCGAGGAGGAGCGCTTCGACCTGCTCGTGCTCGACGTGATGCTTCCGGGCCTCGACGGTCTCTCGCTGTGCCGCGCGGTCCGCAATGGACGGATGAACCACGACGTGCCGATCCTGATGCTCACGGCGCGCCGCGAAGAGCCGGACAAGGTGGTCCGCCTCGAGAGCGGCGCCGACGACTATCTGACCAAGCCGTTCGGCGTGCGCGAGCTCGTCGCCCGCGCGCGTGCGCTGCTGCGGCGGCCGCGTCAGGCGGCGGGCAAGGAGGACGGCAGCGAGCCGCCCTTCCGCATTCACGGCGTCGAGATCGATCCGGCGCGCCGGCGCGTCACGGTCGAAGGCCGCGACGTCGATCTCACCGATCAGGAGTTCCGGCTGCTGCACCTCCTCGCCACGCACGCGGGCATCGTCTTCAGCCGCGAAGCGCATCGAGCCCGACCCCGCCACCCCACGCTTCCTGCTCACGGTGTGGGGCGTGGGCTACAAGTTTGCGGACGTTTAATCGTCGTTCGGGATGGGAGGCAGCGTCCGTTTGTGCTCGCTCGATCGCGTGAGCCGTTCGATACGCATGGCGAGCGCGGGGGAAACGGCCTGCGGTCCTTCGTCGAGATACCGCTCGAGCTCCGCGTAGGTGAATCCCATTTCCTCTTCGTCGCTCTGACCCATCCACAGTCCGGCACTCGGAGTCCGCTCGATAATCGTCGACGGGACGTTGAGCTCCCGCGCGAGCGCGCGGACCTCGCTCTTCACGAGATGCCCGATGGGGAGGAGATCGACGCCGCCGTCGCCGTACTTCGTGAAGTAGCCGATGGCGAGCTCCGATCGGTTGCCGGTGCCGGCCACGAGGTAGTTGAGCTGATTCGCCAGAAAATACAGCGTCGTCATCCGCAGGCGCGGCTTGACGTTGGCGAGCGGCACGCGGGCGCTCGGTGGCTCGGCCGAGGGTGTTCCGCGCGCGTGCTCGGGCAGCCCGGGCAGCGCGCGCTGCGCCGCGGCGATGAGCGTGTCGTAGGTCGCCGCGAGATCGACGCGGACCGTCGTCACCGCGAAATGCGCGGCGACGAGCGCCGCGTCTTCCTCGTCCTGCGGATCGCTGTGACAGGGCAGCAGCGCCCCAATCACCGAGCCGGGCGCGGCCAGCTGCGCGAGCCGCACGACGACGGAGGAATCGAGCCCGCCGCTCAAGCCCACCACGAACCCACGCGCGCCCGCGGCAATCAGATGCTGGCGCATCCAGCCCGCCACGCGTTCAGCGCGAGACATGTCAGGAAATCGCGTCGGCGGCGGGGGATTCGGGCCACGTGGGATCGGACCTCGCGACGTATCCGGCGTGCGCGAGCCGGCTCTGGAACAGCGCCGTTTCAGACGCCCAGAACACGAGCTTCACCCAGAGTCGTCCCAGCACGTAGAACTGGCCGGCCGCGAACCCGATCCACATCCAGATGCCGGCGCGCCCCGCCCCGGGCGCGACGACACTGTACAGGCCGACGACCAGCGCGAAGAGCGCGAAGTTCGCGAGGAACAGTGCGACGGCCGCGGCGAGATGGCGCCGGAGGAAGCCGAGCGCACCCCCGATCGCGCCGAACATGCTCCGGCGATCCTCGACGACCGCCCGCACCTTGGCGTAGTCGAAGAGCGTCGTGGCCGCCGCCATCAGGACGCCGAAGACCAGGTAGAGCGCGACGCGAATGAAGAACGCCGTGCGTTCGACGGTGATCTCGTGCGTGAACCGCGGATAGAGCCGCTCGAACAGCCACGGGTGAATCAGGCCGAACAGGCACGCGTAGACGAGCCACTGCACGACCGCGAGCCGCAGAAACCGGAAGAAGAACACGCCGGCGGCCGCGAAGAACCCGTACGCACGGGTCGCGCGGTCGCGCGCGTAGCGATCGATGATCCCGCCGGCGAGAAAGATCCACAGCGCGACGTAGGTCGAGGCCGCGCCGACGATCACGACGGGACGCGGCGTGTTGTCCATGAACGCGCTCAGGTTGTCGAGCACGGCCCCGAAGCCGATGATCGTCGGCTTGAAGGTGACGCCGAGGCCGGTCGCCTGATCGCTGAACTCCTGCATCCAGTCGTAGTTCACGCCGCTCGCCGCCGTGTCGGCCGCGAGGCTGCGGCCGAGATGCTGCGCCAGCATGCCGCGCATCGCCACCGCCAGCGGCAGGCTGACGAGCAGCGTCAGCGCCCACACGCCGACCAGAATCGCCGGGGCGCGGTTCACGCGCCGCATGCCGTCCCGCCAGGCGCTCATATGAGGCTCACCCACGATAGCAGGCCATCCTGCAGCCAGACCATCCATTTCAACGACCACTTCGTCGCGGCGCGGCCGCCCTGCGGCTCGAGCGTCTTCGAGTTGTTCGTGTAGTCCACGTCGAGCAGCAGCACGCGCGCCGGATCGGCCTGGGCCGACAACGCCTGCGCGCGCCGATCGTAGGTGTAGAGCTTCCACCGGTCCTTGCCGTCCCAGTGCTCGGTGACGCGCTCGCCGTCCCTGAACGTCACGAGCACGTCCACGGGGAAGATCGCTTCGCCCCAGCGCCGCACGATCACAGTCGTCCGGAACTCGTTCCGGTCATCACGCGCGCTCGTGAGGTCCTGCACGCCGTAGTCGAACACGTTCGAGCTGCGATACACCTGATCGAAGAACCACCCGAGATCGCGGCCGGCCACCTCGTTGACCGTGTCGAAGTAGTCAGCCGGCTTCGGGTGCCTGAACTTCCACGTGTCGAAATGCGTGGCCATGATTCGCTGCAGCGTCGGCCATCCGAGCCAGCGCTCCAGCGTGTTCAGCCACAGCGCCGTCTTGTTGTACGTGATGCTGCCGCCGGTCGCCGGAAAGTAGCGATAGCTCGGCGTCGACTGCGCGTCGCTCTTCGCGTCGCGGCGATACCCCGACAGTCGATTGCCGTCGGTCTCGCGGTTGATCACGACGTCCCTGAAGGCCCAGGGGATGAAGCCGCCGAAGTACCGCAGCGCGAGGTGGTTCGGGTCCCAGACCTGGGCCACCGCGCGCGCGGTCGAGAACGTGTTGAACCCCTCGTCCATCCACGCGTCCTCGAACTCGTTGTTGCCGACGATGCCGTACCAGAACTGGTGACCGGCTTCGTGAACGGTGACGCCTTCCGGCGTGGTGACGCGCGAGGGTGCGAGCCAGCGCGTGCCGGCGGTGAAGAGCGTCGGGTACTCCATCCCGCCGGCTCCGCTCTGGTACGCGGGGTCGATGATCGTGACGTGCCCGTACGGATACGCACCGTACCACTCGCCGTAGTACTTGAGCGTGGTGCGCGTGGCGTCGAAGTGACGCTCGGCCTGATCGGCGTGCTCGGGCTGCAGCAGCAGCCGCATCTCGACCGGCGGCAGCGTCGGATGCTCGAACCGCGCGGTCCGCTCGAGGTAGTCCGGGCTCGTCGTCCACGCGAAGTCGTGGACGTCCTCCTGGTAGTACCGATAGGTCGTCGTGCGGTCGCCGTTGTCACGGCGCTCGCGCTGCACGCCCGTGGCGCCGAGCGGCCAGCCGGACGGCACGGTGAGCGAGACGTCGTACACGCCGTAGTCGGAGAAGAACTCGGTGCCCGAGTGGAACTGATGGCAGTTCCACCCTTCGTCCAGGAGGACGCCGAGCTTGGGGAACCACTGCGCGATGAAGAAGAAGTTGCCGATGGCGCCGGTGCGGGCGAACGCGCGCGGCACGTGAGCCGTCCACGTGAGGTCGATCGTGGCCGTTCCGCCCGGTTCGACCGCCGGGTCGAGCGGCACCACCATCACCGTCTCGTCATCCGGATTCTCATCGTCCGGCGCGATGAAGCGCTTCGACGCGCTGAGATCGCGGGCGCCGACCCTGATCGACACCACGTCGATGCGCGACCATTCGTCGGGGTTTCGCCGGCGATCGTCGACCCTGGGTCCGAGGCCGGTCGAGCGGAGCGCGCGCTCGTGCATGAACGTGGTGCGCGAGCTCTTCCACGCGTTCCAGTAGAGGTGGAACTGGAGGTCGGTGGCCGGCTTCGTCGTGATGTTCCGCCACGTGATGGTCTCGGCGCCGGTGATCGTGCGCGTCGAGGGATCGAGCCGCGCGGTGATCGTGTAGTTGGCGTTTCGTGGCGAGCGTGGCGGCGTCACCGCGCCGGTGCCGCCGGACTGAGCCCACGCCACGGCGTGGCCGGTGACGACGAGGAGCAACGCGGTCGCGAGGGGGCGGCCCATGGGGCGCATCCTATCACCAGCATCAGGCGGGTGCCCACACGGTCAGCCCGGCGCGGCGCGCCGTGTCGGCGAGGCGGAGATCGTATCATCGGTATTCAGGCGCCGTCTGACACGGGACCAAGGCGCCGCATCATGGCGTGCATCGTCTCGCCGGGGGTCGGGCTATAATCCGCAGGTTATGCCCAACATCAGAGTCATGCACTTCGGGCTCGGCCCGATTGGTGCCGCCATCGTCAAGCAGGTGGCCGCGCGTCCTGGATTCAAGATCGTCGGCGCGGTCGACATCGATCCGGCCAAGGTCGGCCGCGATCTCGGCGACGTCGTCGGCCTGCCGAAACGGCTCGGCGCGAAGGTGTCCGGCGATGCGGCCAAAGCCCTCAAGTCGGCGAAGGCTGACGTCGTCGTGCTCTGCACGAGCTCGTCGATTAAGAAGGTGCTGCCGCAGATCGAGATGATCCTCAAGTCGAAGACGGCCATCGTCTCGACGACCGAGGAGCTCTCGTATCCCGGCTACACGCACATCCGGCAGGCGCGGCAGATTCATGCGCTGGCGAAGAAGGCGAAGGTCGCGGTGCTCGGCACGGGCGTCAACCCCGGCTTTGCGATGGACGCGCTGCCGATCGCGCTCACCGCCGTCTGCGAGCGCGTGGACCGCGTGATCGTCAACCGCGTGCAGGACGCGCGCATCCGCCGGCTGCCGTTCCAGCAGAAGATCGGCGCGGGCCTCACCACCGAGCAGTTCCAGAAGAAGGTGGACGATGGCAGCGTGCGGCACGTCGGGCTCACCGAGTCGATCGCGATGATTGCCGACGCGATGGGCTGGACGCTCGACCGCATCACCGACGACATCCAGCCGAAGCTGGCGCAGGTCACGATCTCGAGCGAGTACCTGGCGGTCGACCCCGGATACGTGTGCGGAATCATCCAGGACGGCGTCGGGTACCGCAAGAACGAGCCGGTGATTCGCCTGCACATGGAGGCGTACCTCGGCGCGCCTGAGTCGTACGATTCGGTGGACATCGAAGGATCGCCGCGGATCTCGTCGAAGATTACCGGCGGCATCCACGGCGACGTGGCGACGGCGTCGATCGTCGTGAACTCGATTCCGAAGGTGCTGAGCGCGACGCCCGGCCTCCACACGATGCGGGATCTGGCGCTGCCGTCGTTTTTTCCGGGACGCTGACGTCCCCCTGACGCCGGACATCAACGAGGGCGGTCAGTGGCGGCGCCGGTCGCGTCCCGCCCGGCGATCCCCGGCACGGCGCTCGACGCCGGCGGGGGGGCCGAGATTCGCCTTGCGGCGATCGGGCTGGCGGCGCCGCTCGGCGGCGCGCCGGTCGCGTTCAACCTGGGCGGCCGCCGCCGCCGCGGTCCTGGCCGCGATGGCCGCCTCGCGCTCGACGCGCGCCGCGTGGCGGGTCGGATCCATCAGGTCGAGGAGACCTTCGTAGATGGCCTTGGTGTGGGCGGTCTTGTCGCCCGCCGCGATCCGTTCGCGGAGGTACGTCGCCGCCGCCAGGATGGTGGCGCCCTGCCAGTTCACGCCCAAACTGTAACCCATCAGCGTGTCATAATTCCCGGCACCGATGCAGATTATTGCGAAGTGCCCGAATTGCGATGCCGGTCTGCCGGTCAGCGCCAGCCAAGCCGCTGCGGCGATCACGTGCGGCGGATGCGGCCGCGAGATGTCCCTCACGTGGACCGACGCCCTGCGCGCCGGCAGCGGAGTCGATCGCTGCCCCGTCTGTGACGGCGGCAACTTCTACACCCGCAAGGATTTCGATCCCAAGGTCGGCCTCACCGTCGTCATCATCGGCGCGCTCGTCAGCGCCGGCTTCTACTGGTACGGCCGCGATCTGATCGCCTACAGCATCCTGGGCGCCGCGACGCTCATCGATCTCGCGATCTACCGACGGCTGAAGGATCTGACGGTCTGCTACCGCTGCCACAGCGAGTTCCGCGGCGCGTTCGAGCACAAGGCCGTCGCCTTCGATCTGCACACGGCGGACGTCCTCGAAATGGAATACGAACGGCGCATAGGGCGGCGGTAGATTGGGTAATTGGATGATCTGGTAATCGGGCAATTGATTGAAGGATTGACTGCCAATCGTCCAATCAATTACCCGATCACCCGATTGCCCGATTACTCAATTCAGAAGAGCATGACCTGGACGATGGCTCCCTCGTCCACGACGCTCTCGTCGGCGGGAATCTCGATGTAGCCGTCGGCCTGCGAGAGGCTCGTGATGTCGCCGGACCCCTTGAACGCGGGCCAGGCGGCGCCGTCGCGCAGCCGCACCGTGTAGAACTGATGCCGGTCCGCCGCCGAGACGATGCGGCGGCCGAGCGGCACGCGAAGGGTGCGGGGGGCGTGCGGCGGCAGGCGGGCGACGGTGCGCAGGAACGGGACGAGCAGGATGTACGCGTTCGACAGGCACGACGTCGGGTTCCCTGGCATCCCGAAAAACGGCGTGCCCGACACCATCGCGAAGGCGGTCGGCTTGCCGGGCCGGACGGCAATGCCGTGAAAGATCATCTCGCCGCGCGCCGCGATCGCGTCGACGACGAGATCGCGCTCGCCAACCGAACTGCCGCCCGAGAACACGATGAGATCGGCCCCCGCGCAGGCGTCGAGCGACGCCATCAGCGCCTCGACCGTGTCCCCGGCCGGGTGGCGCGACTCCGGCACGCCGCCGTGCGCGGAGACGACGGCGCCGAGCGTGAAGCGGTTCACGTCGAAGATCTGACCGGGGGCGAGCGGCTGTCCCGGCTCGACGACTTCGTTACCGGTCGAGAGGATGGCGACGCGCGGTCTGGCAAACACCTCCACGCCGGCGTGGCCGACGGCCGCCAGCGCGCCGACGCGGCTCGGGGAGAGCACGTCGCCCGCCGCGAGCACGCGATCGCCGGCCCCGATGTCTGCGCCGCACCGGCCGATATTCTGTCCGGCCGCCACCGTCGCGAGAATCTGAATCCCGCCGTCGCTGTCGCTGGCCGTCTCCTCGACCATCACCACCGCATCCGCGCCCGCGGGCAGCGGTGCGCCGGTCGCGATTTCCGCGCAGGCGCCGCGCGTCACGGTGACCGACGACATCCGGCCCGTGTAGATCCGATCCAGCTGTCGCAGGCGCACCGGGTTCGAGCGCGTCGCACTCCCGGTGTCCGCGGCGACGACCGCGTAGCCGTCCATGGCGGATCGCGCGAACGGCGGCACGTCGATCGCGGACACGACGTCGACCGCCGCAACGCGTCCGGCGGCCTCGTCCAGCCGCACGCGCTCGGTGCGCGCGATGGGCCGGACCGCCGCGTCGAGGCGCCGTCGCGCTTCCTCGAGGGAGATGGTGGACGCAAAGGGGCGCATGGGAACAGGTCCGGGTTCGGGGTTCAGGGTTCAGGGTTCAAGGTTCGTTCGCGGTTCGGGGTTCCGGAACCTGGAACCGGCACGCTGAACCCTGAACCCTGAACCCTGAACCCGAACGTTGTGTTCACCGCGTGGCCTGCTGCACGAGATGGCCGAGCTCGGGAATCAGCAGCCGCTCCATCGCCAGCCGGACGGCGGCCTCCGCGCCCGGCAGCGAGACGAGAATGCGTCCGGCGGCGAGGCCGGCGCAGGCGCGGCTCATCATGGCGGCGGGGCCGATCGCTTCAAAGCTCAGCATCCGGAACAGCTCGCCGAACCCGTCGATGCGCTTTTCAAGCAGCGCGCTGACCGCTTCGTACGTGCTGTCGCGCGAGGTGATGCCAGTCCCGCCCGTCATGATGATCACCTGGACGTCGGGATGGGCAAGCTGCCGCTCGATCGTGCCCCGCACCAGTTCCGGATCGTCCTTCACAAGGGTGCGCCCCGCGACCTCGTGCCCGGCGGCGGTCAGGAGATCGGCGATGGCGCGGCCGCTCGTGTCCGTGTCCAGCGTCCGCGTGTCGCTGACGGTGAGGATGAAGCAGCGCACCGAGTGCGGCGCGCGCGCCTTGTGATCGGCCTGGCTCATTCAGGCCATTGTAGCGCGCGGCGCATGCTACGATCCGCCCATGGACAGCCGGGGCCACGAAGACACGAAGACACGAAGGAGAACCAACTCTTCTTCGTGCCTTCGTGCCTTCGTGGTTGCATTTGTCTTTGTGATCGCAGCGGGCGTGTTGGCCGCGCCGCGCGACCCGTTCACGCTCGACCGCGCGGGCGCGCGCTGGGTCGAGCAGACGATGAAGAGGCTGACCCTCGACGAAAAGATCGGCCAGCTCATCGTCCCCTCGTTCGAATCGAACTTCCTCAGCACCGACAGCGACACGTTCGAGACGCTGACGCGGCTCGTCCGCGACTATCACGTCGGCGGCTTCCACGTGTTCGGCGCGTCGATGCCGGCGCCCTCCGTGCTGCTCAATCCCGGCTACGGCACGGTGATTCTCGGCCAGCCGTTTTCCGCAGCGTTCCTGATCAACCGCCTGCAGGCGTTGTCCACCGTGCCGCTGCTGAACACCGCCGACTTCGAAACCGGCGTCGGCTTCCGCATCTTCGGCGCCACCACGTTCCCGCGACAGATGGGCATGGGCGCGATCGCGTCGGGAGACGATGTGCGGCTGGTGCGGGAAGAGGCGCGGATCACCGGCCTCGAGGCCCGCGCGCTTGGCGTGCAGGTGAACTTTGCGCCGATCGCGGACGTGAACAACAACCCGCGCAATCCGGTGATCAACACGCGGTCCTACGGCGAGGATCCCGCGCGCGTGGCGGCGCTGGTCGGCGCCTACATCGCGGGCGCGCGCGACGGCGGCATGATCGCGACGATCAAGCATTTCCCCGGGCATGGGGATACGGACGTCGACAGCCATCTCGGCCTGCCGGTCATCACCTTCGATCGGGCGCGGCTGCAGGCGGTCGAGCTCGTCCCGTTCCGCCGCGGGATCGACGAAGGCGCCAAAGCCGTGATGGCGGCGCACATCGAGCTGCCGGCGCTCGACCCCGCGCCGTCGACGCCGGCGACCTTCAGCCGCCCGATCCTCGACGACCTGCTCCGGACGGACATGGGCTTTGGCGGCCTGGTCTACACCGACTCGATGTCCATGGACGCCGTCGCGAAGATGGTGACGCCCGGCGAAGGCGCGGTGCGCGCGCTGGTCGCCGGCGCCGATCAGGTGCTGCACTCACCGGATCCCGTCGCGGCGTTCGACGGCATCAAGGCGGCCCTGGCGAGCGGACGTGTGACCGAACGGCGGATCGACGCGTCGGTCGAACGCGTGCTGCGCGCGAAGGCCTCGGTCGGCCTACACCTGCAGCGCACGATCGACCTCGACGCGGTGCCGGCGAAGGTCGGCGGCCGCGCGCACGCCGCCGCCGCCGAGGAGGCGTTCACACGCGCCGTCACGCTCGTGACGGACGAGCGGCGGCAGGTGCCCCTCGCCGTCCCGCGCGACGCACCGATCCTCTATCTGTCGGTGCTCGATTACCCCTCGGGATGGCAGATTGCCGCGCCCAGCCGGACGTTCATCCCGGAGCTGAAGAAACGGTGGCCGCAGGTGACGTCGATCGAGGTGTCCGACCACACGCCGATGGCGGAGCTCGATCTGGTGCGCGCCGTCGCGCCGCGGTACGGCGCGGTCATCGCCTCGGTGTTCGTGCGCGCGACGTCGGGCAGCGGGCGCCTCGATCTCGCGCCGGAGCTCGTGCGGCTGCTGAAGGATCTCGTGCGGACGACCGATCGGGCGGGCACCCCCTACATCACGACGTTCTTCGGCAATCCCTACACCGCCGCGTTCGTCCCCGAGCTGCCGGCGACGCTCCTCACCTACGACTTCTACGATCAGACCGAGCGCGCGGCCGTGCGCGCGATCGCGGGCGAAGCGCCGATCAGCGGCAGGCTGCCCATCACGCTGTCGCCGCAGTTCCGCGCGGGCTACGGGCTCGACCGGCCGGTGAACGCCGTTGCTCCTCAACCGTAGGCAGGCCTGAAGGCCTGCGCTACTGCAGTAGTGCAGGCCTTCAGGCCTGCCGTCCGACAGTCGTGGTGCAGGCCTTCAGGCCTGCCGTCCGCAAGAACATGCTTCGCGAACAAGCTGCTGGCGCGGCTCCAGGCGTTGCTCGCCGACGATCGGCTGTTCGTCGAGCGCCTTGACCAGCGTTGACCGGAACGCTTAAAATTAAAGTTTCGTCCGGCCCACGCGCGCCTTTAGCTCAGTTGGATAGAGCGTCTGGCTACGAACCAGGAGGTCGCAGGTTCGAGTCCTGCAAGGCGCACCACACATCGTTCGAAGCGAACGATGTTACATGAAGAAAAGAAACGACAAGACAGAGGCTCACGGAGCCTCATGGACCCTCTGTCTACGTCCGACCTCTTCGAACAGTCTCTCGCTCAACGTCGTCAGTGCTTCCGCGCTCGGTCAACGACTGCGGCGGTCAAGGGCTTGGGGATGACGCTCGCTTATCCGCTCCAGCGCTCGATTGTGTTCGGACGAGAATCGAGAAGAACGGGGGGTCTGCGGGCTCCGGTATGACCGCGAGCGTGCGCAGCCGGCCGGCATCGATGGCCGGCACCAGCGCCGTATCGTCCCGTCCGACGAGGAGCAGGCTTCCTGACGGGATCCCCTGTACATCGAATCCTTCGGAATCGAAATAGACGGTGTGCTGGAGAAGATCCTGCCTGCCGTACTTGATCAAATACAGTCGCCAGTACGCATCGAGGTACGAAATATGGTGCGTGCTCAGGTAAATCGCCGGCGGCCGCTGCTGCCGCTCGCGCGCGAGCAGTTCTTCGATCGCGCCGCGCCGATTCCAGTTGAACCAGAACGCCGCACGCCGAGCGTAGTCGCGGTAGTAGTCCACGCTGAAGAACACGAAGTGCAGAGGAACAGCCGCCAGCAGACACACGCCGGCGACGCGCCACGCCCGCCGTGGCGCGGTGAGCATGAACTGCGCGCCGGCCACGGCGACCAACACGCCAAACGGCAAGAGCTCCAGCTCACGGTCGATCGCGTACGGCTCGGGAACGACCAGGCATGCAGCCAGAGGCGCCGAGGCGAACGCCGCGACGAGCAGCGCGTCGATCGCCGAGCGCCGCCGCGACACGAGGACGGCCAGGCCGATCGGGACGAGCCCGATGAACGACACGGGAAAGACCCCGACGTGGCGCGTCGAATTGACAACGTTCGCATAGCCGCCGGTCAGAAAGAGATACGCGGGATCGAAGAAATACCAATACAACGACACGCGGCCGGTGATGCCCGAGAAGCGGGCCGCCCGCCGGAGCCACTCGAGCGCGACCGCCAGCGGCGCGTTCGGCGGCAGCGGCGCAACGATCTCCGCGCCGACACCGTAGCGGCCCAGCGTCTGCGCGAACAGCTGCGGATGAAACGCGATCCAGATCAGCAGGCACAGCGGCCAGGCAAAGCCGGCAAGAGCGACCAGCCACAGCCGCGCCGGCCGGTCGGCGGTCGTCCAGATCACCGCGGCGGTCATGGCGAGGTACAGCGGCATCATCACGGTCGACGCGATATAGCTGTAGATGCCGACGCCCAAACAGCTGGTGGCCGCGAACAACAGCCACGGCTTTCGATGCTCGAGGAATAGCAGCAGGCCGAGCAGCCACGCGAGCACGAACGGGACCGGATGGAGGTAGTCCATCGCCAGCCGGCTGTGGATGAAATGCGAGGGCGTCAACGCCAGCAGCACGGCAGCGAGGAGGCCCCAGCGATCGGAGCGGAAGATCCGCGCCGCGATGAAATACATCAGCACGACATCGATCAGCCCGACCAGCACTGACGGCAGCCGGATCGCCGTTTCTGACAGCGGCAACACTTTCAGGAACGGGACCATCGCGTAGACCGCCATCGGATGGAACCACACGTTCTCGCCGATCTGCGGCATTTGAAAATACAGCGGCAACAGGCGTCCGTTCGTGTCGTGCAGTGTCGTCGCAATCGATTGCGCGTGGAGCGCGAACAGGACCTCCGCCTCGTGAAGATAGATCGGTGCGTGCCCGATATTCGCCGTGTAGAGGATGAGCGTGCCTGCGGCGAGGAGCGCGAGCGGCGCCAGTCTTCTGGGCATTGTGAGTCGAGGCTGGCCGGCGCTACCGCCGCAGCGAGTCAATCTTACGCCGGAGGTATATCGCCCGCCCAAGAACCGTGGCTTTCGCGCTTCTCCCTGTGCCCAGGCGCTGGGCCTTCGTGCCTGCGATCCAGCAGGCTGCGGTGACGCAGGAGGAAATCCGGTTCCAGCACGAGAATCAGGACGTCTTCGACCAGCTTCAGGCGCAGAAACTTCTGCGCCCGGTGTATGCTGGCCGGGTTGTGACTCGGAGAGCCGATCGGTCCGCGCGTCGCCGTCGGCGTGGCGCTGATGCTGGAGCGGCGAAGCTGGGGGCTAGAGGCTGGAGGCTGGGGGCTGGAGTGCAGATGAAGCGATTGCGAAATGTGCTCATGGCTGCTGCATTTCTCGTGCTTCTCGCGACGCTCGGTGTCGCCCAGCGCGCGATCGAGAGCACCGCGAGCGCGCAGAGCAAGGGCACCGTCCAGCCGCCGGTGTTCCAGGTGGATCCGCTGTGGCCCAAGCCGCTGCCGAACCACTGGATCATCGGTTCGACGACGTCCGAAGGGAAGCGCGTGCAGCGGTTTCTCTACAAGGGGCTCGGGCCGGTCCCTGCCGCGAGCCGGTAGCGGTTGGTGCGCCGTGGACACCCGCGATCACGACGCGCTGATGGCGGCTGCGCTCGAAGAGGCGCAGCGCGCGGGAGACGCCGGCGAAGTGCCGATCGGCGCCGTCGTCGCGATTGACGGCGCGATTGTCGGGCGCGGGTTCAACCAGCCCATTTCGGCGCACGACCCGACCGCGCACGCCGAGATCGTCGCGATCCGCGACGCCGCGCGCCGTGCCGGAAACTATCGGCTGACCGGCGCGACGCTCTGCGTGACGATCGAACCCTGCCTGATGTGCGTCGGCGCGATCGTGCACGCGCGGATCGGCACGCTCATGTTCGGTGCGGTGGAACCAAGAACGGGCGCCATCAGCTCGACCGTCCGCGGCGGCGAACTGCCGGGCCACAATCATCGGTTCGAGGTTGTCTCCGGCGTTCGCGAGGAGGAATGCCGGAGCCTGATGCAGGCCTTCTTCAAGGCGCGGCGTACGGTATAATCGAAGGTCCGCTTCACTGCGATTCCCCCAACGGAGAGGTACCGAAGTGGTCGTAACGGGCGCGCCTCGAAAGCGTGTTGTCGGGTAACCGGCACGTGGGTTCGAATCCCACCCTCTCCGCCAAATACTGTTCGCTGTTCTTCCTCAATAATTTCAACGAAATCACCGAGAGACGGATTCTCTCTGCCACGGCGTACGTTCGCTCGAAAATGCTCAGCAATTCGGCAAATTCTGAGACCGGAATCGGCCGAGTGACATTCTCGCGAGACATTTCGTCCGACCTGCGGCGAAGATTTCAGCACTGAAGCGAGGTCGGTTCGCCGGTTTCTCACTCGATCGGCTCGTGCGGTTTCTCGTGCTGCTCGGGAATGATGTTGAGATTGTGGTCGGGACACGACGAGGGTCGGCTCGGGGCGAGCGCGTCTGGTGATTGCGTAACGTCAAGTCACCGCTCGACGTCCTTTTTGTCGGGGACACCCGAGGAGTTGACGACAAGGCGGCAAACCACGTGAAGAAGCGCAACCTCTTTCGAGAACTGATGGAAGGTGTCTCCGACATGCGAGCCCACCGTGAGGGCTCCGCCATGCGTCTACCTCCGAGGCGGACGACCGTCGCCGCTCTTCGGCGACAACTGGCCGAAGGCGCCCAAGTTCGAGCCGACCGCGATCGCCGCGTGGCGGCCGCTTGGTCGAAGCTTGACGATGAACTGGAACGGCGCCCGACTCCCGCCGCGAGTCGGAGACGACGCGGCTAACGAACGGCTAACGAGATCTTGCGGACAGTCCGCATGAGATGGCCTGGCACGATCTTCTCGCTTGATCGTCGTCGCACGACGATGGCATCGTCGTCCCTAGACGTCGCCACGCGTTGTCGCGCTCACGCGTTCTTTAGGGCGGTCACACCGGTTGGGCTGGTCGTCGGAGACTTCAATGGCCGGTCAGCTTCACCGACTTGATGTCGATCACTCGGAACATCACGCAGCGCTGCTCGACGCGGTACGACGAGGCGGCGCGTTCGACGTCCAGATGGTCCGGCTCACGACCGGGGACTACTTGATTGACGAGACGGTCTTGGTCGAACGCAAGACGATCGCCGACTTCGCCGCATCGCTCGCCGACGGCCGACTCTTTGCACAAGCGGCCAGACTCGCTCACAGTGTTCACCGATCGATCCTCTTGATCGAGGGTCCGACACCGGCCGCCGTACCGGCGATTCATCCGCGCGCCCTGGAGGGGGCGCTCGTCTCGCTCGCGGCCATGTGGCGACTGCCCGTGCTTCATTTGCTCGACGCAGAACACTCCGCGCGCATCCTGCAGTGTCTCGCTCACCAGGTGAGCAAGCCGCACCGGCACATCCTCCGTCGCTTCGATCGGAAGCCGAAACGCCTGGCGTCTCGGCGGCTCTTTCTGCTTCACGGTCTACCTGGCGTCGGTCCCGCGCTCGCCCAACGACTGTTGGCCCAGTTCGGCACGGTGGAAGGCGTCGTCACCGCCGGAGCCGCTTCGTTGGCCCAAGTCCGTGGGCTCGGGCCAAAGAAAGCGGCGCGGATTCGAGAACTCGTTGGCTCATCTTCCTGACCGAGTCGGGTGACCCATCAGGAACGCATGGCTGTGCCGTTGTGGCCGTCAGTCTCAAGCGCCTAAGCAGGAATTCTATCCCTCGCTCTGAGGATCAATCGCCGATGCCTGATCGCGGCTGCCGTGTAGCACACGCGCAACCACAATATGGCCCTGCTCGGGACGGTAATAGATGATGTGGCGATGGACGGGAACACTGCGAAGACCGACGGCGAGTTCGTCGCGGACCCGGCCGGCGTTGGGCTGACTGGCGAGGAGGACGATGCGGTCCATGATGTCGTCGATGAGGCGATTGGCAACATCCACGCCGCCATCGGCGGCGACGTACAGCCACATCTCGTCGAGATCGGCCTCGGCGAGTTTCGAGAGGCGAAAGCGCTTCACCGCGCCGCGCGGCGTTTCGAGGCTTTCAACGCCGCGAGACGCTTACGCCCCCGGGCCTTCACACGAGCCGCCAGCTTGGACAGGGACGCTCGGTCATGCTCCGTGTACGTGCCGCGTGAAGTTTGGTCAAGCCCGGCCTGAATATCGCTTCGCAGCTGAACCAAGCCCTCGTCTCGGTGTTTCAGGAGGCGCAGGGCCTCGCGGACGACCTCGCTGGCGGTCTGGTAGGACCCCGTCTCCACCTTGTCGTTGATGAGCCGCTCAAGTTCCGGCGTCAAGGAAACATTCACATCGTCCCTCCGTTCTGAGTATAACCAAATATAACAGATTCTGGCATCGAATAACCGCATCGCTAAAGTTGATCACTGTGAGGATGCCTCGTGAGGGATTCCACGAGGCGGCTCTCGCAGGTGCTCGACGCGGTCGCCTCCCGAGGCCGCCGCGTCGAGTGACATGTCGAGTGACATCGCGATGGAACAATCGGCAAGCGGACGCAAATGGATGCAAGCGCCGGCAGAAACTGGAAGACGCTAAGTCGTTGACGTGGCGAGCGTTGCGCCGAAAATTCCCGTATTCATTGGGGTTTTCGCAAACCGCTTCAAAGACTCCCACCCTCTCCGCCATCCCCTTCACCGTTTGACAGGAACCCGGCAGGTTATCCCCGCGAGGACCCGGTTGTCCGTGTACGCCGGATCGATCGTGTGGTCAGCGGTGACGAGCAGCGAGAACGTCCGGTTCAGGTTCACCGTCGCGGAGCCGCTGAGCCGTTGGGTTCGCGGGTTGGTCTGAATCTGCGCGACCGACGAAGTGCTCAGGTTGAGGGTCGAGAGTGACGTCGTGTAGTCGCCAGACAGATACGCCCGACCGCCGGCGGTGCGTCCCACGGAAACGTACCAGGCGTCGTAGGACGAGAGCCCTCCGCGCAGGATTCTCGAGTCGGAGACGGTGAGATCCAGGCCGGTCGACCCGAGGCTCGAGATGTAGGCGCCGACGGTTGCGCGGCCGGTGATCACGGTGTCCTGGTTCGTCTGGTCGCGCGCGTAGCCGCCAAACACCCGGACGCCCTTCGTGACGGTCGCCGTGACGCGGCCGCCGACCGATTCGAACAGGAGCCCTTCGACCGCGCGCTGATCGATCGGCCGGCCGTTGAGCGTGTCGATCGAGATCGTGCGCACGTCGATCGACCGACCGTGGTGGTAGGTCGCCTGAAGCTCAATCCGATCGGACGGCGTGACGCGGGCGTTGGTGAAAAAGTAGGACAGACCTCCCGATCCGTGCCCCGCCGGTCCGACCAGGTCGTACTCGGCGGATTGAAATACGAACACTCGCTTGCCGAACGGGAGGAAATTGTTGGTCATGAGCACGGAGCGCTCGGTCAGGTTCTGGTTCCTGATCGTGACGAAGCCGAGCACATCGCGCTGGGCCCCCTCGCCGTCGTACGCGACGTATCCGCCTGTCTTGCGCACGCCGTTCGCGTACCCAGCTTGAAGGATCTCCGGTTCGAGGCCCGTGAAGAAGCCGGCCCGCCACCGCGACCCGTCGGTGTGCTGGAGCTGCCGGCCTTCGACCAGTACTCCTCCGACCGAGCCGAGCGACCCGAGCTCGTTGAGCCACATCTGCCCCGCCTTTACCGCCAGCCGGCCCGACGCCATCCGACGTGTGGCGTACGCGTCGTAGAACGACACGCGGTTCGCCCGTCCTTCCGACGAGGGATAGCCGGCGACACGCAGGTCGGCGCCGTACTCCGTGCCGTCGCCGTCGTAGGTGGGCGACTGGATCGCCGCGGTCGTGATGAGCTCGCTGAACGTCGAGGATCCGCCGCCGTCGGTCGGCGTATTGACGGATGCGTTGGTGAAGAACGAGACGCGAGCCCATCCGGGAGCCGGCGTTGCTGGAGGGGCCGACTGCGCCGCCAGCGGCGGCGCCAGCAGCGTCAAAGCGAGTACGCAGGCGGCGGCGCGCCGCGCGGTGGCTCGGCGGTTCATTCGCGACCCTGCGGATGGCATGAGTAGCAGGCCTGAGAGTCGTACACGTAGCCGCGAACGTTCCGGTGGTCCGGATCGGTGCGGCCGCGATCGTGGCAGGTGAGGCACGTGAACACCTTGTAGTTCGCGGGATTGGTGTGGCACGCCGAGCACGGGTTGCCCGCGTGCCGGCCCGACGCGATCGGGAACCACGTGTGGTTGAACGTGCCCTGAGCCCACGAGGCGTCGGTCGCGCGATGACAGGTCTCGCACGTCGTGGGGAAGCCGGCGGCGGCGTGATTCGGATTCCTCGTGTTCTGGTACGCGGTGCGATGACAGCCGTAACAATCCCGCGGCGTGCCTTTGTACACGTTGTTGACATGGCACGCGCTGCACGCCTGCGTCGCGTGGAGCCCGACGAGCGGGAACACGCTGTTGTGGTTGAAGCTGGCGCTCCAGGTCGGCGACGCGGCCTGGTGACAGGTCTCGCACGTCGTGGGGAAGCCGGCCGCGGCGTGATTGGGGTTCTTCGTGTTCTGGTACGCGGTGCGGTGGCAGCTGTAGCAATCCCGCGGCGTGCCTTTGTACACGTTGGTGACGTGGCACGCGCTGCACGCCTGCGTCGCGTGAAGCCCGACGAGGGGGAACGCCGAGTGGTTGAACCGCGCCTGCGACCACGTGCCGTGGGACGGCCTGTGACAGAGATCACACGTGGGCGGGAAACCGGCGGCGGCGTGCGCAGGATTCTTCGTCCGCTGATACTCGGCCTGATGACACGAGCTGCAGGCCGGCGCACTGTTCTTGAACTGACCGTTCTTGTGGCACGCGTCACAGCCGAGCGCGCGATGAACCGGATTCAACGGCACGCCGGTGATCGCGCCGTGGTTCCAGTTGACCGCGAGCCACGACGCGGGGCGATGGCACTGTTCGCACTGGTTGCCCAGCGCCGTCCTGTAGGGATCGTCCTGCCGGCGGATCCAGTGGCAGTCGTAGCAGCGCGTTGGTGTTCCCTTGATGACGCCGGCCACGTGGCAGGCCGTGCACTCGACCATCAAGTGGCGTCCCTCGAGCGGGAGCTGTGTCACCTTGTGGAACGCGCGCGAGATGGTCTTCCACGCTTCGGGCGTGTGGCATTGTTCGCAGGTCGAGCCGAGCGAGCTGCGGTGCGGATCGGTGTGACACGAGGCGCAGGCCGCCCCGCCCATCTGGTATCGGACCGCCGAGCCGCGCCCGGCCGGGAACTGCGCCTCTTCGCGCTTGTGACAGGCGGCGCACGCGACGGCCGTGTGCCGACCGGTGAACAGCGGAGCGTTCGCGGCGTGGGTGTAGCGCGGGATCGTGAAGGACGCGGACGTGTGGCACGTGTCGCAGCGGGGTCCCAGCTGGCCGATGTGCGGGTCCTTGTGACAGCTCGCGCAATCGGTCGCGAGCCCCTTGAAGCGGATCGCGGAGCCCGAGCCCGCGGGGAAAGCGGCCGTCTCCTTCTTGTGGCACTTCGCGCACTCGACGGCCGCGTGGGCGCCGGTCAGCGCAAACGTGGAACGCGCGTGATCGTACCGCGCCACCTGGAACCGCGGCGTGGCGATGGTGTGACAGGTGTCGCACGAGGTGCCCAGCTGTCCCAGATGCGGATCGACGTGGCAGACCGTGCACGCAAGCGCCAGGTTCTTGAACTTCCAGCCGTCGATCGGCACGCCCGTCCGGCGCGGCTGGCGGGGGCTGTCTGCGATGTGGCAGGCGGCGCACGCGACGCCGGCGTGCTGGCCGCCGAAGAAATCCGGAGATCGTGGATGGTTGAACTGGGTGACCTTGAAGCTCGCGGACGTATGGCACGGTTCGCATCGCGTGCCGAGCTCGTTCTTGTGCGGGTCGGCATGACAGGACGAGCAGGCGGTGGACAACCCCTTGAACTCCACCGGACGCGGGAGGGCGACGCGCGCGCCGGTGGCCGACGCTTGCTTGTGGCACGAGGCGCACGAGAGTGGCGCGTGTTTTCCATCGAGCGGAAACGCGGTCGTCTTGTGGTCGAACGGCGCGCCACCGAACTTCGACTCGGTGTGACAGGCGCTGCAGTCCGGCTTGAACGCGCCGCGGTGCACGTCGGCGTGGCAGTCGGCGCACTTCGCGAACTTCAGATGCACCTGGGTCGGCGGCTTTGTGTGACACTTCACGCAGTCGAGCTGGGCGTGACTGCCCCGGAGAGCGAATCCGGTGCGCGCGTGGTCGATCTTCTTCGTCTTCCACGTGTCGGGCGCATGGCACGTCGCGCAGCTGTCGCCGAGCGTCTGCCGGTGGGGGCTCCGATGACAATCCGCGCACGTCGCGAACTTCAGCCCTTTGAAGGTCTGCTTCACGTGGCAGCGCTCGCAGGCCACGCGCTGATGGGCGCCGGCGAGCGGGAACGCCGCCTTGTCATGGTCGAATGTCCGGGACGCCTCCTTGAACGCTCGTGAGGTGGGATGACAGCTGACGCATGCGCTGCCGAGCGATGGCTTGTGCGGATCCGCATGGCAGCTGGCGCAGGCGGGCTGCACCGTGAGGAACGAACGTGTCTTGTGACAGCGCGCGCAGTCGCTCGCGATCGCGGCATGACGCCCGTCGAGCGGAAATCCCGTCTGGGCCGCATGGTCGAATCGCCTGGTGTCGAACGGCCTGATATTGGCGTCGACGCCGGCGTGTTCGACGTGACACGTGACGCACCCGCCGGCCGCGTCGCGATGCACACCCTTGCGAGCGCGAATCCGCTCGGCGATCGGTTGATGGCACGTCAGGCATCTTGCGGCCGTGACCTGGCGGCCGGGCTCGTGGCACTGCTGGCAGCTGGCGGCCCCTTCGAGCGTGGCGTGCGCCTTCGCGAGCGGGCCCGGCGACAGAAGCTTGCCGAGTTGCGCGGCCGCCGGCGCCGGCCACACCAGCACCAGCGTCACCGCGGCGACCGCGGCCGCGGTCCAGGAGCCGATCCGATAGGACTGCGGTCCTGTCACGTGCGCTCAGAAGATCGAATAGCCCATGTACACGGCGAGCCCGACGTGAAGCGCGGCAATCGTGAACATCAGGTACACGAGCGGTTGATGGAAGACGTGCCACGCCGAAAAGAAGCGCTTGGTCCGTTCCAGGTGGACGAGCCGACGGGAGAGCAGGGCGCGCTCGGCCTCCAATCGCGCGATCTCGTTCCTGGCCGAGTCGTCGCCCTCGTCGCCTGACGCGCGCATCAGGTGCAGCGCGTCCTTCAGGTCCGCGACCTGCTGCTCGATCGCGTCGTGTGTCAGCTCGGTGCCGCGAATCGTCCTGGGAATGCGGACGTAGAGATAACGTCCGACGAAACCCGACAGCATCACCGCCACCATCGACCAGTACGCCACCGCGATGACACCATTGAACTTGAACGCGGTGTGCAAGGTGATGAGCACCGGACCGACGATGCCGGCGAAGATGTGCAGGTTGAGCCAGGCGCGCATCGAACCGGCAAGGGGGGATCGGAACCAGCGTTTGCGGACGGCGTAGGCCACCGGAACCGCCATCATCGCCATCCCTGCGATACCCAGCGTCTGCCCGACGCGTCCCGCCGGGCGCAGCAACCGGTGTTCGGGCATATAGCCACGGACCCCGAGCGGGGCGCGGTAATACGACCAGCCGCCAAGGTCGACGAGCACCCACGCCGAGACGCCCACGGTGACGGCCGCGCTCAGCACGAGCACGTGCACCAGCGCCCAGGGCGAGGCGAGCGGTTCAGATGAGGCAACGGCACCGCGAGGCGTCATCTCAGGCATCCAGCGCACAATCGCCGGCCGCCCACGTGACGCACGGCAGCACGAAGCCTTTGCCGGCATCTTCGGCGTCGAGCCCCTCGGACGTACAACGCGCGTCGCCCGAGATCAGTCGGGTGCGGCAGGTGCCGCAGACGCCGGCCCGGCACACAGACGGAATCGAGACACCCGCCGTCTCGGCGGCCTCGAGCAGCGTCATGCCGGCGGGAACGTCGACCGATCGCCGCGTTCTGGACAATGTGAGGCGCGATGTCTCCGGCAACACCGGTACGACCGTCGGTTGGATCGGATCGTCGGCGGGCGATGCGACGGCGCCGATCGCGGTCGCCGCCTGAAACACTTCAGACCGGACCTGGGGTTCCGGCACTCCGAGACGTCCCAACAGGTTCTTCACGTCGTGAATCATCGGCAGAGGACCGCAGAGGAGGTAGATCGCGTCCCCGGGTTCTGCAACGTGTTCGACAAGCATCGCCGGCGTGATCCGTCCCGTTCGGAAGCCGTTCCGGCTGGCGTCGGCTCCGGTCACGGTGACCGTGACGCGGGTGTGGGGATGGCGACGAGGCAGCCACGCGAGCTCTTCTCGAAAGGCGATGTCCTCGCTCGTGCGAACCGACAGCAGGAGCGACACCGGGCGAGTCGGCTCGGCGAGCACGGCGTGCCGCAGCATGCTCATGAGCGGCGTCACCCCGACGCCGCCGCCGATGAGCACGATGGGCCGCTCGTCGCCTTCCGGGTACACGAAACGGCCGGCCGGCGGTCGCACCAAGAGCGTCGCGCCAGGTTTCACCGCGGCGTGTAACGTTCCCGAGACCAGACCCTGCCGTCGCACGGTGATGTCGAGATATCCGGCGGCTTCGGGCACCGAGCTGATCGAATAGCAGCGCACGTGGGGCCGGCCGTCGACGCGGACCTGCAGCGGCACGAACTGGCCGGCAGCGAACGCGAAGCCTTCCGGACGCGCGAGCCTGAAGGTGCGAATCGTGGGCGTTTCGTCGTGGACCGCGACGACCGGCACCGACAAGAAGTCGCGCGCGCGCGGCGCATCGGTCTTTCGAGGCGCAGGACGCAACAGGGGCGCCGCGCCTGACCGGACCGCCTCGGCGGGCGCCGCGGCGCGCGTCTCGGCGAGCGACGGGCGCCGCGCAAGCTGCTCGCACGCGACGAACCAGGCGACGTGTCCCGCGAGTCCGAGGGCGACGGCGGCGAAGGAGGAGAACACCCACGGCGTTGCACTCCAGGCCACCGAGGCGAGGAGCATCGGCGGCAGGAGCCAGCGCGGCGACGCGCCGCGCGCCTGCCGCAGCGCCAACAGCGCGATGTGGATGGTCGTGACGAACGCCAGAACTGACGCGGGCGCCGTGAGCGTGAGATCGGTCATCTGGCTCGGGTAATCGAGGATTCTGCTGGGTTTACTCGTAGCAAGCAGACTGCCAGATCGACGGGCTGTGCCTCAACGTCAGAGGCAGCCGAGCACTTCAAGGGACGTGAGGGGAATCGCGAATTCTTCGTTGTGCCGGAAATCCGGCGCGCAGGAACGTAACCTCGTCGACGAAACTGTCAGCGCTATCTGCTCACGCACGGTGACGGACCGTCTACCGGTGGCGACAACCGCGAACTTTGTGTGTGGCAACCCTTGATAGGCGGCGTTCATCGTCGCCGGCCCGCCGCCTCGAGCTTTCGATCGGACATAAAGAAAGGGCCGGGCGTCGGCCCGGCCCTTTCCCTGAGACCCGATGGTCCCGCCAATCCGCGACGGACAAGCCTAGAACGACAGCTTGAACCCGAGCTGCAGCGTCCGCGGGAAGTAGGAGACGTTGGTGTTTTGTTGCGGCCGGCCGTAGCTCGCGGCAGCGCTTTCGAGGGTCTGATAGGACCCGTAGTTCGCGTGGTCGAACAGATTGAACACCTCGAACATCCCGGTGGCGGTCATCCTGCCGAGCCTGAGCCCCTTCGAGAGGCGCATGTCCACACGGTGAATGGGCTTTCCGACGAAGTTGTTGCGCGGCACGATGGTGCCGTCAGGGCGCAGGCGTGGTTCGAGATTGCGCGGGTTGCCGGAGGCGGACGCGCCCGCCCCGACCGATCGGCCGCTGCTCGTCGCATTCCCGGCCCAGAATGTTCCGAAGCGCTCGCCGGAGCCGAAGAAGTAGAGACCGCTCACCTGGAAGCCGCGACCGACCTCCCAGATGCCGTTGAACGTGGCGCGGTGCCGCTGGTCGCCCCGGGCGTAGCCGTACTCGCCCCCGATGTCCGGCGCGATCGCGAAGGGGAAATCCCGCGCGACCGCCACACCGTTTTCGATCGCGATCATCGGCGGGACGCCCTTCGAGTCCTTGGAGGACGACAGCGTATAGGTGGCCGCGGCCTGCCAGTGGCTGCTCATGCGCTTCCTGAAGGACGTCTCCAGCGCATGGTAGTTCGTGTATCCCTCCATGACCTCGAGCAGCACCGTGTTCCCCCACTCGGGGAAGGGCATGTTGGTGCCGGCCGGATAGTTGGCTCCCGTGGCGGGGTTGTAGCCGAGATTCGCGTTCCAGTCGTTTTCGTCGTGCCGGCCCCCGGCATAGACATAGTTTGCCTCGACCACCGAGACGGCGGTCAGCTCCCGCTGGATGCCGGCTGTCGCTTGATGGCTATAGGAAATCTGGTGGTCCGGCGCGGGGATCTCGATGGTGATATTGCGCCTGATGCAGCCGGGCCTGCCTGGAGCCTGATCGCAGAAGACCAGATTCGCGTACGTGGGCTTTGGCCCGTTGTACGGGTTCGTCGCGAAGTCGGGCCGGCCATCGTAGGCGAACTGGAGACCCGTGCTCTGCGTCCAGAGCAGCGACTGATGGGCCCCATCGTTCTCGAGCTGGGTGTAGTAGATCCCATACCCGCCGCGCAACACCGTCCTGTCATCCAGCCTGAGGGCCATCCCAAGGCGCGGCGCCAGGTTGTTCGTGTCTGTCGGGCGATTGCCGGACAGCCAGGGCAGCAGCGTGACCTTCTCCCCTTCCACGCCGATGTCCAGGTCGTAGCGCACCCCGAGGTTGAGGGTCAGGCGGTCGTTGAGCGCCCAGTCATCCTGCGTCCAGAAGGCGAAGATCTTCCGCGACGTCTGCATCTTGAAATTCCCGATCGACTGGGCCCAGCTCGAGTTCGCTCTCAACGGGATCCCGTTCAGGTTCCACGTGGACGCGTCGAGCGGGTCCGGGAACAGACTCGCGAGATTCGCCGGGGCCGCGCCCCCGACCGTCAGGTTCCCCCCGCACAGGTTGCACCAGTCCCACGTGCCGTGGTTGTACAGGAACTCGCCGCCCGCCTTCATGTCGTGCCGGCCGCGAGCGCTGAACGTGGTGGTGTAGTCGTCGCGAATCTGGCCGATGTACTCGGTGATGTCCTGCGGCGAGTTGGTCGAGGTCCCGATGTTGTAGTTGGTGAAACTGACACGGACCGACCCCATGCCCATGACCGGCGCGAGCGTGGCCGGGAAACCGTCGTCCTTCCCCTGCCAGGTGGCCTGCGACAGGTTGGCCCAGTTGAACGCCTGGAATCCCCCCTTGATCTGGTTCGTGGACGACCCTCCGAAGACCTGCGTGAAGGTGCCAAAGTACTGGTCGGTCTTCCGTGCGAGCGCCTCGGCGGTCGAGGGATGGTTGGTGGCGCCGCCCGTGCCCTGATTGGGTTCGTACTGCGAGTACTTCATGTACCGCACTGCCAGTCGGGATTGGGCGCTCAGCTCCACGTCCACCCGCCCGCCGCCCGTTTTCAGCGTGTTCGTGCCGGGCTGGTCGATGTTGAACTGCGGAAACGGGCTGCTGAAGACGGTCGTAAACGGCTGGCGCTCGTACTCCATGTTGGCGAAGAAGTGGACCTTGTCCTTCCGGATCGGACCGCCGGCGGTCCCGCTCACCTGTTGGTTCGAGTAGGGGAGCACCCGGCCGGCAACGTGGTCCTTCGCCATCATGCTGTCGTCCCGGAAGTAGCCGGAGAACGAGCCAGCGAGGTTGTTCGTGCCCGACTTCGTGATGGCGTTGACGACCATGCCGGCCGAACGCCCGACGGTGGCGTCGAACCGGTTCGTGATGAGCTCGAACTCCGCCATGGCGTCGCGGCTATAACGGGGCTGACGGCCCGAGCAGCAGATGAGCTGCGTGATCTGCTGGCCGTCGACCACGAGCTGGAAGTACCCCTGGCGGTCCAGCGGAACTTCGGCCGACGCATTCTGCCGGCTTCCGGGGGCCAGCAGCGTCAGGTCCATCCAGTTCCGGCCGTTGATCGGCAACTGCTCCATCTGCCGGGGGTCGATGTTTCCGGCCACTGTCGACGAGCCTGTATCGAGCAACGGCCGCTCGCCGGTGACCGTCACCGTTTCCTGGAGCGTCGAAATGCCCAGCTCGAAGTTGACCGTGACCACCTGTCCGACCAGCACCTCCTGCCCGGGCCGGAGGACGGTCTGAAACCCGGACAACGCGGCGGTGACGCGGTACCTCCCAGGGCGCACGGAAAAGCGGTACACGCCCGTCTCATTCGTGACCCCCTCGAAGCTGTTTCCCGTGGCCTCATTCTGGGCCGTCACCGACACGCCAGGCATGACTGCGCCCGTCGTATCCTTCACGGTGCCGGTGACCGCCGCGTCCTGCGCGTAGCCTGCGACGGGCCACGCCAGAATCGCGGCAGCCAGGATCAGTCTTCTCGCCACGTTCGATGTCATCGGAAACCTCCTCCGCATTCCGCGACGATGGTGGCTCGTGGTCAGAACCGATGGAGACACCACGTCGCGGCTAAGTCTTTACGAGGGCATTCTAGACCGTGCACTCCCTGCGGCGAAAGAACCTTACATGCCGCCTCAACAATATTCCTGGTAGACCATTACTAGATCCAAGAAGTTGCAGTAGCCGAGGTTTCTTGGGCGCTCGCGACGCCTTGGACTATACTCCCGCGAGAGGCGCCTCGCGCCGCCAGAGGACGCCCCACCCGCCACATGCAAGGGAGATTGCTGATGCGCGAACGGTTCCGCACACGTTGGGTGGCTGGTGCCGCCCTGGCTTTGTCTCTCGCGTCCGCGGCGCCTGCGGCTGCCCAGCTCGCGACCATCATGGGCCACGTCAAGGACGCCGGCGGGAATCCCATAGAGGGCGCAGTCGTGGTGGGCGAGAACCCGGAGGCGTTGCCGAGCAAGGTGCGGACGACCACGAAGAAGAACGGCGACTTCGCGCTGGTCGGCCTCCGTTCCGGGAACTGGATGGTGACCGTTACGGCGCCCGGCTTTCAGCCGGTCCAACGCCCGACGCGGGCGACGAGCAAGGGAGGGGCGCTCATGGTGGTCACGCTGACCAGCGGGGGCGCCGCCGGCGTATTGGACGGAATCACCACCGCGGAGTTGAAGGCGGAGCTGGCCGCGGCGACCACGTTCTCCAACAACAAACAGTACCCCGAGGCACTCTCAGCGTTCGAGGCGCTGCAGAAGAAAGCCCCCACCGTCTCGGCGATCGGCCTGCAGATTGCGAGCATCCATCGGCAGATGAAGACCTACGACAAGGCCATCGCGGCGTACGATGACGTGCTGGCCCGGGAACCCGCCAATGCGGAGGCCCAGACGCAGAGGGCGATGACCTACCTGGAGAAGGGGGATCTCGACGCGGCCGACACGGCCCTGACGGAACAGGCCAAGTCGCTCGGCGCGACGGCCGAGGTGTACTACGGTCTCGCAGAGGTGAAGTTCGCGAAGGCTCAGGCCGACGAAGCCGCCGTGTGGTACGAAAAGGCGGCCTCGGCGAATCCCTCATGGGGCAAGCCGTTGTTCAAGCTGGGGCTCGTGGCGCTGAACAAGGGTGACAACGCGGGCGCGAAGCTGCGCATGCAGAAGGTCATCGACGTGGATCCGGGCTCCGCCGAGGCCGCCCAAGCCAAACTGATCCTCAAACAACTGCCGTAGACGCGGTTCACGGACATTCTATGAGCGAGCTCGATCGACGAGGCTTTCTGACCCGCGCCATTGCGGCGCTCGGCCTGTCCGCGACCGCCCGCCGGGGACGTGTCGCGGCGTTCACGCAGGCGGCGACTGGCGCCAAGGCCCAGCGCATCGACGTCCACCATCACTTCGCGCCCCCGGCGTGGGTCGCGGAAGTGAAGGGGCGGCCGCTGCTGCAGACGGCCAACACCACGTGGACGCCGGAAAAGTCGATCGAGGACCTCGACCGCGCCGGCAGCGCGGCGGCGGTGATCTCCATCACCAACCCGGGCCTGTGGTTCGGCGACAACCAGACGACGAACCGGATTGCGCGCGCGTGCAACGAGTACGGCGCGAAGCTGGTGCAGCAGTATCCGACGCGGTTCGGCCTGTTCGCGGCGATGCCGCTGCCCGACATCGATGCGACGCTGAAGGAAATCGCGTATGCCTACGACGTGCTGAAGGTCGACGGCGTCGGTCTGTTCACGAGCTACGGCGACACGTGGCTGGGGAACGCCGCGTTTCGGCCGGTGATGCAAGAGCTCAACCGGCGCAAGGCCGTCGTCCACGTCCACCCGACGGCGGCGAACTGCTGCCGGAACCTCGGCTACGGCACGTCGCCCGGGAGCATCGAGTACGGCACCGACACGACGCGCGCGATCATCGGCGTGACGTTCAACGGCGACACCACGCGCTATCCGGACATCAGGTTCATCTGGTCGCACGGCGGCGGGTCGGCGCCGTTTCTCGCCGGCCGCATCGATGGCGCCTCCCGCAACGCGAAGGACCGGATGCCGGCCGGCTTCATGGCCGAAGCGAAGAAGTTCTTTTACGACACGGCCGGCGCGGCCAACCGCGGCGCCATCGCGTCGCTGCTGGAACTGGTGGGCACGTCGCAGGTGCTCTTCGGGACCGATTTCCCGCCGGGAGGAACCAACCTCGCCGTGGCCAGGGCCGTGGCGGATCTCGGCTTCTTCAAGGACGGCGACCTGCGCGCGATCGAGCGCGACAATGCCGTCAGGCTGCTGCCGCGCCTCAAGAGCCTGTGAAGATATCGCTCCTGCTGTAGTGCGGACCTTCAGGTCCGCCCGACACGGGCAGGGCTTCAGAGCCTGTGAAAGAATCGACCCACACCGATTGACCCCTTGCGACCCGATCACGTTCGTACTAGGCTGCGCGCATGAGCGAGCCCCTGCTCCCGAACCTTCCGGACGTGCCGCCGCCAACGCCCGCGCCGCCTGACACGGAGCCGCGCTACGACGCACCGAATCGCGCCCAGGTGGAGCTCTACCCGTGTGACCTGGAAGCCTTGCTGCCCCCCCGGCCACGCCGCCCGATTGGTGTGGCGATTCGTGGAAGGGTTGGACCTCAAGACGTTCTATGCCGCCATTCGCGCGCGTGAAGGCTACCCCGGTCGGTCGCCCATTGATCCGCGGATCCTGATCGCGTTGTGGCTCTACGCCACCATTGATGGCGTGGGGAGTGCCCGCGAGGTGGACCGCTTGTGCCAGCAGCATGATGCCTGCCGGTGGATTCGCGGTGGCGTCTCGGTGAATTACCACACGTTGAGCGACTTTCGGGTGGCGCATCAGGCGGCGCTCAACGACCTGCTCACCCAGTCGATCGCGGCCTTGATCAAACGATCGGTCATCACGTTGGCGCGCGTGGCGCAGGATGGCACGCGAGAGCGACAGCACCGCGGGCGTCGGCACCAACGGGACGGTCACCGATTTCTATCATCCGGAGTACGACTTCGGGCCGGCCACATCCGACCGCCGCCACACCCTCGTGGCGAGCAGCTCGGTGCTGCTGCCCTATGACGTGACGCTGGGCGCCGTCTGGAACATCCGCTCGATGATGCCGTTTAGTGCGCGCGCCGGGACGGACCTGAACAGGGACGGCGCGGTCACCGACTACGTGCCGGGGACGATGGCAAACGAGGGGAACCGCAACGACAACTTCCTCGCAACGGTGAACGCGTATCGCGCGACGCTCGGGCGGGCGCCGATCCCCGAGTCGAACATCGACAACAACCGGTACAACAGCTTCAACGTTCGCGCCAGCAAGACGCTGCAGCTCGGCGGCCGGCGGAAGGTGGAACTGATCGGCCAGGTGTTCAACGTCTTTGGGGTCGACAACCTGCTCGTGCAGGCCTCGGGCAACCAGCAGGTGAGCAACGCGCTGTC
>Ga0082335_1002700_pt1 | contig 32134 bp, 29 predicted proteins | sample Subgrocontami58m_FD_72375 | JGI IMG/M metagenome (GOLD analysis project Ga0082335, IMG submission 72375) | Subsurface groundwater microbial communities from S. Glens Falls, New York, USA - GMW37 contaminated, 5.8 m (SPADES assembly) (version 2) ...
AGGTTTTTCATCCAAGGACGACAAGGGCGGCTCCACTTCCGCTAAGGACAAGAAAGACCACGCGCCCGCCAAGCCGGCGAAGAAGGATCCCCCCGCCAAGAAGCCCGGAAAAGATTGATGGACGCTGCGCGCCGCGAAGAGGCGTTCCGCGCCTGGGTCTGGGTGGTCCTCGACGCCGGGCTCATTTTTTATTTCTCGTCGCTCTCGCGGCCCCTGCCCACCACGACAGACGTGTGGTTTTTGCGTTTCCTGCAAATATATCATTTCGACAAAGTGGCCCATATGCTAGAATACGGTCTTTTCGGGTGGCTTTTGACGCGCGCGCTGGCGGCAAGCCGTGATTTTCACTCGCCCTCGCCGCTGGTGCTGTGGGCGCTTTGCTTGGGATGCCTGTACGGTGTTTCGGACGAGTGGCATCAGCGTTTCGTCCCGATGCGCGACGCGAGCATTTTTGACTGGATGGCCGACGCTGCCGGTGTTTCGGCCGGAATAGGGATTTGGCTAAAAGGAAAGGTTCTCCCGCATGCCCACCATTAAGCCGTTCCGCGCCTGGCGTTATGACGGCGGCAAAGTCCGCGATTTCTCAGCCGTCACCGCCCCGCCGTATGACGTGATCTCCAGGGAAGAACAGGAGTCTCTCTACCGCCGCAATCCCCACAACGTGATCCGCCTTGAGCTCGCCAAGGAAGCCTCCGGCGACACGGCGACGCACAATAAATATTCCCGCGCCGCTTCGACGCTCGACGAGTGGAAGTCTTCGGGTGTTCTCGTGCATGACAAGGTTCCCGCGCTGTACGTGTACGTCCAGGACTATAAGGAAGAGGGCAAGGCCAAACGCCGCCTCGGCTTCTTCGCCGCGATGGAACTCGACGAAAAAGCCGTTCTCAAGCACGAGAACACGCTCGCCGGCCCGAAAGTGGACCGCCTCTCGCTGATCAAGGCCACACGCACCAACTTAAGTCCGATATTCGGCCTGTTCGAAGACGCAAAGGGCCTCGTGAATAAGTCGCTGGCGGGTGCGGCCAAACAGAAGCCTGTCGCCGACGCGATGCATGACGGCGTGCGTCACCGGCTCTACATCGAACGTCGTCCGCGCGTGATCGATGCGGTGCGCCGCGTCCTTAAGCCCAAACCCATGTTCATCGCCGACGGCCACCACCGTTTTGAGGTCGCCTGCCAGTACCGCGATCTTCGCCGCGCCGAGAACGGCCACGGAGACGGCGCGTACAACTACGTGATGACGTATTTCGCGGACGTCGCGCACAATCCGTTCAAGATATTTCCCACCCATCGCCTTGTGAAGTCGCCGGGTGATCCGCTTCCCGCGCTCGGTAGGCTCGGCAAGCTCGAAAAGGTAAAAAGCCTCGCGGACGTCCTTAAGCGTCTCGACAAGAACCGCGTCGAAACCAAAGACAAGGCCTATCAGTTCGGCGTCTACGGCAGGAAGACCGGATTCCACATCCTGACGCTTGACAAGACGAACGCGCCGAAGCGGTCCGCCGGCCCTGTCGATGCGCTCGATGTTTCGGCGCTCCACGAGCATGTGATCGCGCCGGTATTCGGCGTGCGCCGGATCGCCCGATCCGAGAAGATCGACTTTTCACGCGACGCAAAAGCGGCCGTGAAGAAGGTCGACGAGGGAAAGTTCGATACGGCGCTTTTTCTCAGGCCGACTTCCTTAAAGGAGATGATCGTCGCTTCGAAGAAGGGCCTCAAGATGCCGCAAAAGTCGACTTACTTCTGGCCCAAGCTCATCACAGGCCTCGTGTTCCACGGACTCGAATGACCCCACCACCTGCTCGTAACATGGCTTCGCGATCAGCCGCATTCGCGGCCGTGCAGGAGGTGGTGGGGTGATCCGCCCGCGCTCGCTCACGTCGCTCTCACTTTTTTTCCCCTGTTACAACGAGGCCGCCAGTGTCGGTACGATGATCGAACAGGCCATCGGGGTCGGTGAATCTTACGGCGTGGACTACGAAGTGGTCGTGGTCGACGACGGGTCATCCGACGGCTCGGCGGACATCGTCCGCAAGTGGTCCGATAAAAATCCCCGCGTGCGTCTGGTGCGGCATGAAAAAAACCAGGGCTACGGCGCCGCGCTGCGTACGGGCCTTGCCAGTGTCCGGAAGGACCTTGTGTTCCTTACCGACGGCGACAATCAATTTCGTCTGGTGGACATCGACAAGCTTTTTTCAAAGATAGACGGCTGCGATGTCGTGGTCGGATACCGGATCGAACGTCAGGACGTTCCCCACCGGAGACTCAACGGTTTTTTGTGGACACAGCTGAGCCGCTTCCTATTCCGCTTGCCGGTCCGCGACGTCGACTGCGCGTTCAAACTGTTCCGCCGCAAGTGTTTCGAGGGCCTTTCGATCAGGTCCGAGCACCTGTTGATCCACGCCGAAATATTGGCGCGTCTGCGTAAGAAGGGCTGCCGGATCGAGGAGATCGGCGTCACGCACTACCCGCGTGTCGCCGGTAAAGCGTCGGCCACGCGGCCCCTGGCGATGCTCAAGTCGATCGGCGAGCTCCTGCGTCTCTATTGGCAGATCCGCTGAACGGCGCTTCCCATAGAACTTATTGAAGATCCTCAGGAAGGCCTTTCTATTGATAGGGGAAGAGGCTTGTGTTAGTATCTACAGTTTATGATGAAATCTTCAGGCGAGGAGAAAGGTGATCATGTCCCCGTTCGACTCTAAATTAAAAGTCAACACGATCCGCATCCTGAAGCGCCGCGACATTCCCGAGGGTCTTTGGACCAAGTGCGAAGACTGCGGCGAGATCATTTACAACAAGACGCTCGAAGAAGATTTTAAGATCTGTCCGAAGTGCGATTACCACTTCACGCTTTCGGCGCCTGAGCGCATGGCGCAGCTGGTCGACGAGGGGACGTTCCGCGAATTGTTCAAAGACGTCGTTTCCGGCGACCCGATCAAGTTTAAAGGCCCTAAGTCGTATCCGGTGAAGTTGAAAGAAGACCAGCTCGCAACGGGGCTCAGCGATGCGGTGATCACCGGCGAAGGGCTTCTTCAGGAGAAGAAGGTCGCTATCGGCGTCACCGACTCGCGTTTCATCATGGGGTCGATGGGCTCGGTGGTGGGGGAGCGGCTCACGCGGCTTATCGAGCACGCGACGAAGCAGAAGCTTCCGCTGGTCATCGTTTCCGGATCAGGCGGCGGCGCGCGCATGTACGAGGGGATGTTTTCTCTCATGCAGATGGCGAAGACGTCGCAGGCGCTTGCCAAGCATCATGAGGCGCAGCAGCTTTTCGTGTCGGTGCTCACCAACCCGACGATGGCCGGTATCATGGCGAGTTTCGCGTCACTGGGCGATCTGATCATCGCGGAGCCCAAGGCGCTCATTGGTTTTACCGGACCGCGCGTCATTGAGCAAACGATCCGGCAGAAGCTTCCTGAAGGTTTTCAGACGTCGGAATTCCTGCTCGAGCACGGCATGATCGACAAGATCGTGCACCGGCGTCAGCTGAAGACGTCGCTTGGCCAGTACATGGATTTTTTAAACTATTCCTGAGAGAGTATCGATCATGGCACAAGTCAGTCTCGTCAACGTAAAGAAGATCCATCCGAGCAAGGTCGTCGCGGTCCGCGACGCGTCGCTTGGCATCGAACGGCGCGAGTTCATGGTCCTCGTCGGTCCCTCGGGCTGCGGCAAGACGACGCTGCTCCGCATGATCGCCGGTCTCGACGACATCACGGCCGGACAGATCTTCATCGGCGACAAGCTGGTCAACGACATTCCCCCGAAAGACCGGGACATCGCGATGGTGTTCCAGAGCTACGCGTTGTATCCGCACATGACCGTGTTCCAGAATATGGCGTTCGCGCTCAAGCTTCGCAAGTATCCGAAGGCTGAAATTTCAAAACGCGTTAACGAAGCCGCCGAGATCCTCGGCATCGGAAAGCTTCTCGACCGCAAACCGAAGGATCTTTCGGGCGGGCAGCGGCAGCGCGTCGCGCTCGGCCGGGCCATCGTGCGCAAGCCGCAGGTGTTCCTGTTCGACGAGCCCTTGTCGAATCTCGACGCCAAGATGCGCGTCCAAATGCGCACTGAGATCAAGAAACTCCATCAGCGCCTCCAGGCGACGATCATTTATGTCACGCACGATCAGACCGAGGCGCTCACAATGGGCGACAGGATCTGTGTGATGAAGGACGGCGTGATCCAGCAGGTCGCCGACCCGCTCAGCCTCTACGAACATCCGGTCAACAAATTCGTCGCCAGTTTCATCGGAAGCCCTCCGATGAACTTTCTGACGGGCACGATCGTAAAACTCGACAGCAAGCTGTTTTTTCAGAACGGCCCCTTCAAGGTGCGCGTGACCGATGCGCATGCGCCGAAGCTTGCCGAATTCATCAACAAGGAGATCGTGTTCGGTATCCGTTCCGAGGACATCTACGACAAGCTTTTTACGTCGACCGCCTCGGTGGACAACACGGTCCGCGCCACGTGCGAAGTGGTCGAGCCTATGGGCGCAGAAGCGTATCTCTACCTTCGCACGGGGCAGAACCAATTTATCGCGCGCGTGTCCGGTCATGTCCGCCCGGGCGTGAATCAGGACCTGGACCTTGTGTTCGATATGGGCCAGGCGCATTTTTTCGACAAAACTACCGAGCAGGCGATCCTGACTTAAACGTTCGGCGCAAGGAGGGGTGATTTGCCGCCTTTTTTCATCCCGATTATTGCGTTTTCGATCTGGTTGTTTGTCCTGCTTTTTTCACTGCCCATCCTCCGTCTTGACCTCAACCTTTCCGATCAGTTTGCCGCGGTCCTGTTTTTTGTGTCACACCTCATCCTCGTGTTTGCCTGGCCTCTGTCGGGTCCCGGCGTCGCCGCCGTTTTAAGCGGCTTTGCCGCTCTGATCGCAGTCTATCTCTCGCTGGTCACCAAAGAGTTCGCGTATTTTCTCCAGGCGATCCTCGATGCGGCGCTCTTTATGTACATGACGTTCTACCTTTACAAGGTGCAGCAGGGTTTCAAGGACAGGCAGATCGCCAAGGAGAAAGTATCCGAAGAGCTCTTTGTCTCACGCAAGGAGATCGCCAGGAACGGCGCACTGCAGACGTCGCTCAAGCACAAGATCGACCGATTTCTCGATCTCCAGCGTTTTTCGGAAGAACTCAAGAGCATGCACACGCTCGAGCAGGCTGCCGAGCGGCTCGTGCGGGAAGCCAGGGAAGTGCTCACCAAAGCCGATGGCTGCGTGCTCTTTTTGGTCGACGAAACGCGTCAGGAGCTTTACCGGGTGGCGGGCAGCGATGTCGACGTCGCGGGTCATCCGACGGGGCGCGCGTTCGACCAGTGGGTGATGAAGCGATCGCAGGCGATCACCATCGAGGACGCGTCCGCCGATTTTCGTTTCGCGGCTGACACGACGCCCAGCGGCCAGCATATACGCGCTGTTTGCGCGAGTCCGCTTGTCACGGAAAATAAAGTGCTGGGTGTCGTGCGCGCGCACTCTTCGGTGCCGGGCTGTTTCAGCACGGATGACCTGCGTCTTCTCAGTGTGTTTTCGTCGTTTGGCGCGGTGACACTGAGGAATCTACTGCTTTACGACACGATGCGCGAACTCGCCACGCGCGACGGCTTGACCGGCCTGTACGTGAACCGTTGTTTCCGCGAGATGCTCGAAGAAGAGATCCGTAAGGCCGACTACCTCAAGCGCCCGTTCGCGCTCGTTCTCATCGACATCGATCACTTCAAGCGCTACAACGACGAATACGGCCATTCCGCGGGCGACCTCGTCCTGCGCAATATCGGCGCACTCCTTCAGAAAGGGGTCGGACCCGCTGAGTTCGCGGCGCGTTATGGCGGCGAAGAGTTTGCGCTCCTGCTTCCGGGCAGCGGGCGTAAGGAAGCGGTCGCCCTGGCCGAGAAGCTGCGCCGGCAGATCGAGCATTCGGTGATCGTGCTTCGCCGCGTCGAGCGGCACGTCACGGCTTCGTTCGGCGTGAGCGTTTATCTCGACGATGGACGCACCAAAGAAGAACTGCTCTGGGCCGCGGACAAAAACCTGTATGAAGCGAAGAACACCGGGAGGAACCGCGTATGTGGCGGTATCTGATCCTCAACGGGCTCTGGTTTGCGATCCTATTTTTCGTGCATTTTTTCGGCACGCCGCGGAGCCGGCTTTTCGTGCTTGCGGCGATACCCGCGTTGGCCGTTTACGCCGTGTTCCAGCCGGGGGTCGATCCGTTCGTGTGGTTTTTTTACTTTGTGTCGTCGCTGACGGTGTTTTGGGGCGCTTATCAGTTCCGGCGTTGGTCGCTCACCCGGTCGTTCGCGCTTGACGAAGAGCTCACGATCACGACCAAGCGTCTCGACGCCGAGCGCTTTGAGCTGGCGAGCGCGGCCGGCGAGACCGACTTGATCCAGCGGCAGGCCAACCAGATCAGCATGCTGTGTGACAAGATCAAGGAAATGTCGCAGTCGCTCGATGCGCTCGAGACGTTCTTGGTTTTTGGGGAGGCTCTTTCCAGGGGTTTCCGGTTCGATTGTCTCAAGCTCATTTTTTTCAAGGAATCGGAAGACAAAGCCGTGTGCGAGCCCGAGGAACTTTATCAGCTCTTCCAGTCGGATTTTCAGGGTGTATTCGACCGCAGCGTATTCCTGAAGGATAGGGCGCGCCTCCGCGGCGAGCTTTTTGCGTTTGACCGGAAGATCATGGGCGTGCTTTCGAAGAACGGCCGGCCTTTTTATTTCATTGATCCGTCGCGGCATTCCTACGGGGATTATCCAGGGCTCTTCACCGAGGGCTCGCCGTTCATGGCCTATCCGGTCTTCGTCGATCGCCGTTTGACGGCGGCGCTCATCATCCTCGGCCTTCGCGCCGAAGATATTCCGATTTTTTCAGTGCTTACCGAGAGCTTTATCGCGGAGATCGAGCGCATTAAGCTCTACGAAAAGGTAGGCATGTTGGCCGTCACCGACGGGCTGACGGGCATCAGCGTGCGCCGGCACCTTTTGGAGCGGCTCCAGGACGAGGTCGAACGCTCGCGCCGCCTTGAGCTCAAACTCTCTTTTCTGATGGTCGACGTCGATGATTTCAAGCATTTTAACGATCAGTACGGGCACTTGGTCGGCGACGTTGTTTTGAAGGAGGTCGCCGAGACGATCAGGCGGAGCATCCGCGAGGTCGATCTGGTCGGGCGTTACGGCGGGGAGGAGTTCGGCGTGTTCCTTATCGAGACCGACGAGTCGGGAGCCTTTTTCGTCGCTGAGCGTATCCGCCGCGCCATCGCTGACCGTACTTACAAGGCCTATGACGAAGACCTGAGCGTCACGGTCAGTATCGGCTGCGCCACACGCAGCGGCCTTACGGGGGACGCCGCCGCTCTCATCGAATCCGCCGATGCTGCGCTTTATAAAGCCAAATATCTCGGGAAAAACCGGGTCCATTTGGCCAGCATGGGTCTCACGTCGGATCCGTCATAAACGCTTCAAATTTAAGGCTTTTACCAGTATAATGGCGGTCATGAAAAAAAATTCCGCGGCCATAGGCGTCGATATCGGCGGGACGAGCGTAAAGCTCGGCCTCGTGGATGCCAAGGGCCGCATTCTTGCGCGTGAGACGTTCGGGTCCGGAAAGACGTCCGGCCGCGCGGCGCTCATCGACGGTCTTTGTGAGTGTGCGGGGCGTCTCGGGGCCGAAGCGCGCCGCCGGAAGCTCCCGCTCGCCGGCGTCGGTATCGGCGCGCCGGGTCCGATCGATGTTGAGCGCGGCCGCGTCTATTTTTTCCCCAACCTCCCCGGTTGGAAGGACACTCCCCTAAAAAAGATCCTTGAAAAGAAACTCCGGTTGCCTGTGCGCCTCGACAACGACGCCAACGCCATGGCGCTCGGCGAGTTCACGTTCGGCGCGGGCAAGGGTGTCTCCGACGGGATCGCGCTCACGCTGGGCACGGGTGTCGGCGGGGGTATCGTTTTCGGCGGGAAATTGTTCCACGGTCCCGCGTACTCGGCCGCCGAGATCGGGCATCTGGTCATCAATGAAAACGGTCCGCGCTGCGGATGCGGCAACCACGGATGCATTGAGACGTATGTCGGCAACGGTTATTTCGCGCGTGAAGTGAAGCGCCGCCTCGACGCCGGCCAGAAGAGCATCCTTAAGAAGTGGCTGAAGGAAGGCAAGGAGCTTTCGCCGTATCTCACGTGGCAGGCCGATGAAGCGGGCGACGTGTTCGCGCGCCGCTTCTGGGAGGAAACGGGCGGCCATCTCGGCACCGCGCTGGTCGGTCTGGTCAACATCTTGAACCCCTCCATCATCATTTTGGGCGGCGGCATCGCCCAGGATAAACCCCGTTTTCTTGCCGCGGTGGTGCGCACGATCCGTGAGAAAGCCTTTCCGATCGCCGCGCGCTCGGTGAAGGTGGTGCCGGCCAAGCTCGGGACCGACGCAGGGATCATCGGCTCGGCGTCCCTCGTGCTCACATGAGATTTTTATCCCGGTCCTTTTTTCTGGCGCTCACCGCCGCTTTATGCTGCGCCGCCGCTCATGCGGCTCCCGCGAATACGGAACCCGCGCAGCCGGTGCAGGTCCACGGCGACAGCGTCGAATACTTTCACGAAGAACAGAAGGTGGTCGGCACCGGACACGTCTCTATCGATCACGGCGACACACGCCTCACCGCTGACAAGATCACCGTGTTCATGGACTCGAAGAACGCGGTTGCCGAAGGCAACGTGACCTTGAAACAGCCCGGGGGCGAGTTCAAGGGCAAGCGCGGCGAATATAATTTCGAAAAGAAATCCGGCAAGGTCGATCAGATGGAACTGTTCGTCGAGCCGAGTCTCTACGGCAAGGCGCGCCAAGTGCAGAAGCATGATGACGGCAGCATGACCATGCGCGACAGCTACGTCACGACCTGCTGCGGCGATAATCCGTTCTACAAGGTCCAGGCGCAGGACGTCGACATCATTCCCGGCAAGAAGGTCGTCATCAGGAACGCGGTCATCCTCGTCAAAAACGTGCCCATTTTCTTTCTGCCGCTTTACGTGCAGCCTCTCGTCAACGCCGATCGTTTTCCCGTGCAGATCGTCCCGGGCCAGAATTCGGATTGGGGCCCGTTCCTTTTGTCGAAGGTCCGCTATCAACTGGTCGACCGTCCGGACCTGGAGGCGCATGCGAACCTGCTCGCCGATTACCGCGTCAAGCGGGGCATCGGGGGAGGCGCCGAGGGTTTTTATAAAGGCAAAGCGGTCGGCCGGGGCGCCGCGCGTCTCTATGCCGCCCATGACAACAAGGCGCCGGACGATGTGGATGCCGGCCGCTACCGCGTCCAGCTTCGCCATCAGATGACCCTCGCACCCGACACCACGCTCACCGCCGAGCTCAACAAGCTGAGCGACAGGGACATCGTGAAGGACTTTTTCTTCAATGAAGAGTACGAGGGCAACGCGCTTCCGGACACGTATCTTTCGATCATCACGGCGAAGCCCGAGTACACGTTCAGCATCCTCGAACGTGTGCGGATGGACGATTTTTATACTGTCGTCGAGCGCAGCCCCGAGATCCGGTTCGACACCCACAACCGCGAATTTGCGGACACGCCGTTTTATCTGCGCGCGGAGTACACCGCCGTGAACCTCCGCAAGGAATTCGCCGAAGCTCATGATTCCACCGGGACGGCAGACGCGCTCGATGCGTCCCGTGTTGACACCAACCACACGCTCACGTACGACGGCAACATCGGCGATCTGTCCGTCACGCCGCGCGTCGGCACGCGTCAGACGGTTTATTCACGCACGCTTGAGCCCGACGCGGCCATCCGCGGGACGTTCGATCCGGGGCTCGACCTGAGCACCCGTTTTTTCAAGACGTATGACGTCAACGTCGACGCCTTCGGCCTCGACTACAACGGCATCCGCCATATTTTCCGCCCGTCCGCGAGCTGGAATTACAGGCCGGACCCCACGCACCTGCGCACGGATCTGCAGCTTTTCGACCAGATCGACGAGATCGACAAGCAGAATTACATCCGCTTCAACTTCGAGAACAAACTTCAGACCAAGGAGCATTCGGGCCCCGACAAATCGCTCGCCCCGCGCGAGATCGCGCGCATGATCCCGTTTTTCGACATGAATTATGACACACACCGCGTCGACAACGTGGGGCTTGATGTGGAACTGAGGCCGTACCCCTGGCTTTATGTCGAAGGGGACACCACGTACGACCCGCACACACGTGATTTTCCGACCGCCAACCTCGATCTTGGTTTCACGCGCGGTCCCGCGAGCGTGGGGATCGGCCAGCGCTATCTGCAAAATGAAAGCAGCCAGACGGCGGGCGAGATCAAGTACAAGTTTTCCCCGGATCTCGAGATCCGCATCTACGAGCGCTACGAGTTCGAGTACAAGCAGTCCGAGGAGTTCGAATTCACGGTCTCGAAGGCGTTCAACTGCCTGATCGTCGACGCGACGTTCAATTCGAGCCAGCAGCACGGCAACGGATTTTTCTTTGTGTTCCGTTTGAAAGGCTACCCGAGAGCGTCGTTTTCGCTCAACCAGTCATTTAACCGGCCCAAGACGGGCCCTATCGACGCAAATCGGGCCTAAAGCCGAAAGGGGATCTCCGTGAACATTGCCGTGGTGGGAACGGGATACGTAGGGCTGGTTTCCGGCGCGTGCTTTGCGGGTCTGGGGAATCGGGTGATCTGCGTCGACGTCGACGCGAAGAAGATCGCGGCGCTTAAAAAAGGCCGCATGCCGATCTATGAGCCGGGTCTCGCCGAGCTTGTGAGCGAGAGCGTGAAACGGAAGAACATTTCGTTCACCACGGACCTTAAGTCCGCCGTGCGCAAGTCCGAAGTCATCTTCATCGCCGTGGGAACCCCTTCGAAGGCCGACGGCGACGCGGACCTTTCCTATGTCGAGAATGTCGCCAAGACCGTGGCCATGGAGATCACAGGTTATAAGCTCATCGTCGAGAAGAGCACGGTGCCCGTGCAGACCGGCGAACGCGTCCGCGAGACGATCAAGCAGTTCGCGAAAAAGGGCGCGTCGTTCGACGTCGCCTCAAATCCCGAGTTCCTCCGCGAAGGCAGCGCGGTGCGCGACTTCATGAACCCCGACCGCGTGATCCTCGGCGCCGAGTCCGAACGCGCAAAGAAGATCCTTACCGAGCTGTACAAACCACTCAAGTGCCCGGTGCTCGTGACCGACTTAAAAAGCGCCGAGATCATCAAGCACGCCTCCAATTCGTTCCTGGCCATGAAGATCTCGTTCATCAACGCCATCGCGCGCGTCTGTGATGCCGCCAAGGCCGATGTCGAGCTCGTCGCGACCGGGATGGGCCTCGATACGCGCATCGGCAAAAGCTTCTTATCTCCCGGCATCGGTTTCGGCGGCTCGTGTTTCCCCAAGGATCTTTCCGCATTCATCCGCATCTCCGAAAAGCTGGGTTATGATTTTGAACTGCTCAAGGCCGTCGAGCGCGTCAACGCCGAGCAGAAGCGGTATTTTGTGAAAAAGATCGAAGAGGCCGTCTGGAATCTCAACAAAAAGACAGTGGCCGTGCTCGGGCTCGCGTTCAAGCCCAACACCGACGACATGCGCCACGCGCCGAGTCTCGACGTGGTCGCCGCACTCCAGGCGCAGGGCGCGAAAGTGCGCGTGTTCGATCCCCACGCGATGCCCAGAGCAAAGGCGTTCCTCAAGAACGTCACGTTTTGCGCTGACGCTTACTCGGCCTGCAAGAACGCCGACTGTGCGGTCATCGTGACGGAGTGGAACGAATTCAAGGAGATCGACCTCAAGCGCCTCAAAAGGCTCATGGCCCAGCCTGTCGTGGTGGATGGGCGCAATATTTATGATCCTAAGAAAATGGCGGCGCTCGGTTTTCGTTACGTTTCAATCGGGAGACCATAACATGCGCGATCTGAAAGGGATCATACTGGCCGGCGGACTCGGCAAAAGACTCTGGCCGCTGACCAAGATCACCAACAAACACCTTCTGCCGGTTTACGACAAGCCGATGATCTATTATCCGCTCAACCTGCTTGTCGAGGCGGGCATCAAGGATATCATCCTCGTCACCGGGGGCAATCACGCGGGCGAGTTTCTGCGCCTCCTCGGCGACGGGCACGCCTTCGGCCTGACCCACATCAATTACACGTATCAAGAGGGGGAAGGCGGCATTGCGCAGGCGCTCAGCTTGGCCAAACCTTACGCCGAAGGCAGCAAGATGGTCGTCGTGCTCGGCGACAACATCCTCGAAAAATCGATCAAGCCCTACGTCGACCGGTTCCGTAAACAGAAAACGGGCTCGCGCGTGCTCCTTAAGAAGGTGGAGGACCCCGAGCGTTTCGGTGTCGCGACCTTGAAGGGCGACAAGATCACAGCGATCGAAGAAAAACCTGTGAAACCCAAGTCGGACCTGGCGGTCACCGGCGTCTACATGTATGACGAGAACGTGTTCGACATCGTGAAAACGCTCAAGCCCTCCAAACGCGGCGAGCTCGAGATCACGGACGTCAATAACGCTTACATCAAGCGCGGTGGGCTTGAGTTTGACGTGCTCGACGGCTGGTGGACCGATAGCGGGACGATCGAGTCGCTGCTTCGCGCCAATCAGCTCGTCGCCGAACAGGCCGCCGCGCTGGCCGGGAAGAAAAAGTGAAACGCCGCGTCCTCGTCACCGGCGGGGCTGGGTTCATCGGGTCGCATCTCATTCGTCTATGGCTTGAGAAAGACAAGTCGGTCGAGATCGTTAATTTTGACAAGCTTACGTACTGTGGCGATCTGGCGCGTCTTAAGGATGTCGAACGCAATCCGCGCTACTCGTTTTTTAAGGGCGACGTCGCCGACGAGGCGGATGTCGTGCGCGGTCTCGCCGGTTGCACGGACGTCGTGCACCTGGCCGCCGAGACGCATGTCGACCGCTCTCTTCTGGACGGCAAAGAGTTCTTCGAATCGAACACCATCGGCACGTATCTTCTCCTCGAAGCGTCTCGCCGCCGCGGCATCCATCGCTTTCTTTGTGTCAGCACCGACGAGGTCTACGGCAGCCGTCCCACAGGTTTCTTCAAGGAGACGGACCCCCTGACGCCTTCGAGCCCTTATTCGGTCTCCAAGACCGCCGCCGATCTCTTGACGCTTTCGTACGCCGGCACGCATGGCATGGACACCGTCGTGACGCGCGGTTCCAACACATTCGGCCCCTGGCAGTATCCCGAGAAGGTGATCCCGCTTTTTGTTTCCAACGCGCTTTCGAACCAGCCGCTGCCGCTTTACGGCGACGGTCTCCAGGTGCGCAACTGGATCACCGTCGACGACCACTGCCACGGCATCTTGCACGCGTTTAAAAAAGGGAAGAAAGGCGAAGCGTACAATATTTCATCGCCGTATTATCTGACCAACATCGACATGACGCGCCGCCTCCTTAAGATCCTCGGCAAGCCTGAGTCGCTCATTAAGAAAGTCACGGACCGCGCGGGCCATGACCGGCGCTACGCCATCACGCCGCGCAAGCTCGGGCGCATCGGCTGGAAAGTGCGCCACGCGTTCGACGAGTCGCTCGAACACACCGTCAGCTGGTACCGCGCCAATGAGCCCTGGTGGCGTTCCATCAAAGAAAAGAAGCAGGGATTTGGCGCTTATTACGAGAAAGCGTACGGGAAGCGCCTGAAATGATCCTGGTGGCCGGCGGGTCCGGGATGCTCGGGATCGCGCTGCAAAATCTTTTCAAGGCTCGCGGCACGGCATTTCGCGCGGTTTCGAGAAGGGCGCAGGCCGGATGTGAAGCGTTCGATCTGTCCGAAGAACGCGATGTGAAGGCTCTCTTTCGGGAGAAATACGACTGCGTGATCCACTCGGCCGCATGGTCGGATGTGGACGGGTGCGAGAGGGAACCCGGGAAGGCTCATGCGGGCAATGCGCTCACGACAAAATATCTCGCCGCCGCCTGCGCCGCAAACGGCACGCCGCTCGTGTACGTGAGCACCGATTATGTATTCGACGGCCGGAAGAGGACGCCGTACGAAACAGACGACCGGACGGGCCCGGTCAATGTGTACGGCATGACGAAGCTCGCGGGCGAATTTTACGCGAAGCAGTGTCCGGCCTCGGCGATCGTGCGAACGAGTTGGCTTTTTGGCCCCGGCAATCCGGCCAACTTCGTCGATGCGGTCAAAAGACGGCTTGCCGCCGAACCTCGCGTCGCCGTGCTCCGCGATCAGACGGATTCACCGACGTACACACACGATCTGGCGGCCGCGATCGACGTCGTCTGCGGTTTCTTGATGAAAGAAAAGCCGGGAGATTGCCGCACGTTCCATTTTTGTAATAAAGGCGAGACGACACGCTTCAAGATGGCGGAAAAGATCCGTGATCTCATGGGCCTTGAAGGCGTCGAAGTCGCCCATACCGGTGCGATCCCCAACCGTCCGGCCATCCGCCCCGTGTATGGGGTGCTGGCGACGGATGCGTATGAGAAATTTTTCGGGGTCGGCATCCGGGGGTGGGAAGAGGGATTGAGGGAATACGTGCGATCAAGCGGTGATGTGTGCGTGTCCTGATCACGGGTGCCGCCGGTTTCGCCGGCGGCCAGCTCGCGCGGCATTTGGTCGCGCACGGCAGTTTCGAGGTCTATGGACTTCGCCGGGGCGGCAAGCCGGTCCCGGAGGGGGTTACGGCGGTTGAGGCGGACCTACTCGATACGGAGGCTACGACCCGCGCGATCGCAGCGGCGAAGCCCGAGATCGTGTATCATCTTGCGGCGCAATCTTCGGTGAGCGGTTCCTGGGCGCACCCGGGTGATACGATCTCCAACAATGTGCTTGCCCAGCGAAATCTTTTTGAAGGGTTGTTGGCGGGCGGGATCTCGCCGGTGGTGCTTGTCGCCAGCTCCGCCGAGGTGTACGGTAAGGTGCCGTTGGACGAGCTGCCGGCGTCGGAGGGGCGCGTGCTCAGGCCTGTGAGCCCTTACGGCATGTCAAAGGTCGCACAAGAAACGCTGGCCGAGCATTACCGCCGTACGCATGGTTTCAAAGTCATCGTGACGCGCGGCTTCAACCAATCAGGCCCCGGTCAGGAAGCGCGGCTCGTGGTTTCCGATTTTGCGAAACAGACGGCGCTTATCGAGGCGGGGAAGCAGGAGCCGGTGATCCGGGTCGGTAATGTCGAGGCGCGCCGTGATTTCACCGATGTGCGCGATGTGGCGGAGGCGTACCGTCTGATCGCGGAAAAAGGCGCCTCCGGCGACGTGTATAATATTTGCAGCGGAGAAGCGCGTGTCGTGCGCGATGTTTTGGGAGTGTACCGGCGCCTGGCGAAAAGATCTTTCGAAGTACGCGAAGATCCCGCTCGATTTCGGCCCAGCGACGTGTCGGTGATGGTGGGGGACGGCCGTAAACTGCGCGAGCGCACCGGCTGGAAGCCTGTGATCCCGTTCGAGCAGATGCTCGAGGACACTTTGAATGACTGGAGAAAAAAAATTGCTTAAAGAGCATAAGGCGAAGATTGCCAGGCGGACGCTCAGGGTCGGCGTCATCGGTCTGGGTTATGTCGGTCTGCCGCTTGCGGTCGGTTTCGCAAAAGCCGGCTTCCCGGTCACAGGGATCGACGTGGATCTGTCTAAAGTCGATCGTCTCCGCCGCGGCGTGTCTTATGTTCTGGATGTGCATTCGTCTGATGTCCGGTCGCTGGTGCGTTCGAGCCGTCTTAAGGCGACGTCCGATTACAAGGCGCTCTCAGGTCTGGACGCCGTCATCATCTGCGTGCCGACGCCGCTTTCCAAGACGAAAAAGCCCGATATTTCCTTCGTCATGGACGCGGCGACCCGGATTTCAAAATATTTGCGCCGGGGGCAGCTGGTGATCCTCGAAAGCACGACGTATCCGGGTACGACCGAGGAAGTCGTGCTGCCGATCCTCGAGCAGTCCGGTCTCAAAGCCCGCAAAGATTTTTTCCTCGCGTTTTCACCTGAGCGCATCGATCCGGGTAACAAAAATTTTGACGCGCTTTCGATCCCGAAGATCGTCGGCGGCACCGACCGCGGATCTTCCGAAGCGGCGGGCCTTCTGTACGGGTCGATCATGAAGCGTGTCGTGCGCGTGTCTTCCGCCAAGACGGCCGAGATGGTCAAGTGCCTCGAAAATACATTCCGCAGTGTGAATATCGGCCTCATCAACGAAATGGCGCTGCTTTGCAACCGCCTCGGTATCGATATCTGGGAAGTGATCGAGGCCGCGAAGACAAAACCGTTCGGTTTCATGCCCTTTTATCCGGGCCCCGGCCTCGGCGGCCATTGCCTGCCCATCGACCCGCTGTATCTTTCGTGGAAGTCGCGCGTGCACGGCTTCGAGGCGCGCATGGTGGAGCTTGCGGCGGCGATCAACGAGGAGATGCCGCGCCACGTCGTCGACCGCGTGACAACGCTCCTCAACGATCAGGATATCCCGCTGCACAATGCCGCGGTGCTCGTCCTGGGCGTTTCGTACAAGAGAAACATCGATGATGTCCGCGAATCGCCGGCTCTCGACGTGATCCAGCGCCTTCTTGAAAAGGGGGCCCAAGTCACCTATTCCGACCCGTTCGTCAAATCGCTCAAAGTGGGCTGCCACTCGTTCAGATCATCTGCCCTGACGCCCGAGTTCCTCAAGAAACAGGCTTGTGTGGTCGTGGTCACCGATCATTCCGCTTTCAATTACGGCGCCGTGGCCAAACATGCCCGTCTGATCCTCGACACTCGCAACGTCATGCGTTCCTACGGGCCCCGCAAGGGGCTCTTTTTCCTCTAAGCCATGGCCGCCTTCCGAAAGGTCCTCATCACGGGCGCCGCCGGTTTTGTCGGCCGCCACATGATCGATGCTTCTGTCTCGCGCGGCCTTTCGGTGCGCGGGCTCGATAATTTCATGTGCAGTGCGCGGAAGGATTTTCTCCGCGATTACGCTAAGAAGATCGATTTTGTCGAGGGCGATATCCGGAAGTTCGCTGACGTCGAGAAAGCGGTGAGGGGTGTGGACGCGGTCTATCATTTTGCGGCGATCCGCTCGGTCGTCAAGACCGTCGAGGATCCCTTCGTCGCGCACGACGTCAACGCCACCGGCGCGTTGTATCTTCTTGAGGCGTGCCTGCGGGCGAGTGTGAAGCATTACGTGTTCACATCGACGAGCGCCGTGTACGGTGCGGCGATCGCGCCCAAACAGCGTGAGGACGGAAAGCTTCTTCCGATGTCTCCGTACGGCGTCGCCAAGCTCGCCGCCGAGAATTACGCCAAATATTATTTTGAAGAGAAGGGTCTTCCCACGACATGCATGCGCATCTTCAATGTCTACGGCCCCCGTCAAAATCCGGAATCGCGCTATTCGCTGGCGATCCCCGGTATACTCGCGAAGATCACTGCGGGTGAGCGCCCCATCATTGACGGCTCGGGCGAGCAAGCGCGCGATTTTGTATACATCGGAGACGTGATCGACGCTTTTTTTCGTGTGTTGGGAAAACCTCGCACGCACGGCAAGTCCTACAACCTGGGCGCGGGGCGCGCCCATTCCATCAACACGCTTACGGACAATCTGCTCCATCTGACAAGATCGAAGCTTAAGGCGGTGCACGGACCTCGCCGTCCGGGTGATCCCGACCGCACCTGTGCCGACGTTTCACTTATACGCAAAGATGCCGGCTGGTGTCCGCGCGTTTCTCTTCATGAGGGCCTAAAAAGGACCGTCGAATCATGGCAAAAATGAAACGTATTTTAATTACTGGAGGGGCTGGGTTCATTGGTTCTCATCTGTGCGAGCGGTTCACGCAAGAAGGCCATTCCGTCATCGCCGTCGACAATCTTCTGACGGGCACGACGCGCAATTTCCGCGGTCTTGAAAAGTCGCCGCGTTTCACGTTCGTGAAGGGCGATGTGTCAAAGCGCTTGTCCGCAGCGGGACGGCTCGACGCAGTGCTTCATTTCGCTTCGGCGGCAAGCCCGCCCGATTATCTTAAATATCCCGTTGAAACGCTCATGGTCGGTTCGGCCGGCACGCTCCGCGCGCTCGAACTGGCGCGCGCCAAAAAGGCCGTTTTCCTGATGGCGTCGACGAGCGAGGTCTACGGCGATCCCCTCCAGAGCCCTCAGAAGGAAACTTACTGGGGCAACGTCAATTCCGTCGGCCCGCGCAGCGTGTACGACGAAGCAAAACGTTTTTCAGAAGCATTGACCATGGCGTATCGCCGCAGCCGCGGTGTCGACGCAAAAATCGTGCGTATTTTCAACACGTACGGCCCGCGCATGCGTCCCGAAGACGGCCGCGTCATCCCCAATTTCACGACGCAGGCGCTTCTGGGCAAGCCGCTCACGGTGTATGGCGACGGCAGCCAGACGAGGAGCTATTGCCATGTCGATGATCTGATCGAGGGCATTGCGCGCCTGATGCGGTCAAAGATCTGCGGCCCTGTCAATCTCGGAAACCCCAATGAGCTCTCAGTGCTCGGTCTTGCGAAACTGATCCTCGAGATGACCGGATCCAAGAGCCGGATCGTGCGCAAGGCCTTGCCTGTCGATGATCCGAAGGTCCGCTGTCCTGACATCGCGCTCGCCAAGAGAGAGCTTGGATGGTCGCCCAAGGTCGCCTTGAAGGACGGTCTCGCCGAAACCATCGCGTATTTCCGCAAAGAGGTTCTTTAGACCACATGGATTTTTCAGTCGTTGTCCCGGTTTACAACGAAGAGAGGCGTGTCGCCGAGGCGCTCCGCCGCATCGAAGCCTACATGGCGCTCAAAAATTGGCAGTGGGAGCTATTGGTCTCGAGCGACGGCTCGACCGACGCCACCGACCGCATCGTCTCCGAGCGCGCTAAAGCCGAGCCGCGCATCAAGCTCCTTGCGGCTTCGCCCAACAAGGGCAAGGGCGCCGCAACACGCAGGGGCATGCTCGCCGCGTACGGAAAATATGTGCTCATGACCGACGTCGATCTTTCGTCGCCGATCAAGGAGTCCGACAAGCTCATCGAGGCGATCGCTGGGGGGTACGACGCCGCCATCGGCTCGCGCGCCATCCGTCATGACGGCGCCGACGTTCAACAGAGCGCCAAGCGCCGTTTTTCAGGCCGTCTTTTTAACTTTTTTGTGAGGTTTTTCGTGACGGCAGAATTCCGGGACACGCAGTGCGGTTTCAAATGCTTCACGCGTGACGCGGCTCAAAAGCTTTTTTCGGAGCAGAAGCTGGATGGCTTCGCATTCGATGTTGAAATCCTTTATCTGGCGAAGAAAAATGGTCTGAAAGTAGCGGAAGTGCCCGTGATGTGGCGGCAAGGCACCGACAGCAAGGTCAATATTTTCAAGGACTCGTTTGCAATGGTGGGGGATCTCATGAAAATAAAAAAAATGCACGCCGTTCTTGTACTCCTATTTTTGGCTGCTGCGCCAGCTTTCGGCGCCTCCGACGACACCCGCCTCGAAGCCGCCCGCGCCGTGAGCCAGACGGGCTCCGCGCTCTCGGGCGTCGGTTTTATCGATGAACGCGGACAGGTCGATCCTCAGTGGGAGCTGAAGGAGACTCCCATCGAGATCATTGATGCGCAGGACTGGAGCGACGAGGAGCTGGCAAAGCTCGAAGAAAAAGAGCCGATGAAATCGCCCTCGCAGCGCTAATTCCCTCGACAACAGCCCGTTTTTGAGTTATCATTTTTTTCTATAAGAGCAAGGAACGCCGTGGAATGCGGCTTTCTTGCTCGCGTTTATTTCAACGGAACCTGCCAGACGATATGAGAACCGACGTGCACACGAACCGACTTTCCTCTGAAAAAAGCCCCTATCTCCTTCAGCACGCCCGAAATCCGGTCGATTGGTATCCTTGGGGCGCCGAAGCGTTCGAGAAAGCGAAGCTGGAAGACAAGCCTGTTTTTCTTTCCATCGGTTATTCGACCTGCCACTGGTGTCATGTCATGGAGCGGGAGTCCTTCGACGATGAGAAGATCGCCGGACTCCTGAACCGCAGTTACGTCTGCGTCAAAGTCGACCGCGAGGAACGTCCCGACATCGACAGTGTGTATATGAACTACGTCATGATGACCACGGGCAGCGGCGGCTGGCCCATGACGGTCTTTCTGACGCCGGATAAGAAACCTTTTTACGGCGGCACGTATTTTCCTCCTGAAAATCGTTACGGCATGCCGGGGCTCAAGACGCTCCTGACCGAGATCGCCGACGGTTGGAAGGCGCGGCGCACGGAGATTTGTGAATCTGCGAATTCCGCCGCGGCGCATCTGCGTACTCCGCGCGCCGTAGAGCCGCATGAAGGCGTTCTGGACGCCAAGACGCTCGACAGGGCATTTGAGTATTTTAATTCAGATTTCGACGCCGAGCGGGGCGGTTTTGGCCGTGCGCCCAAGTTTCCGCGCAGCCACTCGCTTTCCTTCCTTTTGCGGCATTGGAAGCGTACCGGTAACGGCGCAGCGCTGGGCATCGTCGAGAAAACGCTCGCCGAGCTCGCCAAGGGCGGGATCTACGATCATTTGGGCGGAGGATTCCACCGTTATTCGACGGACGGGAATTGGCGCATCCCCCATTTCGAGAAGATGCTTTACGATCAGGCGCTTCTGGTGCGCACGTATGTCGAGGCGGCCCAGGCGACCGGCAACGCCGAATACGCGCGCGTCGCCTGCGAGACGCTCGATTACGTGATGCGTCAAATGACCGACGGCGAAGGCGGTTTTTATTCCGCGCAGGACGCCGACAGCGAAGACCCGCACAATCTTGGGCATGACCGCGAAGGCGCTTTTTTTGTCTGGACGGCCGATGAGATCCGCCGGATCCTCGGCTCCGACGCGGATTTTTTCATGTACCGCTACGGCATCGAAGAGGCCGGCAACGCGATCGCCGGACCGCTCCACGAATTCGAGAAACAAAACGTATTGTACGATGCCCGGTCCACGGAGAGCGCCGCCGAAAAATTCGGCATCGACCCCGAAGACGCGAGCCTCAAAGCAGCGTCGCTGCGTGCGAAGCTTTTGGCGGCCCGCTCGAAACGCAAGGCTCCCTACCTCGACGATAAGGTGCTCACCGACTGGAACGGCCTCATGATCGCCGCGTTCGCTTATTCGGGCGCTGCGCTCGATGAGCCGCGTTACGTCGCTGCTGCCGCGAAGGCCGCGCGGTTCATTTCAACCAAAATGAAGAGCGCCGAAGGCCGGCTCCTGCACCGCTGGCGCGACGGCGATGCGGCCATAGCGGCCAATCTCAACGACTACGCGTCGCTCATTTACGGATTTCTTATGCTGTATGAGGCGACATTTGAAGAAGCGTGGCTTGTCGAAGCGCGCATCCTCACGGACAGGATGGTCGATCTTTTCTGGGACACCGAAGGGCACGGATTCTTTCTTACGGCGCATGACGCGGAAGCGCTTATTTCCAGACCCAAGGAACTGTATGACGGCGCCGTGCCGTCGGGCAACTCGTTTGCGGCGCTCGACCTTCTTCTTCTTTCACGCTTTACGATGGAGCCGCGCTATCAAAAACTCGCGGATGAGACGCTGAACGCTTTTGCGGCTGAGCTTTCCTCTGAGCCGAACAGCTACCCCCAGATGCTCATCGCGCTGGATCTCGCGGTGGGGCCTTCTTACGAGATCGTGCTGGCGGGCGACGAAAAGGATGCGACGCTTCAGACGATGATGGGGGAGGTCCGGAGGCTGTTTTTACCTAATAAGATCGTTCTGCTGCACCGGACGGGCCACCGCGGGGAGGCTCTCGAGGCCGTCGCGCCGTTCGTGAAGGACAAAGGTTTAAGCAGCGGGAAAGCGACGGCATACGTTTGCCGTGATCACGTCTGCTCGCTCCCCGTGGCCACCGCCGCGGAAGTCCGCAAATTGCTCACCACCCTATAAAGGAGACTTTTAACATAGGAGAAGGCATGACGGCGACGAAGACCCAAACGCGCAACCCGATCAAACAAACGCTCGATTACGGCCAGAGTATTTGGTACGACGGACTTATCTCGAAGGACACCTTCGTGAAGATGATCGCCGAGGACGGCATCCGCGGAGCGACGACGAATCCCGCTATTTTCGAAAAGGAACTGGTCGAGTCGAAATATGATGCCCTGATCCGTGATCTCGGGCGCACTTCCGATACCGGCGAGATCTTCAAGGTGCTCGCCATCCGGGCCGTGCAGGATATTTCGGAAACGTTTCTCGGCGTATATGACGCGTCGAAAGGGGAGGACGGGTACGTTTCCATCGAGGTGAGCCCGCTTCTTGCGCGCGACACCGAAGGCACCGTCCGCGAAGCGCGCGAACTTTATGCGCGCATCGGCCGCAAGAACATCATGATCAAGGTCCCCGCGACGAAGGAAGGTCTGCCGGCCATCGAAACGCTGATCGCCGAGGGGATCAGCGTCAACGTGACGCTTATTTTTTCCACCCGGCGCCACAAAGAAGTGATGGAAGCTTACCTTCGCGGTCTCGAGCGCCGCGCGAAGGCCGGTCAGCCGTTGACGGGCATCGCCTCAGTCGCGAGTTTCTTTGTGAGCCGCGTCGACACGTCGGTGGACAAGCTTCTTGAGGAGAAGATCGCCGCCGCCCCGGGCGCTGAAAAAACGGCGCTCCAAGCGCTCCTTGGCAAGATCGGCATCGCGAATTCCAAACTCGCTTACCGCGAATTCGAAATAATGTTCGGTTCCGCGCGTTTTACGGCGCTGCGGGAAAAGGGCGCGCTCGTGCAGAGGCCGCTTTGGGCCAGCACGGGGACCAAAAACCCCGCGTATCCCGATACGATCTATGTCGACGCGCTGATGGGGCCGCAAACGGTCAACACCGTGCCCCCTCCGACGCTCGACGCGTTCCGCGACCACGGCAGGCCGGCGGCACGGCTTAAAGAAGGCATGGACGCTGCGGTTTCTCAGGTCGCCGCGCTCGAAAAGCATGGCATTTCCCTCGATGCGGTCACGCTGAAGCTCGAGGAAGCAGGTGTGCAGGCATTCTCAGACTCTTATCGCAAGATCATGCAAACCATCGGAGCGAAAAAATAACATGAATGAAAAAAATCCAGCCGAATACGGCCGCTGGGGCCGTTACGAAGCGACCCTCAACGAATGGCTCGAAAAGATCGCCAAACAGTCCGTCATCCAGCGTCTCTGGGACAAGGACGCGACTCTCTGGAAGAAGGACGCGGCCGAGCACAAAGAGATCAAGAACCGTCTCGGCTGGCTGACCGTTGTTCCCGCGATGCGCAAGGCTTCGGCAGGTTTCACCGCTTTTGCCGATGAAGTGAAAGCCGAGGGATTCACATCGGTGGTGCTTCTGGGCATGGGAGGTTCGAGTCTTGCGCCGGAGGTGATCCAGGCGATCTGCGGCAACGTGGTCGGATATCCTTCGCTGGTCGTGTTGGATTCCACCGATGCGGGCCGCGTCAAGGACGTCGAAAAGAACATCGATCTTGAAAAGACGCTTTTCATCGTCTCGTCGAAGTCGGGCGGCACGATCGAGCTTCTCTCGTTCTTTAAATATTTTTACGGCAAGCTCAAGGCTGTAAAAGCAGACAAGGCCGGGGATCATTTTGTCGCGATCACGGATCCCGGCACGCCGCTCACGGATATCGCGAAGGCGCATAACTTCAGGAAGGTGTTTCTCGCCCCTGAGGATGTCGGCGGCCGTTTTTCGGCGCTCACACCCTTCGGTCTGGTGCCCGCAGCGCTGATCGGCGTAGACCTGTACAAATTGCTTGACGGCGCCGAGGCGATGGTCGCCCGCTGCCAGCCGGGCACCGCGCCCGCGGAAAATCCAGCCGCGCTCCTGGGCGTCGCGATGGCCGTGCTCGCCGAAGAGGGCCGCGACAAGCTCACGCTCCTTTCCGACGGGAAATATGAATCCCTTGGCGACTGGGTCGAGCAGCTCGTCGCCGAAAGCACGGGCAAAGAAGGCACGGGCGTGGTGCCCGTGGTCCGCGAGCCGATCGCCGCCGCAGAAGCGTACGCCGAAGACCGTTTTTTTGTCGTCACCGAAGCTGCCGGCGGCGACGGGGTCCCGGCTGCAAAGCTCAAGGCGATAGAAAAGGCCGGGCACCCGATGCTCCGGATCTTTGTTCAGTCGCCTGAAGATATCGGCGGCGAGTTTTTTCGCTGGGAAATGGCCACGGCGGTGGCATGCGCGCTGCTTAAGGTCAACACGTTCGATCAACCGGACGTGCAGGCCGCGAAAGACCGTACGAAGGCGATCCTGAAGGGCGTTTCCAACGGCGGGTCCATTCCCGTCAAGAAGAGCGAGATCTCGCTCGAGTCGTTCTTCGAGAACGCCGAATCCGGTGACTATGCGGCGATCCTTGCGTTCCTGCCCGACCGTCCCGGCGTCCGCAAGCGTCTGGTGGCCGCACAAACAGCGGTGCGTAATCGTCTGCGCCTGGCGACAACGCTCGGTTTTGGCCCGCGTTATCTCCACTCCACCGGCCAGCTTCATAAGGGCGGCCCCGGGACAGCGATGTTTCTTCTGATCACCGCGGAGCCCGCGGAGGATCTACCGGTGCCGGGCGAGAACTACACGTTTGCGCAGCTTGAACTGGCGCAAGCCATGGGCGATTTTGAAGCGCTTGAGTCGCGCGGCCGCTGGCTTTTCCACTACAGGCTCGAAGGCCCGGTCGAAAAGGCTCTTGACGGGTTTGTCGCGGAGCTCAACGCCGCCATGGAGTCGCAGTCCGTGTCCGGACAGGAAGTGAAGAATACATGATCGTTCGCTTATCCGGGAAAGAAAACGCCCGATGAAGTTCATCCGTACCGCGATACCGGACGTCGTGCTTATCGAGCCCGTTGTCTTCGAGGACGCGCGCGGGGGTTTTCTGGAGACGTACCGCCGCGACGAATTTGCGGCGCACGGTATCGCCGGCGATTTCGTGCAGGACAATCACAGCATTTCCAAGCGCGGCGTGCTGCGAGGTTTGCATTTTCAGTCTCCGCCGCACGCCCAAGCGAAACTCTTGCGGGTGGTGAGGGGCGAGGCGTTCGACGCGGTGGTGGACCTCCGCCGCGGATCGCCCTCGTACGGTAAGCACATCTCCGCCGTCCTTTCGGCGGCGAACCGGCGCATGTTGTACGTCCCCCCGGGATTTGCCCACGGTTTTCTCGCGCTCGCGGACGACACCGAATTTTTGTACAAGGCCTCAGCGCTTTATTCGCCTCAAAACGAGCGCGGACTCGCCTGGGATGATCCGGACCTCGCGATCGAGTGGCCTGTCTCTGCGGCGCCGTATGCGCTCTCTGAAAAGGACCGCCGGTATCCGCGCCTGAAGGATCTCCAACCGATTTTCTAGAAGAAGGGATCGCGATTGAAATACGTCGACACACCCGATGCGCTCGCCGAAGCTGAAAAGCTCATCGCGCGTTCGAAATGGGCGAGCGTGGATTGCGAGGCGGACAGCCTTCATCATTACGCCGAAAAGCTCTGTCTGATCCAGATCAGCGTCGAGGGCGAAGACCTCATCATTGATCCCTTGGCGAAGCTGGATCTGGTGCCGATGGCCTCAGCGCTCCAGGCAAGGCCGGAGCCGATCGTGCTGCATGGCGCCGATTTTGATCTGCGTATGGTCAAACGCGCGTCGTCCTCGTTTGCCGCGAAGGAGATCTTCGACACCCTGATCGCGGCCCAGCTTCTGGGCTATGAACGCCAGGGGTATGCCGACCTTGTCAGAATGCACGCCGGCGTCGAGCTCTCCAAGAGCGCGCAGAAGGCCGATTGGTCGCGGCGTCCGCTTGACGACAAGCTGCTGGAGTACGCGGCCAATGACACGCATTTTTTGAAACTCGTGAGTGAGCGCATGGACGCGGAGCTCATGGAGCTCGGAAGAAAAGAATGGCACCGCCAGTCGTGCGCGAAGCTCGTCAGATCCGTAGAGACGCCGCGTGAAGAGCGTGTGCGCGACGGCCGCGAGTGGCAGATCAAGGGGTCGCGCGATCTGAAGGGCGTTTCGCTCACGGTCCTCAAAAATTTATGGTATTGGCGCGACCATGAGGCCCAACGCCGCGACCGCCCGAGCTTTAAGGTCGTCAACACCGACGTTTTGGTCGACGTCGCAAAGTGGGCCGCGGAAAATCCGGGCCAGGACGTTGCCGTGATGCCCAAGGCGCCGTCCAATGTGCGCCGCGACTACCGCGATATCATGAACCGGCTCATCCGCGAGGCGGAGGCGGGCCCGCAGGCCGTTTTCGCGGTGCCGCTAAAATCCAGCCAGAGACAGCGGTGGGGGAATGCCGAATCCAAACGGATGGACGAGCTCAAGAAGGTGCGCGACGAGATCACCGCACCGCTCAAGATCCATGCGAGCCTCGTTTCGACCAACGCGATGCTCGAGGACGTTGCCATGGCCCGGCCCAAAACAAGGGAAGCGCTCCGCGACGCGGCCGGCTACATGGAGTGGCAGCTGGATCTGGTCGAAGAGCGCTTCCTTAAGATCACAAACGAAATTTAGACCTTTAGTCCTTGGCGAACCAGCCCTTGTTGCCTTCTTCCTTCTTCGCACGGAGCGCTTTGTCGTCCTCGACATGCTTGGCGATGACGTAACCGCCTGCTGCACCGCCTAAAAGCGCCGCCGCGATACAGCCTGTCGTCGAGAACGCCATGGAGAGCACAAGCACGAGCGCCGGAAGAACCCGGCAGATCCGGTTGAACGATAATCGCAAAGTCACCCTCCTTGCTTGATTTTTAACGCGGCCATTATAGCACAACCCTCTGGCACAGCCTATGTTCCGCGCTTTAGGGCACGCATTTGATTTCGGCCCTCCTTCTGCTATAATCCAGTGCATGACCCCACCACCTGATTTTAACGATCGCAAGGCGATCGAGCCACCTGCGGTGGATAAATCAGATGGTGGGGTGAAAGGCATCGATCTTCGCCATACCGCCAAGCTCGCCCGGCTTCGCCTCACTGACGACGAACTAAAACTCTTCGAGTCCCAGGTCCACGGGATCCTTGAGTTTGTGGATCATCTGAAAGAGGTGAGCGTCGAGGGCGTCGAACCCACGAGCCATCCGCTCCCGATAGCGAATGTGTTCCGCGAAGACACGGTCCGCCCGTCGCTTTCGGTCGAGCCTCTCCTCAAGCGCGCGCCGCATTCCCGCGGCCGCTTCTTCGAAGTCCCCAAGATCATCGAGGACAAGACCTGACGTGAATCTGTCCGCCCAAAAAGCCCACGAGCTCGCTGCGCTTTACAAGAGTGGCTCACACACGCCTGATGACGTGCTCAAGTCCCTTTCCGAATGTATCGCCAAGAAGGACCCCGCGCACAAGGCGTATATTGCGTTTGATCCCAAGCGCGCCATCCGGAAAGAGATCGCCAAAGGCGCTTCGCCGCTATGGGGTGTCCCTGTGGCGATCAAGGACAACATCTGCGTCGAAGGGGAAGCGGCGACGTGCGGCTCCAAGATCTTACAGGGTTTCGTGGCGCCGTATCACGCGACCGTCGTCCGGAAACTTCTGGATGCGGGTGCGGTCGTTTACGGGCGCACCAATATGGATGAATTTGCGTTCGGTTCAAGCTGCGAAACTTCATTTTACGGGCCCACGCGCAATCCGTGGGACACCGCGCGTGTGCCGGGCGGCTCGTCCGGAGGGTCCGCGGCATCGGTCGCGGCCGACACCGCGATCATGGCGCTTGGCTCGGATACCGGCGGTTCGATCCGTCAGCCCGCTTCTTTCTGCGGGATCGTCGGCATGAAGCCGACCTACGGCCGCGTGTCGCGCTATGGGCTCATCGCATTCGCGTCTTCACTCGACCAGATCGGTCCGTTCGCCAAGGATGTGCGCGACGCGGCGCTCCTCCTGGGCGTCATCGCCGGCCACGACCCGCTCGACTCGACGTCTGCCGATGTGCCGGTCCCCGATTACACGTCGTTCCTCGGGAAGGGCGTGAAGGGGATGAAGATCGGCCTGCCGAAAGAATATTTTGACGTGGAAGGCTGGGGCCCCGGCGTCAAAGAAGTCGTGACGGCGGCCGTCGAGAGGCTCCGATCGCTCGGCGCTGAGATCGTTCCGGTTTCTCTGCCTCACACCAAGCACGCGGTCAGCGTGTATTACATCGTCGCCCCGTCGGAAGCGAGCTCCAACCTCGCGCGTTTCGACGGCGTGCGTTTCGGTTTCCGTGACGCTTCGGCCAAAAATCTTCTCGACATGTATGAAGGGTCGCGCGGCGCCGGTTTCGGCGCGGAGGCCAAGCGGCGCATCATCCTCGGCACGTTCGCGCTTTCGAGCGGTTATTACGATGCGTATTACCTTCGCGCGATGAAAGTCCGCACGCGCATCAAACACGATTTTGACGAGGCATTCAAGACCGTCGACGCGATCGTGACGCCGACCTCCCCGAGCGTCGCGTTCAAGCTCGGCGAAAAATCCAAAGATCCGCTCGAAATGTACCTTTCCGACATATTCACGATCTCGGCCAACCTCGCCGGTGTTCCGGCGCTATCGATCCCGTGCGGCTTTGCCGAAGACCTGCCGGTCGGACTTCAATTTATAGGCAAGCCGTTCGACGAAGGCGCGCTCTTCCGCGCGGCGCATGCGTTTGAAGAGGCCACTGATTTCCACAAAAAGAGGCCTGTTTTTAAATGAGCTGGCTCCCCACGATCGGCCTCGAAGTCCACGTCCAGCTCAACTCCAAGACGAAGATCTTCTGCGGCTGTGAAGTGAAGTTCGCCGCGCCGCCTAATAGCCAAGTATGTCCGGTATGTCTTGGTCTTCCCGGCACGCTTCCTGTCCTGAACAAAGAAGTCTTCCGATTGGGCCTTCGCGCGGTCCTGGCCCTCAATGGGACGCCCTCGACGAAGATCAAATTCGACCGTAAAAACTATTTTTATCCCGATCTTCCCAAAGGGTATCAGATCTCTCAGTTCGACATGCCTCTCGGTCAGGGCGGCACGATCGACATCGAGTCCGGCGGGGCGGTGAAGACGATCCGTCTCAACCGCCTGCACCTGGAAGAGGACGCGGGCAAACTCATGCACGACGTTTCCACCGACGGCAGCGTCGTCGATCTCAATCGCGCCGGTACGCCGCTGGCCGAGATCGTCAGCGAGCCCGATATCGACAGCGCCGATGAAGCGTACACCTATCTGACCAACCTCAAGGCCATCCTGCGTTCCATCGGCGTGTCCGAGTGCGACATGGAAAAAGGGCAGCTGCGCTGCGACGCCAACGTGTCCGTGCGCAAGTCCGCGCAGGACCCGCTCGGCCGCCGCGTCGAGATCAAGAATCTCAACTCTTTCAAGGCCGTCAAAGCCGCCATCGAGCATGAGATCGAGCGCCAGTCCGCCGCGCGCGATAAGGGTGAGACGATCGCGCAGGAAACGCGTCTTTGGGACGACGTGAAGGCCAAGACGTTCACGATGCGGTCGAAGGAGGAGGCCCACGACTACCGCTACTTCCCCGAGCCGGACCTGGTGCCGTTCAGCGTCAGCGCCGCCGAGATCGAGCGCGAACGCAAAGCGCTCCCTGAGCTTCCTCAGCAGAAAAAAGAGCGTTTCGTGAAAGAATACGGTATCTCTGTGTACGATGCGGCGCAGGTCACCGACTCCACGGATATCGCGGTTCTTTTCGAGGAGGCCGCCAAGTCGATGGGCCCCAAATCCGTCATCAACTGGATCATCGGGCCGGTCTTCGCGTATTTGAGCCAAAAGAACGCAGATCTCAAGGACACCAAGCTCACGCCGGATAAATTGACCAAACTCGCTGCTTTGGTGGATCAGGGCAAGGTCAGTTTGCAGGTCGCCAAAGAAAAGATATTCCCGGAAGTCATCGAAAAGGGGCTCGATCCCGAGGAAGTTTTAAATGATAAGGGAATGGCCCAGGTCTCCGACGACTCCGCGCTCGAAGGTTGGATCGCCGAAGTGTTGAGAGCCAACGAGAAGGTCGTGGCCGATTTCAAGACCGGCAAAGACGGTGCGGCGATGTTTCTGGTGGGCCAGGTCATGAAAAAAAGCCAGGGCAAGGCCAACCCCGGTAAAGTGCAGACGCTCGTCCGTAAGAAGCTCGCCGAGGCATGAAGCCTAAGTTTTTCCGCGCCGCAGCCGCGGCTGCCGCCGTCATCGTGGTCCTCTCTGCCGCCGGTTTGGCCCGTTCCGCCGAAGACCGGCAGTCTCTCGACCGTTATCTCGACCTCTTTGTGGACGTCGTGGCGCTCATCCGCTCGGATTACGTGGACGACGTCTCCCTCGACAAGCTTTTCTCCGGCGCGATGAACGGCATGCTCCGCTCGCTCGACCCCTACAGCCAATTTCTAGACGCCGACGCTTACAACGAGCTCAAAGTGGACACGCAGGGTGAGTTTGGGGGCCTGGGTCTCGAGATCAGCGTCAAAGGCGGCGTGCTTCATGTCATCGCGCCGCTCGACGGTTCTCCGGCCGACCAGGCGGGTCTCAAAGCCGGGGACACGATCATGAAGATCGATGAGGCGACGACGCGCGACCTTTCCCTCGGGGACGCCGTGAAGCGTTTGCGCGGCGCTCCGGGGTCGGAAGTGCATCTGACCGTGATGCGCGAAGGGGAAAACAATCTGCACGAATTCACCGTCAAGCGCGCGGTGATCAACGTCAGGAGCGTGAAACAGGCGCATCTTCTGCCCGGCGGCGCCGGTTACGTGCGCCTGACGTCATTTCAGGAGCGCAGCGCCGAGGATCTCGAGGAGGCGCTCAAGACACTCGAGCGCGAGGGGATGGCGGGTCTTGTTTTGGACGTCCGCAACAATGCGGGCGGTCTCCTCAATGCCGCTGTGGACATCACCGGAAAATTCATTCCCCGGGGCCGGCTCGTGGTTTCGACGCGCGGCCGCACCGCGGAGAAAGTGACCAAATTCATTTCGAAAGCCAAACAGTCCCGCCGCCGCTATCCGCTCGTCGTTCTCGTGAACAAAGGCAGCGCTTCGGGATCCGAGATCCTGGCCGGCGCGATCCAGGATTACGGCTATGGCACGGTCGTCGGCACCAAGACGTTCGGCAAGGCGTCCGTTCAGACGCTGATCCCGCTCCCTGACGGCACCGCCATCCGCATCACCACGAGCAAGTATTACACGCCGAAAGGCAGGCTTCTGCACGAAGCGGGTATCACGCCTGACATTGTCGTGGAGGGTGAACAGTCCGCTGAGGGCAAGGATCCTCAGCTGGACCGGGCCGTCCAGGTGCTTCGTGAAAAGATCGCTCAACTTTCACCGCCCAAGGCGGCGTAAATGAAAAAAACGCCGGCCATTCCTCAGAAACTCAAGATCGCTCTTTCCGTGATCTTTGTCGTGCTGGTCGCGGTGTTGGTTGTCCGCGTTTTTTTGCCGAAGCGCGTCACACGGGTAGAGCCGCGTGTAACCAAGGCCAAGTCCTCGGTGCCTGTGACGAGGAAAATAGTCACCCCCCGGAAACCTGCGGCCCCGCCCGGCTCCGTCCCGCGAATGGCGATCATTCTCGACGATTGGGGCTACGATTATTCGCTCCTTGAAGGCGCGATCGCTATCGGGAAGCCGGTCACACTCGCCATACTGCCGGGATTGAAGTATAGCCGCGACATCGCCCGTGACGCGCACAAGGCGGGCCTGGGCGTGATGCTCCATATGCCTATGCAGTCCAAGAGCGGCCGCAATGCGGAACCGCATACTATCCTGACCACGTCATCCGAGATCGAGATCCTGAATTATTTGGAAGAGGGCATTGACGCCGTGCCTTATCTCGAGGGGATCAATAACCATCAGGGCTCCCTCGCAGCAAGCGACGAGCGTGTGATGCGCGTGGTCCTGGGTCGTCTCAAGAAAAAAGGCCTTTTTTTCATCGATTCGAGAGTGGTTGCGACGAGCGTTGGCGCGCGCATCGCCGAAGAGCTTGGTGTTCCTCACGCCACCCGCGATGTTTTCATCGACAATGTGGCCCAGATCGATGCGGTGAAAGAACAGCTTCGCAAGGCCAAGGCGATCGCTTTAAAGCATGGCCTTGTCATCGTCATCGGCCACGACAAATGGGTCACACTTCGGGCGATCCTGGAAATGGTCCCTGAATTGGAAGAAGCCGGGATTCGATTTGTGTATGTAAGAGAATTAGTGCAATAATGAAAAGAATACTTAGGTAGTCTCAGCTTTTTAACGCAACACCCGTGAGATTTTGAAAAGCTTCATAGGGTGTAGCCCAATTTAAAACCTTCCTTGGTCTTCCGTTCAGTAGATGTTGCACACGGTTTATTTTAC
>Ga0082335_1002701_pt1 | contig 32132 bp, 24 predicted proteins | sample Subgrocontami58m_FD_72375 | JGI IMG/M metagenome (GOLD analysis project Ga0082335, IMG submission 72375) | Subsurface groundwater microbial communities from S. Glens Falls, New York, USA - GMW37 contaminated, 5.8 m (SPADES assembly) (version 2) ...
GTCCGGCGGACCGTGCCCCGGCCGTGATGCCGTCTCGCCGCGGCGCCGGATCGGATCGGTCGGACTCAACGGTTGCACATGGGCCTGACTTGCGGTAGCATCGCGCGGATGAGTGAGGAAAGCCGAGAGCTTCCGCGCATCCTCGTCGTGGACGACAACGAGAGCAACCGGGACCTGCTCTCCCGACGCCTGGAGAAAAAGAGCTTCCGTGTGGCCACCGCCAGCGGGGGGCGTCGGGCCCTCGACCTGCTCGGCCAGGAAACGTTCCAGCTCGTCCTCCTCGATATCATGATGCCGGACATGAGCGGAATCGAGGTCTTGCGGGAAATCCGCAAGACGCGCTCCGCGTCGGAGCTCCCGGTGATCATGGCCACCGCCAAGGCCGACAGCAAGGACATGGTCGAGGCCTTGGACCTCGGGGCGAACGACTACGTCACCAAGCCGATCGACTTCGCCGTGCTGCTCGCGCGGGTGCAGGCGCAGCTGCGCAATCGACCGGTGGCGACCGCGACGGCGCCACCCCGCGCCACGCCCGCGAACCCGGTCGCGGTTCCGGGGATGATCGAGCCCGGAATGATGCTGTCCGAAAAGTACCGCCTGGAGTCCACGCTCGGATCGGGCGGGTTCGGCACGGTGTACCGCGCGCACCACCTCACCCTGCAGCGCGACGTGGCCATCAAGGTGCTCCACGGCTCGATGAACTCCAAGCCCCATGTGCTGGCACGGTTCAAGCGCGAAGCGGTTTCCAGCAGCCGGGTGAAGCACCCGAACGCGGTGATGGTGCTGGATTTCGGAGTCACGCCCGAAGGGATCGCCTTCCTCGTGATGGAACTGCTCGAAGGCAAGCCCCTGTCCGAGGTCATCCGCCGCGACGGGAAGATGGATGCCGCCCGCTGCGCGTCGATCGCGATCCCGATCTGCGACGTGCTCGCCGAAGTCCACGCCGCGAACATCGTTCACCGCGACCTCAAGCCGGCGAACGTGTTCCTGGAGCGCCTGCACGGGCGCGAGCTGGTCAAGGTGGTCGACTTCGGCATTGCCAAGATGTTCGACCCGGACACCCCGGAAGAGGAGCCGCTCACGATGGAAGGCACGCTCCTCGGGACGCCGGCCTACATGGCTCCGGAGCGCTTTCGCGACGCTCCCTGCGATGGCCGGGCCGACGTGTACAGCCTCGGGGTGATGATGTTCGAGATGCTCGGCGGGCGCAAGCCGTTCATCTCGGAGTCCGGGGGAACCCTCGGCCTGGCGATGCTGCACCTCAACCAGCCACCGCCCCTGGTCACCTCGCTGGCGCCCGACACGCCGGCCGAGATCTGCGCCCTGGTGGCCGAGGCGCTGGTCAAGGACCCGGAAGCGCGCCCGACCGCGGCGGTCCTGGGCCGCAAGCTGGGCGAGTTCCTGCGCAGCCTGGGAGCCCCGCCCCCGGGCACGCCGAGCCCGGAGTAGGCTCCGGACATCGGCTAGGATTGCGACACGGGCCCGGAAGCGGCCGGCGAGGTCGGCCCGGTTCCGGCCTTGCGCGCCAGCAGCGTCTCGATCTTCCCGAGCAGCCTGAGGAAGTCGACCGGCTTGCTGTCGAACTCGTCGCCCCCCGCCTGCATCGCCTTATCCCGATCGCCGGACATCGCGTGGGCGGTCAGCGCGATCACCGGGATGCCGTGGGTGGCCGGATTGGCCTTGATCCGGGTCGTGGCGGTCCAGCCGTCGATCCCGGGCAGGCTCATGTCCATCAGGATCAGGTCGGGCTTCTCGCTCTCGGACATCTGCACGCCGGCCAATCCGTCGACCGCGATCGCGACCTCGTAGCCCTTGCGCTGCAGTCGGCGGGAGAGCATGTCCCGGTTGTCCGGGTTGTCTTCGACGAGGAGAAGCTTCGCCATGGCGGCCATGACTCCTATTAGCGGAGAACGGCGGTCCCGGACCGATGGCGGGCCCAGGCACTCGACTGCCTGCGGATCTCGCTGAGCAGATCGGCGATGGAATACGCACCCTTCGCCAGGATCTTGTGCACGTAGCCGTTCAGCTCCGCGCGATCGTCGGCGGTCAGCTCCTTCGCCGTCACCACCACCACCGGGATCGCCCGCCAGTCCTCCCGGGTCCGGAGGTGGCGCACGAATTCGAATCCGTCCATCTCGGGCATCATCAGGTCGAGCAGGATCAGCTCCGGAAGTTGCACCGCCAGCAGATCGAGAGCCACGCGGCCGTTCTCCGCAAGGACGACCTTCCAGCCCTCCTTCAGCAGCATCTTTTCCATCATTCCGCGGGCGACGGGGTCGTCTTCGACCACCATCACGGTGCCCGAGACTTCGCCGACGCGGAACTTCTGCAGCAGGTGGACCAACGCGCCGCGATCCAGGGGCTTCATCAGGTAGTCGGCCACTCCCAGCGCATATCCCATGGTCCGGTTCTCGATCATGGAGATCATGATCACCGGGATGGCGCTCAACTCCGGATCGGTCTTCAACGCGGTCAACACCGCCCACCCGTCCATGCCGGGCATCATCACGTCCAGCGTGATCGCCACCGGGTGCAACTGGCGCGCGAGGCGAAGCCCCTCTTCGCCGGAGAGAGCGCCCACGACATGGAAGTCCTCCGGCTCCAGGGTCCGGCGCAGGAGATCGTGCATCGTGGGATCGTCGTCGATCGCGAGCACGACCGTTCGCCCCGGCCTCGCTTCCGCGAGCGTCATCGCGTCCTGATCGATGGCCTGAACCGCGGCCGCGACCGACGCCATCGTCGCTACGGGGAGCGCCTCGGCACGCGAATCGTGCACCTGCGCCGGGAGCTCGATGTGAAAGGTCGATCCGCTCCCGTACTGGCTTTCCACCCGGATCGTCCCGCCCATCATCTCGCAGAACTTGCGGCTGATCGCGAGGCCGAGCCCGGTGCCGCCGAATTTCTTCGTCGTGGAGGCATCCGCCTGGGAAAACACCTGAAACAGCCTTTGCATCTGCTCCGGGGTCATGCCGATGCCCGAGTCCTTCACGCTCATGCGGATCCAATCGAGGCCGCCGCTCGAATAGCGCTCGAGCACGAGCCGGATCACGCCCTGATTGGCGAACTTGCAGGCGTTGCTCAGGAGATTGAACAGGCACTGCCGTACCCGCGTCAGGTCGGCGTGCATCGAGCCCAGGCCCTCGGGACAGACCAGATCGAGCCGGTTCTGGTTCTTGGCGACCAGCGGCTGGACCGTGGTCACGACGTCGTTCAGCATCTCCTCGATCGGGAAGGTCTCGAGGTAGAGGTCCATTTTCCCCGCCTCGATCTTGGAGAGATCGAGGACTTCGTTGATCAGGGCGAGAAGGTGCTTGCCCGCGCCGTGGATCCGTTTGAGGTCGGCGACGAACGTGGTCTGGCCTGTGGCTTCGGCTTCCTCTCCGAGCATCTCGCTGTAGCCGATGATCGCGTTGAGCGGGGTGCGCAGCTCGTGGCTCATGGTGGCAAGGAACTGGCTCTTGGCCCGGTTGGCCTCCTCGGCGGCGTCCATGGCGACGCGCAGCTCTTCCTCGGCGCACTTGCGCTCGGTGACGTCCTCGACCGACCCCTCGTAGCACTGGACCTTGCCGGAGGCATCGCGGACGGCGTGGGCCTTCTCGGTGATCCAGATGATCGAGTCGTCGGGGCGGTAGATCCGCGACTCGAAGTCGGCGACGGTGCCCTCCTCGGCCATGCGACTGAGGAACTCCCCCCGCCGCTGGGCATCCACGTACAAACGGACGGTGGGCCGGGCGAAGGCAGCGACCAGCTCGGCGGGAGAGCCATAGCCGTAGATCCGCGCGAGGGCGGGGTTCGCGCTGAGGTAGCGCCCGTCGGGGAGCATCTGGAAGATCCCCTCGATGGCGTTCTCGAAGATGCTGCGGTACTGCTCCTCGGCCGCGCGCAGCTTCTTCTCGCCGCGCTTGCGCTCGAAGACCCGGCCGAGCTGGGTGCCGATGTGCACCATGACCTTGGTGAGGGCGTCGTTGGACGAGGTCGGAACGGTGGAGAAGAACTCGAGGACCGCGACCACATCGTTGCCGACGACCACGGGAAAGGCGAAGCCGGACTTGAAGCCGAGCGACAGCGCCAGGCGCGCGCGCGGCAGGGTCCGGTCCATGGTCATTTCCTGGATCCACAGCGCCTGGCCGGTGGCCAGGACGCGGCCCGGCATGCCGGTGCCGCGGGCATAGGGCGTCTGTTCGGTGAGCTCGCGCAGCGGGGCGTATTTCACGGGATCCGCGAGGCGCCAGATCCCGGTCGGGACCATCAGATCGGGGTCGTCGGGAGAGCGCAGGTAGGCGTGGCCGAAGGGCCAACCGGTGCTGTCGCACACCTTGTCGACGCCGACCTGGAGCGCCTCGTCGATGCCCGCCGCCTCGTTGGCCGCGACCGCGACCACCTGGAGCAGCTTCACCAGGGACGTCTGGTGCTGAAGCGCGCGCTCGGCCTGGCGGCGCTCGGTGATGTCGCGCACGAAGGCGCTGAAGGCCCAGGTGTTGCCCGACTTGAGGGGGGAGATCGCCAGCTCGACGGGGAACTCGTGCCCCGCCTTGTGCAGGGCGGTGACCTCGACGCGCTTGTTCAGCAGCGCTCCGGCGCCTCCGGCGAGGAATTCCTTCAACCCTCGATCGTGCGCCTCCCGGTGCGCGACCGGGAGCATCAGCCCGGAGAATGGCTTCTGCAACGCCTCGTTCCGCGTCCAGCCGAGGATCTTCTCGGCCTGGGGATTCCACCCGGTGATCTTCCCCGCGGAGTCCATGGTCACGACCGCGTCGAGCGCGCCGTCGACGATGGAGCGGGTGCGTTCCTCGGAATCGCGCAGGGCGGCTTCGGCCGCCTTCGCCTTGGCGCTCTCCTCGCGGGCCTGCGACCACTCGGCCCGCAATCGGGTCGCCACCGAGTTGAAGGACTTGGCCACCTGCCCGAGCTCGTCGCGCGTCTCGAGGGTGACGGTCCCGCCGAGGTCCCCGCTCACCATCCGCTGCGCAGCTTCCTCCAGGCTGGCCACGGTGGACATGACCGCGCGGTTGAAGCCGAGGAACAGGTAGAACACCACGGCGAGGATGGCGACCACCAGGACGAGCGCCTGCCGCATGCGCTGGGCAAAGGCCTCGATGCGCACCCGGATCAGCCCGTCGAGCTGGTCCACGGTGCGGTCCCAGAGACGGAAGGTGGCCTGGAGCGCATCGCCGGCCGAGCGGTCGAGGAGCATTTCCTCCTCCGCGCCGCGGGCGCCACCCTCGATGCGCTTTCCCACCGCCTCCAGATAGGTGGTGACCGCCCCGTTGCAGTCGATCAGCACCATGTCCAACGCCGGCTGGAGAATCCCGCTCCCGTTGTTGCGGAAGCCCGTCGTCATCCCCAAGCGCATGGCGTCGTACGTCGAACGGATCAGCCCCACCTGGCGGATCAGCTCCCCCTTGTCCAAGACGCCGCCCGCTGCCCCGGCCGCGAGGGTGAGGCGCAGATGCGCCAGTTGGTCCGCACCCTCGGGCAGCTTCAGCAGGACGGAGTCCATCAGATAGTAGGAGTCCAGGTCGGGGTCGAGGATCAGGTTCGACGTGTCCCCGACGAGGGAGATGAGGGCGCGGAGGTCGGCGATCAGGTCGCGGAAGAGCGAATCCGCGTCGCTCGGCTCGAGCTCGCTGGTCTTGCGGTAGAGAAAGTCCCAGTTGTTGCGCACGCCCCGGAACTTCTCGGACGTGCCCAGGTACGCGCCCAGCCGGCGATCGACCTCCGCCACCGCGCCGAAGTCGTCGGCGATCTCTCCCTGCTTGCGCACGAGATCCGGCCGCGCGGTCACCTGGCCCGCGGCCAGCGCCCGGGACAGCGCCCGCGCCTCCGGCACGTGCTCGAGCAGCCGCCGCAGCGGACGCAGGTAGGCATCCCCCTGGATCTCCTTATGGCCGAACTCGTAGCGGACGTCGAGCTCGGTGACCATGAAGTACGTGACCAGCGCGAGGGGCACGGCGAACAGCAGGCTGATGACCGCGAATTTCTGCGGATAGCGCAGGCGGTTCATCACCGCGACCGCGGGAGCGAGCAGCGGACTTCGGCGCCGGGCGACCGCCCGGGTGATGGTGGAATCGGACGGCATGCCCCTCGATCACCTCCCTAGAGCGCATCGCGCGCGGGCCCGGGAAACATGCCACGCGCCGCCCCGACGCCCGCGGTTGCGTTCCCCTGCGCATCGCCGCCCTCCCGGGACGGCCAGTCACATGGTGGTTCTATCCTCGCCCTCCGCGGCAGGCAAGCACAATCCGCGAATCCGCGACTCTCCGCGCAGGGCCGAGTTGTCGCTAGGCCCAATGCCTGGAAATCAAGGAGCTCAAACGCGGCAAGAGCCCCAATCGGTTGAGCCGCCGGTCGGGTGCAACACCAGGGCTGGGGTCGGCCGCCGCCTATCTTCCTGGCATTGCCGCTTCGCCGGCGTCTTCGAATCGGGTCCCGTCGCCGCGCCGGCCACGCGCATCACGCCAGCGCCGCCAGGAGGGGCGTGACGCGCAGAGGGCGGTTGACCAGGGCAATCCCGGGTGGAGGGACGAGGCCGGAGAGCGCGGATTCCGGCGCCAGGAAGAGGGCGCGCGGTGCGGGCTCGCCGAGCGAATGGAGGATGCGACGGAGAGACTCCAGTCGCTCCGGGACGTCCTTCACGAACTCGGCGGACGCGAGCACCAGGTCGGGCCGGGGCTCGGCTGCCTGCTCGGGCGTGGTCCCGGAGCGGACGGCGAAGTCCGATTGGCGGAGCGCGAGCGCGACGGTATCGACCCGCGGCTCGGCCGCGCGCACCCAGAACGCCTTCCGGGACGGGCTCTCCGGGGGCGCCTGGGCCGTGAGGGGGGGCAGGGCCTGATCCTCGCGCATGTGCAGATAAAAGACCGCGCAGAAGTCGTCCAGGTCGTTGTACACATCGGCGAGCATCCGCTCGAGCTCGGGCTGACGCAGTTCGAGCAAGGCGGCCAGGTCGTCCGGGACCTCCTCGATCCGGTCGTCGTCCGGCCATCCGGCGGCGAGGCCGGTGAGCACGCGTTCCGCGACGGCGACCGCGGCCGCGGGTCGAAAGCACTCCAGATTGCGGCGGCGCAGCTGGTCCCAGGAATCGTGGTGGGCACCGATCGCCTGGACCAGCTCGGGAGGGATCTTCCACGCGGTGAGGGTGCGGCACACGGCCTCGAGGTGGTCGGTGCCGAGGCGCCGCTGCTCGGCTTCGCGCAGCGGCACGCCCGCGGCGGCATCCCGCAGCACCTCGCCGTAGAACTCCGGAAAAGCCTCGCGCAGCAGCGGCCGGCCGAGGTCGTGCAGGAGACCCACGAGAAAGGCGGTCTCCGCTTCCTCGGCCCCTCCCCCCGCGGCGAAGCGGCGCGCGAGGATGGCGCACGCCAGGGAATGCTGCCAATACCCGAGGGCGAACCCGGCCGACTCGGGTGAATCGAGCAGGTCCTCGAACTTCTCGAGCGAGCCGGCGAGCGTGCGCAAGCCGCCGAATCCGAGGCCGACCACCGCGCGCTCGAGCGAGAGGGTCTTCCCCCGCGCACGGTAGAAGCTGGAATTGACCGTCCGCAACACCACGGCGCAGATCGCGGGGTCGCGCTTGATCACGTTCACCATGTCCTCGGTGGTGGCCCCGGAGCTCAATGCGAGCTTCCCCAGCTCCGTCGCGAGGAACGGGAGCGCGCGGGGCTCGTGGATCTTCGCGATGCGGCGCTCCACCTCCTGATCCGGCGGCGGACCGGCCGGCGCTGGGTCTTGGCCGGCGGGGACCGCGGGGACCGGAGGGGCGTCCGGGGCAGAGTCGGGCGTGGGCGCCGGACCCTGCAGGATCCGGTTCAGGCGATCGGTGAAATCGGCGATGTTGAGGGTGGTCTTCAGCACGTAGCCGTTGGCGCCGGCCTGCGCCGCTTGGATGACCAGCTCGCGCGACGCCAGCCCGGTCATCATGACGATCGGAGTGCGGGCGAAGCCCTCCATCTCCCGCATGCGCCGGCAGCAGGTGATCCCGTCACCGCCCGCCCCGAGGTCGACATCGAGGATCACCAGCTCGGGCGACCAGACGGGAGCTTCCTTCAACGCCTCGTCGACCGAGGAAGCGGTGCGCACCTGGTACCCGATGTGCTCCAGGATGGCGCCGATGCACTCCCGGACGAACCTGTCGTCGTCGACCAGCAGGACCCTCTTCGCGGCGTCGCTCATGGTGCGGAGTATACCAGCGCGGCCGCACGCCGCGAAATCCCAAACCCCAAATCTCCAATCCCGTGACCAGGCATGAGGATCGGCATCGCGATCCCGGTCGTATCGCTTCGTGGGTGCGCCGTCGAGAACGAGCACGATTGCGAGTACGATAACGAGGCCGAGTACGAGTACGATCACGAGCACGAAGACGCCCGCGCGTCGAACGGCACGGGTCCGACAACCGGCCAACGCTGCTTGGCAAGCACCCGGATCGGCATGGTTCAGGGCTTATGCCGGGTCACGAGTACAGGTCAGTCTGCCGCCACTCCAGAACGGGTCAGCGCGCGGCGAGCAAGGCGCGCAGCGCGAGCGCCGTGGCGACCAGCGGGTCGTCCTCCTTCATCAGGAAGTTCGCGCTGCACCAGGTGCCGTCGGGACGCTGCCGGCGCGCCAGTTCCGCGACCAGATCGACGCGCCAGTCGCGCCCGGCGGGCGCCTGATCGACCGCGAGGGCGCGCAGGGCTCGGGCGGAGGCCGCAAGATAATAGAAGTGCATCGCCTCGGCCCAGCCCGCATCGTCGTCGCTCGGGATCCCCGGAACCCGGTCGGCGCGGTGGTGCTCGACCAGCCAGCGGGTCGCGGCGCGCAGGCGCGGGTCCTCGGGCGCGACTCCCAGCGCGAGGAGCGCGAGCGCCCCGTCGGCGGTGGCGGTGCCGTAACTGCGCGGCTTCCCCTGCTCGAGCCCCGCCTTGTTGATCTCCTCGTGGACCGGCGAGAGGAAGAAGCCGCCGTCCGGGTTCCCGCAACGGGCGACGAATCGCGCGGCCTTCGCGAGCGCGGGATCCTCCGCGCCCACGCCGCAGGCACGCAGCGCCTCGAGCACGTGGCGCGTGAAGGAGAGGTCGACCCGCCCGGTCTGCGGCGCGCGGCACGGCGGGCCGCCCATCCCCCACGCTCCGTAGGCGGCGTCCTCCGGCTTCCACCCCAGCGCGTCGGCGAGCTGCTGCCCGAGGAGCCAGGCGCGGATCCGCGCCGCCGCGTCCGCCTCCCCGGCGCGCGCGAGTACCACCGCACCCAGGGCGGAGGCGTAGTTGGGGTAGTCCGCGATCATCGGATCGAGCCGCCCGAGCGCGCCTTCGGCGTCGATCCCGCCGAGGACGAAGCAGATCGCCCGCCTCGCGGCTTCCGGACGGGCCGGCTCGATCTCCTCCGGGACTTCGAGGAGCGGGCCCAGGACGAAGGGGGTGAGGGACTGGCCCGAGCGCAGAAGCCCATAGGTCTCGCTGTGCCAACCGCCGTCCGCTCCCTGGAGCGCCCACAGCGCGCGCGCCCCCCGCGCCATCGACTCGGAGCCCGCGTCGCCCGCAGCCGGGGCCGACAGGAACACCGGCGCGAGCAGGAAGACGAGCCCCGCAAGCCGGCCGGCAAGCCTCGCGAGCAGCGTGGCGGGCCTCGCGAGCAGCGCGGCAATCCCAGCGAGCAGCGTGGCGGGCCTCGCGGGCGGGGCGGCAAACCCAGCGAGCAGCGCGGCGGGACTCGCGAGCAGCGCCGCAAACCCAGCGAGCAGCGCGGCGGGCCTCGCGAGCCGCGTCGTGGGGACGGACCTCACGCCCGCCGGTCGCACGACCGATTCCGGCGGACGGGTCGCGGTGGCGCGCACTTGCGGTTCAGAATCGATAGATGACTTCGAACGAAAGCGTGTCCTGGGCGTCCTCGGTGCCGAGGTCGTCGCCTTCATCGAAGACGTCTTCGTCCGACCAATCGTGGCGGTACTCGAGGCGGACCTCGGCGTGCGCGATCGGCTTCCACCCGAGGGTGAGGGTGGCTTCTTCGAACGTCTGGTCGACGATGCCGAGCCGGGCGCCATCGTCGTCGTCGAAGATTTCGAGACGCGTGGCGGCGTACCACTCCTCGGCGATCGCGTACTTCGCGTAGAGAGCGGCGCCCAACCATTCCGCGTCCTCGCCCACCCTGGTGCCGACGCCGGCGTTCTCCTCCGACCCGTAGTCGAGGTCGAGCATGAAGGTCCAATCCTCCCACGGGGAGACGGTGATCAGCGCGGTCACTAGCCCGCGGTGGTCGTGGTCGTTGCCGGCTTGTTCCGCGCCGTAGGTGCCTGACACCATCACGCTGAACGCGTCGGAAGGCGCCCAGCGCAGCATGCCGTGGAACGACTTGGCGTCGTTGTTGTCGTCGACGTTGTCCCACCCGTTGACCACGCCGGCGCTGAGCGCGAACTCCTCGAAGAAGGAGTAGCTCGCGAGGAACCCGGTGTGGGTGAACGGGATCGCGAAGCCGAACAGATACGACCGCGAGGTGTTCCAGTTGTCCGCGCTTTCGATGACTTCGGCGCCGTGGTTGGTGACGAACTTCCCGAGTCGCAGCGTGAGGCCGTCGCCGACGGGGGCGATCCAGTCGACATAGGCCTGTTCGAGCTCGAAGTTGTCGCCGTCGGCGAATCCGGCGGCCTGGAACACGGCAGGGTCCTCGCCGACGTCGAGGTCGGCGCGGAAACCCCAGGTCCCGGGGCCATCGGTCGGCCTTTGGATGATCACGTCCAGCAGGTTGATGCTGAACTCGTTGTGTTCCGTGTCGAACACGCGCGTGCGATTGATGCGGCTGTCCGGATCGTTGAAGTTGTAGTTGTACGAGACGGCGAGCGAGCCGCTGAGCTGGATGCCGAGGTCCTGGGCCTTCTTTTCCAGCGACTCGATCCGCGGCTCGAGGCCCGGCGGGTCCACGGCGGCTTCGAGCTTGGGGGGCTGAGGTTTGGGGGCGGCTCGAGCCGCCTTCAAGCCCGCAACGCTCTTTTCCAGCGCGGCGAGGCGCGCGAGGACGGCGGCCGCGTCGGTGCCCTTCGCGGCGGCCGGACCGGCAGGGGTGCCCGGCGACACGCCGCGGAGCTCCGCGAGCTGGCTTTCCAGGGCCTGCAGCCGCTGTAGGATCTGCGCCTGCGTGGCGTCGGCACCGCCGCCTGAGTCTTCTTGAGCGAAGCCGCGCGCGGCGAGCAGGAGTGCGAAGCAGCACAAGAGATACGCGAGCGGACGACGCCCCATGGTGACCCCTCCCAATCCCGGGCCTCCTCATCTGCGAGGAGCGCGTGGGGGGAAGCATACTTTGCGCGCGATTCCGGAATCAAGCGTTATTGCCCGCCGTGACGAGGCATTGACGCCAAACAGACCGCCTTGCCCCTGCCCTTGCCCTTGCCCGCTTCCCGACGAGAGAGGGCAAGGGCAAAGCACATGCCTGGTCAGGTTGCCCGCCGTCCCAGAGGCGTCGGCCAACGAGATCGGCGAAGTCGGGTCAGCGCTGGGTCAACCAGCCCAACCTTGAAGCCCGGTGCATGGCACGATATCTTGACCGCATGGGTCCCTACACGATCGGTCAACTCGCGCGCGCCGTCGGCGTCCCGACGTCCACGCTGCGCTACTACGAGCGCGCCCGGCTGCTTCAGCCGGACGGCCGCACGGGCGGCAACTACCGGGTCTACGGTGCGGCCGCGCTGGAGCGACTTCGGTTCATCCGGGCGGCCCAAGCGAACGGATTCACGCTCGACGACATCTCGGCACTCCTGAGCTTCCAAGAGGGCGCCACGGGCCGCTGCAAGGAGGTTCAGGGGCTCATCGAGGATCGCCTGGCCGATCTCCGGAAGCGCATGGAGCAGATCCGCGAGGTCGAGGCGGTCCTGCGCTCGTCGCTGAAGATGTGCCGCCAGTTCGCGCGGACGGGACGTTGCCAGGTCATCGACGACCTGAAGCGCGCCGCGACTTCTCCCTCCCGCAAGGCCGCCCGCCGCCGCGATTCCGAGTGAATTGCGGATTCCGGCAGATTACCCCTTGACATGGAACCCGGGTTCAAGGTGTAGACTCTCTTCCCGAAGGGTCGAGGTGCACTGCCTGGGGCGATCCGGCGGCCGGGACCCGAAGACCTGTTGTGGAGGACACGTCATGAAGAGGACCGCCTGGTGGACGGCTGCGGCCGTCATGGTTCTGACCGGCGGGTGGTTCGCCTACCCGCTCGCTTTCGCGGGCGCGGGCCGGCCAGACTGCCCCGGCAAGATCGTCTGCCCGATCACCGGAGAGGAGATCTGCAAGGACCAGTGCCCCCTGATCGATCCCGAGCGGCCGGACTGCCCCGGCAAGATCGAGTGCCCGCTGACGGGCGACCTGGTCTGCGCCGACCGGTGCCCGCTGGGAGCGGCCTCGGCGAAGCAGGACACGGTGCCCGACTGCTGCCGCGGGCAAGAGTAGCGGAGGTGGATCATGCCGGCCCTGTGCCCGGTCGCCGGCAAGCCCGGGAAGCGTGTGCCGGAAGCCACCCTGCGGAACCTGGTCCGCGCCGATCGTCTCGGGGAGGTCGACCATGGTGAGTGGTTCTACTGCGACCTTCCGGACTGCGACGTCGTATACTTCGCGGCCGATGGCAGGAGCCTTCTCAAAGATGACCTCGAGGTCCGCGTCGGCGTGAAGGAGAAGACCTCCCCGAGACCGGTCTGCTACTGCTTTGGCCATACCGTCGAGAGCATCCGTGAGGAGATCGAGGGGACGGGCCGGAGCACCGTCGCAGCATCGATCACCGCGAAGGTCAAGGCGGGCGTGTGCAACTGCGAGACCATGAACCCCAAAGGAAGCTGCTGCCTCGGCGACGTCGCCAAGGTGGTCAAGGAGGCCTTCGCGATGTGTGGCGCGCACCGGCCGGGGCCGGCGCCAACTTGTGCGGAGGAACGACACGACTGCTGTGCGGGTCGATCGCAGGAAGCGTCAGCGGACGTCGGGCCTTCGCGCGTCGAGCGCGCCGGACTTCTCGCCGTCGGCGCGTCGGTTTTCTCGGCGATCTTGGCATCGGCCTGCTGCTGGTTGCCGCTCCTGCTGGTCGCCTTCGGGACCTCGGCGGCCGGCGCCTCGGCCGCGTTCGAACGGGTGCGACCGTTCTTCCTCGCACGAGATCGTCGGACATGGCCTGCTCGCATGCGCGCTCGGCGGACGATTCGCGGGATTCGTCATCCACCTGGGGTCGGGATCCGCATGCTATGCTTCGCTCGTCCATCCGACGCCGAGCACCGAGATCATCTTGAGCGCAGGGGGCAACCTGTCCGCCCTCCTTCGCGGATTCGCCCTTCTGCGCCTCGAACGCATCGACCGCTACGCGAGATCGGGAGAGCGGCGCCTGTTGCGTCGTCTTGTCACTCGAGTCCGTCCTCACGGGCCTGTTTTCGCCCACGGGGGATTCCCGGTGGATCTGGGAGCAGGCGAACGGCGCTCCCTGGGTGGCGGCGTCGGTAGTCGGACAGGCGGCCGGCGCGGCAGTCCCCGCCTGCTGCCATTACCGGCGCACGACGAGTCCCATCCCGCAAATCGGGCATTTCCCGGGCTGAGCGCGGACGACTTCGGGATGCATCGTGCACGTGTACTCCGCGGCTTGGGGGACGGACGGACCCGGCGTTCCGGAAGGTCTCGGCGCGCCGGACGGTCTGGGCGCACCGGACGGAGATGGCCCTTGCGGCGATGTCCCGCGACCCGGATGATCGGAGCCCCCCGGATGATCGGAGCCCACGGGGTCTGCCTGGCTGATCGTTGCCGCCGATCCACCGACGACCGGCTCCAGCCGGGCGCCGCACTGCGTGCAGAATCCCGGTCGATCCGCTGTCACCGGGGGATGTGCTCGACATCGATATGCAGCTCCCGCAGGAGTCGATGAGGACGCTTCCGCGCGCGGGTGCCCCGCGGGCACGGGCGTACGCCCACCCGAGGCGGATGGCGCCCCCCCATAGGTGGTCTCACAGCCTGCGATCGCGACCGTGCAAAGGAGCATCCACAGGGGTCCGGGCCGCATGATCTCTTCCTCCATCCGTCAGTTTGGAGCAATTCCGTCGAACCGGATTCCACCCGACGCCGGACACCTACTGCGGCCATGACCGCGTGCGTCGCTTTCCGCGCTCGATCGACCCGTCCAAGCCCGCCCCCGGCGTCGAATCCGCCCGCCACACCCCAGGGCGATCGTGCCATACGAGGTGTGCCGCTGCAAACGGGCGGAGAACGATGGCTATTCCCGGCTTCTCGAATCGGGCGCGATCCATCTACGGTCGCGAGTGTACTTCAGAACACTGCCGGTCACAATCGCGATCTGCGCGGCCGCCTTGCCGGGCTCGATCTGGACGAAAGCGTGGATACGCTCGCGTCCAAGCTCGTCGGCGACGGCCTGCCGCGCAAGAACCCGTTTGCGCCGCTCGGATTCAAACCGCCCGCCGTCGTCCAGCGCATGGGCTACGCGGAGGAAGCGAAGGAAGTCCTCAAGATCGCGACCAAAGCCCGCAAGGTGAAGGGGGCAAGCAAGGAGACTCTCGACGCGGCCAAGGATGCCGAGCGCTCGGCCCGCGCCGTCACGCACGCCCTCGGGCCCATCCCCGCGCTGAAGGAGGCCTACAAGGCCGCCCTGCTCAAGCGCGACGCGCTCGCCCAGCCCTGGGAAACCGCCTTCGCCGCCCTCAAGCGCGGCGCCCGCGCGGCCGAGGACGATGGAGCGAAAGGCCTGTTCGCGGCCCTGTTCGAGCGACCGGCCAAGCCCCGCAAACGGAAGCAGGCCAAGCCCGCGGCAGTGACAACGACCTGATCGTTCCTCCACCGCCTGCGCTCAGCGTCGCTCCGCCTGCAGCGACATGCCGCACTCCGGACACTCGCCGGGCGCATCCCGAACGACTTCCGGGTGCATCGGGCAGACGAATTTCGCGCCCGCTCGAGGTCCGTGCGCGCCCTCCAGGCGTTCGAACGGGCGGACGCCGCCATCGGCTGGAGATCGCCGATGCGCGTCACCGTCCGTCCCGGCGGCGAGGTCAACGACGTGACGCGTTCCACGCTGGCTTCGATCATCGGGGTGCAACCCGGCGTCCTGAGCGCAGCTCCGGGCGGTAGCACGGAAGCCGGAGAATCGCGATCCGACAGATCCTCGGGCCCGAGGCGGGGGGCGGCACCGCGGGACGCTTTCGACCTCCCGGCCATGGACGGTGGGAGCGCGGGCAGACGGCGAGGGTGGGCGGGCCCGTAGCGGCCCGTGCCCTTGACACCTCCCGCGGCGCCGAATAGGCTCTGTTCGGGATGCCGTCGCCGATACACCCAGCGCGGCCTCTGCCGCAACCGACGGAACTACGTACTACACGGATGGGTCGGATCGCCGGATGGTCCAACGGCAGAAGGTGTCCTCCCGAGATCGTCGAAGATGCGACGATGTTGCCGGTGGGTGATCCAGCGCGCGCCCGTCGGGTCGCGGCCGGGCGGCAAACGCAGCGGGGCCGTGAGCGATTGGCTCACCAGGCCGCCATGCGGCTTCCTATGCCATCGGGCAGACGCGACCGGAGGTCCAGTCACGCCGCACGCAACGCCGACGCTGGAACGGCTCGACGGCTCGGGAAAGGTCCTCGAGTCCCGGCCGATCGACCGGCCCGAGCTGGTGATCGGGCGCGAGGGCGACTTCGCGCTGCCCGGGGACTCTTTCCTCTCGCGCCGCCACGCCCGGATACGACTGGCCTCGGACGGAGCGGTGATCCTGGAGGACCTCGAGAGCCGCAACGGCGTGTTCGTGCAGGTCCCGGGATCGGTGGAACTGCGGCACGGCGATCACCTGCTGATGGGCGACCAGCGATTCCGCTTCGAGATCGCGCCGCCGACGCCCTCGCCGCCCTCGGCCGAAATCGCCCCGCGCACGATGGAGCTCGGGTCGCCCGCCCCCGCCGCGGGGGCGCGCCTGGTCCGCATCCTCCAGGACGGGCGGGACGGCACCGCCTGCGCAATTGGGCCACGCGGGTTCGTGGTCGGACGCTCCTCGGGCAACCTGGTGCTCGCGAAGGACGGCTCGCTCTCCGCTCGGCACGCGCGGATTTGCGGCGCCGCGGGTCGGTACCGGGTGGAGGACCTGAAGAGTCGCAATGGGACGTTCCTGCGGCTCCGGGGTCCGGTGACGCTGCAACCGGGCGAGATTTTCCGGATTGGGACCCAGCTGCTGCGAGTGGTGCGGACATGAATGCGCCAAAGGGCGCCGGTGCGCCAAAGGGCGCCGGTGCGCCAAAGGGCGCCGCTGCGCGCAAAGGCGCTGACTCGCGCAAGGACGCGGGCGCGCGCAAAGGCGCCGGCCCAGGCGTGCGCGGGCTGGGGATCGACCTGGTCGACGTCGTCCGTTTCGCCCAGATCATCCGCCGGCGCGGGCGCCGATTCCTCGAGCGGGTGTTCACGCCCGCCGAGCGCGCGCAGGGAAAGGGACACCCGCGCGCCGCCGAGCACTTCGCCTCCCGATTCGCGGTCAAGGAGGCGGTGTTCAAGGCGCTCGGCACCGGCCTGGTGAAAGGCTTGGGCTGGGAGCAGATCGAGGTCCGCAGTCTCCCCTCCGGAAAGCCGGAGGTGCGCCTGAGCGGCGCGTGCCGGAAGCGCTTCCGCGCGCTCGGCGCCACCCGGGTGCACGTGAGCCTCAGCCACACGGAGAGCCACACCGTCGCGATCGTGATGTTCGACTGACCGCTCCCATGTTCGAGCACCAGCACGAGCCCGACTCGCGACCTGGGGGTTTTCCAGGGGTTTTCCAAGATTGACCCCCGCGCCGCGCCCGGCCTATAATCCGGCGTCCGATCTGGAACCCTCCCCTTCCTCTTTTGCGGGTCCACCATGCCGAGCGCCAAGGACTTCGTGATCGCCAAGCTCTCGGTCAAGGACCGCATCCTGACGCAGGACCAGCTGCAGCAGTGCTACAAGACGCAGGAGCAGACGCGGCAGCCCCTGTCCGAGATCATCGTCGGGCGCGGCCTGTGCGAGCGGGGGCGGATGGCCCAGCTGGACCATGCCTGCACCGAGGCGATGAAGGCCGGCCGGGTCATGTCGTGCCCCAAGTGCGGGCTGAAGTACTTCGCCTCGCAGTGGTCCGCGAGTCAGGTGTATCCCTGCCCGAAGTGCCAGGCGCGCATGGAGCCGCTGGCGGACCTCTCGGTATCGCAAGCCGAAGTCCAGGCGGGGGACGAGAGGCTGGTGTCTACGCTGAAGCTGAAGATCGCCGACCAGCGGGCGAGCGAGGCGCGCAACACCGCGGTCCGGATGGTGCAGAAGGCCCGCGACTCGGGTCGTCTTTCGCTGCGTCCGAAGGCGCGGGTGGACGAGCGGGCGATCCCGCACGAGATCGGCAAGCCCTTCGGCGACTACCTGCTCCAGGAGAAGCTGGGCGCCGGCGGCAGCGCGATCGTGTTCCGGGCGGTCGACACGCGCAACAAGTCCACGGTGGCGCTCAAGGTCATCAAGGCGATGGACGCCACCCGCGGCGACATCCAGGAGTACGCCAAGCGGTTCGACCGCGAGGCGCGGCGCCTTCGCGCCCTCCAGCACCCCGGGCTGGCCAAGGTGTTCGACCACGGCAAATACGGCGACAACCTCTTTCTCGCGATGAATTTCATCGAGGGCACCTCGCTCGAGCAATTGATCGCGGCCGAAAACTCGGAGGAGACGCGCACCAAGTTCTCCACCCAGTGGGACCGGAACGAGAATCTCGTGCTGATCCTCCGCGACGTGCTCATCGCGCTGCAGTACGCACACGAGCGCGGCGTGGTTCACGGCGACATCAAGCCCTCGAACATGTTCATGGACGCCGGCGGTCGCTGCTACCTCACCGATTTCGGGGTCGCGCGCGACGTCGAGAAGGAGGTCGCCGAGGCGCTCGAGGGGAAGTCCGACCGGGACCTCTCCTACCTCTCTCCCGAGCAGGCGGGCCGGAGCGGCTCGCCGCCGATCGACGCCCGCAGCGACATCTTTTCGGTGGGCACCATGCTCTACGAGGTGCTCACGCTCCGGCGTCCGTTCGCCGGCGAGACCCCGAAGGAGACGATCGAGGCGCTGCGATCGCGGCATCCCCGGGATCCCAAGACCATCGACCGGGGGATCCCCGACGCGCTCTGCGCGATCTGCCTCAAGGCGCTGGAGAAGCACCCGACCGACCGGTACGCGGGCGCGGGCGCGTTCGCCGATGACCTCACCCGCTATGTAGCCGGCGAACCGGTCGAGGCGGCGCAGTCCTCCGGCGGCAAGCGCCTTTCGCGGCTGATCCAGCGCGACGCGCGGGTCAAGATCACCGTCGTCCTCTGCGCGGTCTGGCTGGGCGTGAGCCTGGTCGGCGCCCTGCTGATCCCCGGATTCGTCCGCGGGGTGAGCCAGTCCGCCGCCGACTCCAAGGCCAAGGTCGCTCAGGGCGACGCCGCGACGCGGCGCACCGCGGCCGACCCGTTCCTGCGCACCGCCCAGGCGACGATCCAGAGGATGACCGAGGCGAGCCAGCCCGACGGCTTCCTCAACGCCCTGCGCGACGCCAGGCGCGCGGCCCAGGAGGCGATCGGCCAGGATCCCGCCTCGAGCGAAGGCCACATGTTCGAGGGCACGCTGCTGCGGATCGAGGGCCGTTTCGACGAGGCCCTGCAATCGCTCAGCAAGGCGGTGCAGCACGGCCCCACGAACGGCCGCGCCTGGCTCGAGCGGGGCCGCTGCTACCTGGAGCTGCACCGGCACTGGCCGCTGGAGAACCGCTACGCGCGCTCCGGCGACATGGCCCTGCGCGATTTCCGCAAGGCGCTCGAGCACGCGACCCGGCCGCAGGACCAGGCGATGGCCAGTGCGTTGATCGCGGTGCTCAACAGCAACCAGGCGGAGGCGATCGCCCAGTTCCAGAAGGCGGTCGACGTCCAGCCGGACTTCTCCGACGCCTACCTGGAGCGCGGCCGGCTGCGCGTCACGCTGGTCCAGCCCGAAGCGGCGATGCCGGACTTCGACCTCGCGCTCAGCCATGTTCCGGGCAACGTCTTCGCCCACATCGGTCGCGGCCAGGCGTTGCTCCTCGACAACAAGCCCAAGGAGGCGCTGGAGGCGTTCGAGCGGGCGCTGGCGTTCGGGCCGGTGACCTACCCCTGGGCGCGGCTGGGGGCGGGCGTCGCACGACTCGCGCTCGGGGACACCGACCAGGCCATGACCGCATTCGAGGCGCTGGTGGAGAAATGTCCACGCTTCCCGGAAGCGTGGGCGAATCGGGCGACGGCGCACGTGCGCAAGGGCGACCTGCAGAGCGCCCTCAAGGACTACGACAAGGCGATCGATCTCGACCCGGACTACGTCGAGGCGCTGGCGAACCGCGGCCATGCCTGGATCATACTCGGCGAGCCCAACAAGGCGCGCAACGACTTCATCCAGTTCCAGACCAAGGGGCCTAACCACCCCTTCCGCTACCAGGTCGAGCGCTGGATGAAGAGCCTGGAGTAGGTGCGCTACTTCTTCCCTTTGAAGCGGTGCCCCCACCCCTTGAGCTTGCCGGGGACGAGCGGGAGGGCCGCCGAGGGGGGGAACGACTCCGCGCCCGACAGGACCGGGATCTTGCGGTCGGGCCCGCCGATCTCGCCGTAGCCCGCCTTGGCGCCATCCTCCGACCGTTCCCCGACCGCCGCCTCGAAGGCGACGTGGACCGGCTCGCGTTTGGCCGGGCCGACGGGTCCGGCGGCGAGCGAGACCAGCGGCGTGAGGACCGCCTCGAGGCGGGGGACGTCGCCGCTGCCGTCAAGCCCGCCGCGCTGCGGGATCGCCGCCTTGCCGAGCCCTTCGGTGCTCCACGGGTCGGCGCTCGCGATCGGGGTTTGCCCACCCGGCGTCGATCCCGTACCGCCTCCGCCCCCGCTGCCGGCGCCCTGGAACGCGATGAAGAACAGGAATGCCGAGAGCAACAGCGTCGCCCCCACCGCGGCGCGAATCACCTGGCCAGCGGCCTCTCCGCGGAGCGCAGCCTGCCGCCGTCCGCCATTCCCCGGCCTCGAGCCGCAGTTCCGCAGTCCCATGCCGTCGCTCCCCACTCTCATTCGATCCATGCCGATCCGATTGCTTGCCAAACAGCGTTGGCCGGTTGTCGGACCAGTGCTGTCCGACGCGCTGGCGTCCTCGTGCTCGTGCTCGTGCTCGTACTCGGCCTCGTTATCGTACTCGTAATCGTTCTCGTTCTCGATGGAGCACTCACGAAGCGATACGACCCGTCGAGTACGAGTACGATTACGAGAACGATCCCGAGAACGATGACGAGCACGAGCACGAGCACGATTCGGAGGACGAGTGGACTAAATTCCGAAACATATCCCTGAACCAGCCTAGTCGGTCTTCAGGCTCTCCACGGCCATGCGGAATGCCTGGCGGTTCACCAGCCACATCCCCTCGCTCCCGGCGATCCCCGGGGAGACCATGCCGACGAGCACCAGGATCTTGGCGTTGGACGCGACCACGACCTGGGCCTCCACCGGCGCGCCGGTGTCCTCGCGGATGTATCCCGCGGACATGCGCTCGCGGTCGAAGGTCTTCCCGTCCGCCTCGGGCAGGCCCTTGGCGGGGAACTGCTTGAGCTTCAAGCTGGATTCGCCGAGCTGCTTGACGAATTCCTGGATCAGCGCCTTGGGGGTCAGGTCGGGGAATCGCTCGCGGTCGAAGGCGCGGACGGTCACGTAGCCGGCGACCGCGCCCTCCCGGGAGAGGTTCCACAAGTGCGCGATCTGCGTTCCCAGCGGCTCGTTGGTCTCGGTCTCGGCCTGAAGGCTTCCCGGGCGGAGGAACGCGAGGCGGAAGGGCGAAGAGAGCACGAGTTCCTCGGTCGCCTCGGAGCCCATGACGGTCGCGCGCTCCTCGAAACGCAGACTGGTGGCGGCGATGGCGAAGGTCGGGGCGTGCTTGGCGAAGCCGGCGAGCTTGGCGCGTCCCTCCAGGACGAGGAGCCGGCCGCCGTCGCGCATGACGGTGAGGCGGGTGATCCATCGATCCTCGCCCTCCTTGCGCTCGGCCAGCGCGTCGGCCATCGGCTTGCCATGCACGGTGCCGAACTGGGTGCGGTGGACGCGGAAGCCGTTCTTGAGCGTGTAGACCGAGATCCAGTCCTCGAGGTCGATCTCGCGCGGGACCAGGCCGTAGCCAACGGTGATCGACGCCTGGTCGTTCTCCCAATTGGGTGTGTAGAGGCCGCCGAGAGGGATGAGAAAATCGAGGGCGCTCTTCACTTTGGTCTCGGCCGCCACCCACTCCCAGTCGGAATGGCCGACGAACTGGAACGCCAGGGTCGGGTCCTTGAACGGAACGGAGCGGATCCGAACATAGTTGCGCTTCATCTGCTCGGGGAGCAGCGAGACCTGGGTGATCAAGCCGTTCTGGAGCTGGGGCGAGGCGGGATCGGCTCCGCCGTCCTCCTCCTGGGCGCGGGCGGGGACCGAGAGGAGGAGGCCGAACGCGGCCACGAAGGCGAGGATCGAGGGCAGGGCGCGCACGGCTAGATCTCCCGACGGACGGTGCGGACGAGGAAGGCGACGATCTGGTCGATCGAGCGGTGGGTGGTGTCGACGCGGACGGCGTCGTCGGGGCAGCGCAGGGGGGCGACGGCGCGCATCTGGTCGCGCTCATCGCGGCGCCGCACATCCTCCCCGAGTTCGGCTTCGGCGCGGTCGATGCCCGCGGCCTGGAGTTCGAGCCGGCGCCGGCGCACGCGGGTTTCGTGGGTGGCGTCGAGGTAGAACTTGAACTCGGCCGCGGGGAAAATCACGGTGCCGAGGTCGCGACCTTCGGCGACCACGTCGCGCCCGGCGACGAGGGCGCGCTGGTGGGCGTTCATCTCGCGCCGGACCAGCGGGGCGTCGGCCAGGTGATGGATGTTGGCCGTCAGCTCGGGGGTGCGGATGCGGTCGGTCACGTCGCGGCCGTCGATGAGGATGCCGGCCGGGGATCCGGAGGAGTCGCCGCCGCGAACGTCGAAGGTCGAGGTCCGCACCAACTCCGCGAGGCGCTCCTTGTCATCCCAGCGCACGCCCTGTTCCATCGCCTTGAGGGTGGCGGCGCGGTAGAGCCCGCCGGTGTCCAGGTACTGGAAGCCCAACTGCGCCGCCAGCAGGCGCGCCGCGGTGCTCTTCCCGGAGCCTGCCGGACCGTCGAGCGTGATCACCACGGCCTTACTGCCCCGTCGCCTTCACGGCCAGGTTGTCGATCTCGAGATTGTTGGCCTTGCGGCTGCTGATCTCGATGAGGATGCCGTCGCGGCCCGCAGCGCCCTTGAATTCGTACAGCGTCTGTCCGTCCGTGCTGATGCGAAGCCATTCCTGACCGGACTCGACGGCGCGGACGAACCGGATCGAATGCCAGTCGCCAACCCGCAGGAAGGCCTGGCCGGTCTTCAGCTCCGTCCCTTTGTTGGCGTTGGCCTTGTTGCTGGCGAATTCGAGCGCGAGCTTGTAATCGCCGACCTTCACGGTCAGTTTGGTGCCATCGTCCTGATTCAAGCGCATGAAGAATGCGAGGTCCTCGACGCCCTTGTCCTCCCCCTCGATCTTGTGGGACTTGCCGCCTTCGGTGAGCAGCGCACCCTGCTTGACGGTCCATTTGCCGTCCCCCGAGGGTTTCCACCTCCCGAGGTCGGGGCCCGCGAACGTCGAAAGGCGCCCTTTGGGACCAGCGAGATCCTTGAACAGCTTCTCGATGGTCGAGTCGATCTGCGCCCGGTTCTTCCCATAGTAGTCGGTGTCGCTGTACTCGTTGAGCACGGCGAGCATGCAGGCGACCGCCTTGTTCCAGTCGCCCGCGGCGATCGCGGTCTCGCAGTCCTTGCAGCATCCCTCGGCACGCTTGTTGAACACGTCCGTGAGCGTGACGTAGTGCCGTTCCAGCGACTCCTTGCGGGTCGGCTCCGCCACCACCGCGCGATTGAACGCCGACTCCGCCTGGCGGTAGAGTTCGCGATACATCGCATAGGTCCCGAGCGCGACATGATGATCGGCATTGCCCGAATCGGTCGCGAGGTCGCGCGCCAAATCGTACACCACCATCGGCGGCACGTCGGTCCAGGGCACCTGCTTCGGGGGGCGACCGGGCGCGATCAGCACGTCGAGCCCGTTGTCCGAGGCCCCCGTCACCAGGACCTTGGTGGTCTTGCCGTCGAGCGAAAGTTGCACGACCGGGTTCTGCGTGAAGTTCTCATTGTTCACCAACGAGCTGATGTGCGCGGAGACCTTCTCGATCATCCGCTGCTTGAAGCCGGCCAGGAGGTCGATGGTGGCCTTCAGCTCGTTCCACCGATCGAGGTGCTGGCCGCCTTCGAACACGGTGGCATCCGCGCCCGTCACCTTGGTGGAGACGTCGGTGAAATTCAGGCTGCGCGAGGCGATCGAAATCATCTTGGCGACCTGGTTGCAGTACTCGTTGGCCTTCTTTCCCCTCTCCTCGGCGGCCTTGGCGTCGGCGGCCGCCGTCGTCTGCTTCTGGTGGGCATCGATCTTGCCCTTCTCGGCGGCGACCTGGGCCACCAGCTCTTCCAGCTTGCCCAGCTGGCTCACCAACCCGTCGAGCGCGGATCGAGCCGTGTCGTACTCGCCGGCTTTCGCGGAGGTCCAGGCCTTGCCGATCTCCGCCTGCACCGCGACGTTCACCTTCTCCCGGGTCGCCTTGCGGCGCTCCTCGAGCATAGGCTTGCGATCGTCGCCCATCAGCGCCTCGGGCAGGTTTTCGACCCAGCGATTCACCGCGGACTCGTACTGCATGCCCGCGAGCATGCCGGAAACCTCGGTGTCGAGCTGCTCGAGCGCCACCGTAAGGAGCGCGTCCAACTCCTTCTGGGACGCGTCGCCGGTCGCCTTCGCCTCGGCCGCCCGCGCGTGCTGCGGGTACTGGGCGAGGAAGTCATGGCACAGGCGCGCGATTTCCGGGTGATTCCCAGGGACCGCGCTCAATTGGGCCTGCAGGCCATCGAACGGGTCCATCCCTGCCGGGATGACCCCGTTGGTCACCACGATCGGCGGGTCCCCCTTGCCGAAGTACTTATATCCGCCTACCGCGAGGGCGATCACCGCCACCCCGACCAGGAAGAGCTTCGGGTCGAAGGACATCACCGACCGGCCCCCGCGGCCCTTCGCCTCGGCCTCGGCCTTGACCACGTTCTTCGCCGCCGCGACCCGGGACTCCGGTACCCTCTGGGTCGAAACCTCTTCCCCGTCCACCTCCGGCACCTTCGCGGTCGGACGCTCGCTGCCTTCGGGGCTCGGCATCGCCAGCGGCGTGAAGCGGCGGGACTTGACGATCCCCTCCTCCATGTCCTTCGGGATCTCCCCGCCGTAGGTGGCGGCAAGGCTCGCCGCCGCCCGCATGTCGTTGAGCAGCTCGGCGTAATTCTGGTAGCGTTCTTCGGGCTCCGCCTGCAGCATCCGTTCGACGATCGAGCAGATCGGATCGGGGATCGATGGATCGAAGAACTTCAGCGGCGGGATCGTCTCTTCGGTCAGCCGCACCAGGATCTCGAACGGGCTGGAACCCTGGTAGGGCGGACGCCCGGTGATCATGTGGAACAGGATCGCGCCGAGCGAGTAGATGTCCGTCCGGTGGTCGAGCGAGCGGTCCTCCGTGACGATCTCGGGCGCGATGTAGAATGGGGCGAGCGCGCCGGACTTGGAGATCGCCAGGATGTTCTCCGTGGACTTGGTCGCCAGCCCGAGCTGGGCCAGCTTCACCGAGCCGTTCTGCAACACGAGGATGTTGCTCGGCCGGAGGTCGTGGTGGAACACGCCCTTCTTGCAGCCGTAATCGAGCGCCTCGGCGACTTTCAGGACGATCTGGATCGCGCGCGCATAGGGAATCCGCGACTCGCGCTCGAGCAGCTTGTGGACGCTCTCGCCCTCGACGAATTCCTGGGCCACGAAGTAGCGTTCGCCGATCTTCCCCAGCGAGTAGATCCGCTTCAGGCTCTTGTGGTCCAGACCGGCGACCTTCTTCGCTTCGGCCACGAACCGCGAGGAGAAGTCCGACTCGCCCATCGTGCTCTTGTTCATCAGCTTGAGCACCACGATGCGGTGCTTGGACAGCTGCTCCGCCTTGTAGAGCGTGCCGGTGCTGTCCTGGCCGAGCTTCGAGATCACCCGGAAGTCGCCCAGCGTGATCGGCTTCACCAGCCGCAGGTCGCTGTCGGCGGCTTCGTCCTTGTGCAGCGCCAGGTCGTCCGGCGCGGGCGCCTCGGCGGGCTGCCCGTCCCCGCCCTCGTCGCCGGACAGCTCCAGCGGCTCCGTGCCCTCGGCGAACGACTCGACCTGCTCGTCCCCCGACGGCAACTGCTCTTCCTCCGCATCGCGCGGCACCACCGCCTCGAGGTCGCCCATCGCGGTCTGCTGGATCATCAGCACCGACTGGCACTGGCCGCACTTCACCTTCTGCCCCGGCAGGAAGTTCGTGACGTTGAGGCTGGCCTCGCAGTTCTCGCACTCGACGATCTTCTTGTTCTGCTCCTCGATCACCGCCTTGACCTGGTGCTCCTTGAGAAACCCCATCGCGACCATGAGCTCGCCGATCTTCGCGGGCTCCGCCCCGTCGGTCACCTGCTGCGCATGACCGCGATAGGTCGCCAGGGCCTGCCCGAACAGCGGCACGTTCTCCTGCGGCTCTTTCAGGTAGCGCTGAATCTCGAGGCAGGTCTGGACCTGATCCAGAGTGACGAATTGGAAGCTGGTCGCAATTTCGCCGAAGAGACGACGCTGCATGCTCTGCATCGTCTCCAGGAGCGAGCGGATCTGGCGCTTGGTAAGGTAGCCTTTGCGCTCCAGCAGTTCTCCGAGCCGCGGGGCTTTCTCCCCACGGGTCTCCATCTCGATCTGCTCCTGCAAGCACTCGTCCAACTGTTCATCGGTGATGAACTTCGTGCTGACGGCGATCTTGCCGAAGAGGATATTCTTAATTCTCGACATCTCAACACCTTCCGCTGGGCTTCGAATGCGGGAATACTATAGATCGGCGCGCGGAAGTGTCAACGCTTTTTGCGGGGACGCCAGGGGTCGGGTCGGCCTGGGCGCTGGCAGGAGAAGACGGGATCTCCCAAGGTTCCTGAGGAGCCCGTTGTCCCTCCTCGCGGCGGGCGTCGCAATGCCGGTCGTGCACCCGGGACGCAATGACCTCTTGACAGTGCCGGCAGAACCGGCATTCTCTCTGCACCGGGCAGTTTCCCTTCCCGCCCGATTCAGCCGATTGGCCGGGGATCCGTCGTGTGGGGCTTCGTTGTGACTCATCTCAGAGGTTCCTCACCGCATCGTCTCCTCGGCGCGCGTCGACCTGCGCCAGGATCTCCGCCGCGAAGCCTACAGGAACGGGACCCCCGCTAGGAGGTGGCGCGTGGGCCGACGCCGGGTGTTGACCGCCCTCGACCTGCGCCCGGTGCTGGCGGAAAGCCCCTGCCGCGCGTCCGAGCTGGACGGACTGCTCGACCTGCCCGGCTCGGACGCTCCCTTCCGTCTCGCGGTGTATGGGCCGGAGCCCTGGGTGGTGACCGGCTTCCGTCCCCGATTGACGGTGTCGGCACGCGGCGACCGCCTGGTGGTGCGCGACCGCGAGCGCGGGGCCCGGGCCCTGCGGGCGAATCCTCTCTTCCTGCTCGACGAACTGCGCGGTCTGCTGCCGCGCGCGCGGATGGGGATTCCGTTTGGCGGCGGCGCGGTGGGCTATCTCGGCTACGGGCTGAGGACGTTCATCGAATCGGTGCCGGACCGCCGACCGGCGGACGTGCCGCTGCCGGACCTGTGGTTCGCGATTCCCGACCGGTTCTGGACCTATCCGGTGGCCGGCGGACCGGTGCTGGCGGTGGCGTGGATCCCGCCGGGCGCATCGCGGCAACGATGCGCGCGGGAGTTGCGCGAGCGGCGCGGGTTCCCTCCGACCGCGTCGCCGGCGGGAAAGCCGGGTCCGTGTCCGACGCCTCGTTCCAACCTCGGGAAGCGGAACTACCTCAGGGCCGTGAGGCGGATCATCGAGTACATCAGAGCCGGAGACGTCTACCAGGTGAATCTCTCCCAAAGGCTCAGCATTCCTGGTCGAATTCCCCCCGGCGAGGTCTTCCGCAGGCTGACGGCGATCAATCCGGCGCCGCACGCGGCGTATTTCGGGATGTCGGAAGGGGCGCTCGTGAGCGTGTCGCCGGAGCGATTCCTGTCGCTGCACGGCGACCGGGTGGCGACGGAGCCGATCAAGGGGACGCGGCGGCGCGGGCGGACGGTGCGTGCGGACCGGGCGGCGGCGCGCGAGCTGTGGACGAGCGCGAAGGACGCTGCGGAGCTGGCGATGATCGTCGACCTCGAGCGGAACGACCTGGGCCGGGTGTGCCGCTACGGATCGGTGAAGGTGGTGGAGGCGCGGCGGCTGGAAAGCCACCCGACGGTGCACCACCTGGTGGCGCGCGTGGAAGGCCGGTTGCGGGACGGGGTGCAGCTCTCGGAACTGATCGCGGCGACGTTTCCCGGCGGATCGGTGACGGGGGCGCCGAAGATCCGCGCGATGGAGATCATCGAGGAGCTGGAGCCGACGGCGCGCGGGCCTTACACCGGTGCGATCGGCGCGATCGGATGCGACGGCCGGGTGGACCTGAGCGTGGCGATCCGGGTGATGCTGTTCGGCGGCGGGCGGATCGTGTGGCCGGTAGGCGGAGGGATCGTGGTGGACTCGGACCCGGACGCGGAGTGGGAAGAGACGCTGACGAAGGGGGTGGCGCAGGCGGCGGCGCTGAGGGGGCTGCCGTAGTTGGGAATTGCATGCTCTCGCGGCCCGTGGTAGCGTGGACCTCGCGACACTCGACCATTCGATTCGAGGAGAAGACGATGCGCTCACGTTCGCTCGGAATGCTCGGATTCGCTCTGCTGCTCGGCACGGCCCTCGCCCTGGGCGAGGACAGGAAGAAGGAGGACGGGAAAGTCGAGTTCGTTCTCAAGCTCTCCAAGGGAGTCACCTGGCAGGTGGAGCAGACCGTCTCCGCGAGCCAGAATTGGAAGGCGATCGGGAACGGCGCGAGCCATGACGAGAAGCTGGAGACTCAGACCATCTCGGTCAAGTACGCCGACGAGGGGGTGGAGGAGGACGAGGGTCGCCCCGCTCTCGTGCGCCGGACGTACACCGAGGTCAAGAGCAAGATCGAGAAGGACACGAAGACGGCGCCCGCGCAAGGGGCCGTGTTGCTGCTCAAGATCAGCAAGCGCTCGATCTCGGCGACGGTGGAGAAGGGCGACCCGGGGAAGGAGATGATCGGGGTCCTGCAGAGCATGCCCCTGGATCCCGTCCAGTTGCTGCTTCCCTCCAAGCGGGTGAAGGAGGGGGATTCATGGATGGTCGCCGGCAAAGCGGTACAGCTCCTGCACGCCTGGGCCCAGGCAGGGATTCCGCCCCGCCCGAAGGCCAAGGCCCCTCGCAAGGGCGCGAGCAAGACCGAGGAGGCGCTCGGCGCCATGGACCTCGGCAGCATCGCGACCCTGATCGAGAACACCCGCAACGACATGTCGGCGAAGCTGGCCGTGTCGGCAAATCTCGTCTCCCTGAAGGACGGGGCGGCGACGATCGAGTATGTCGGCCGCTCCGGCAGCGACGACGAAAAGAACCCGGCGCTCGCCGGCATGCAGATTCCCGGGATGCCCAAGACCTCGATCGAAGTGAAGGCCACGCTGACCTTCCACGTCGACGAAGGCCGCCCTCTCGACCTGGATTGGAAGGAACTGAGCACTCTCGATGCGAGCGCAGTCCCCCTCCCGGGAGCCGGCCCGAGCGCCGGCGGCAGCTCGAAGGAGGAATGGAACCTCAAGCGGACGTGGAAGGTGAAGTGAGACGGACCCGCTTCATAGCGGGCGTCCCGTCCAGCCTGCAGCCCAAGGTCCCGGATCGCGGCAGGCGCTGATCCTGCTACGGGCAGCGCCATTCGGAACAGTGACGGGGGCAGTTGGAGGACGGCGGTCCACGCGCGACGACGGAGCGCGCGCCGGAATTCGCCGAGGGCGGTCAGCAGCGGTTGGACCGCGACGTCTTCGGGGAACGACTTCGCCCACGGCCCCGCGGGCGATTGCGTCCGCGGCCCGCGTGCCTTCGTCGCCGGAGCCGCCGCGGGTCGCGGATTCCGCGGCGGCCGGCCGAGCGGACCGGTGCGCCAGCGCCGGCCCCCCGGCCCCTCCTCGGCCACCGGCTTCGCCTCAGAGTGTTTCCCGGCCTGATAGAGCCGCGCAGCCTTCGCGCTCAATTCCGCGATCGGCCGCTTTGCCACCTCCGGCGGCACGACGTCCTTCCCATTCACGCCGTCCTGGGGCTACGCCGGGTTCCCGAGCGGGGCTCCCAGAACGAACATCAGCGCCAACGCGAATCCACCAGCCCGGTGGGTTCCGCCGCCGATCATGATCCACCTCCATCGGATGAACCCGGGTGCACGCGCGTTCTGGCCGCGCCGAACCGGTTCCGCAGCTCCGCAGCTCCGCAGCGCGGCGGCCTTGCCCCTCAGCGTCGATCCTGCTAGAATCCGTTCCGTCGCGCGACTGGCGTCCGTCCGTACCGCACCCCGGCGCCGACGACCCCTTCCGAAGGCAGCCCATGGACGAGTGGGAATTCCGCGAATGGCTTGCGCTCTCCCCCGTGGAACGGTTGTTGGAGTCGCAACGCCTCTGGAGCACGTTCCTCCTGCTGGGAGGATCCTGTGACCTCGAGCCCGATTCTCAAAGTCCTTTCGATCTTTTCCGCACATGGGGTGAAAGCCCTCCTGATGGGCGGACAGGCCTGCATTCCGGAGCGGCGGAGTTCAGCCGTGACCTGGGTTGGGCCATCGATGCCGAGCGATCGAGGACCTCGAGGCGGTTCACGCCTATATCGCCCGGGAGTCTCCGCGTATGGCCGAAGTCCTTGTCGAGCGAATCCTGGAAGCCGTCGGACGTCTCGCCGCGTTCCCGCGGTCTGGGCGCGTAGTTCCCGAGCAGGAACGCCAGGACATTCGCGAGATCCTCGTGTCAAGCTACCGCATCATGTACGAGGTGGCTGGAGAGCGCGTGAATGTCCTCATGGGGCGTCACGCTGCGCAGTTGGTCGACCTCGACAGGTTGGACCCGCATTCGGATTGAACCGGCGGGTCCTGCACGGCGGCCCTTGGCGCACGAAAAACCTGTCGCGCGGTGGAGCGGTATTCCCCCCGCATTCGCCCTGCGACGCCGGGCACAACCTGCCCCTGTGGCGCCGGTGCAGTCTGCGGAACTGCGACCACCCACCCGTGGACAGCAAGGCAGGGAACTCCACCCGAATCGCTGGGGGCATGCGTGCTGGTAAGGTAGCGAATAGGGGTCCTCAGGCCGACAAGTCCATGCGAATGCGGAACGGATTGTCGCCCAGGAGCGAGACGACCATGGCGGCCGTCAAGATGGGCAGGGACTTCGCCAGCGGACTCACCTCGAAGCCGGGCGCCATCTCGAGCAACCGGCAGGCGATCAGCACACCCGCGAAGCCGCCGAAGAGCAGGACGGGGTGACGCACAGAGAAGCGGGCGCGGATCGGCGGTTCCGCCAGGCGGGCGGAGACCTCCGGCCATGCGGCGACCTGGGAGGGGACCTCGCGCTGCCGGCCTTCGAATGCCGTGCCGACGGCGAGCATGGCCGCCACTTCGCCGCGGCATTCGGGGCAGGCGGCGAGGTGCGCAGACTCCTCGGCCTCCCCCAGTTCCGGGACCTCTCCGTCCATCCGCGACATCGCGGACCGGAGCACGCGTTCGCAGTCGCCGCTCATGGCTTCTCCTTCCCCAGAGGCCCGGTTCGCGGGACGCTCTCCAGTCGTTGGCGCAGTTGCCGGCGCGCATGATGAAGCCGGCTCATGACCGTTCCGCGCGGGATTTCGAGCCGCGCGGCCAGTTCATCATAGCTCAGCGCGTCGAGGTGCCGCAGCATCAGGATTTCCCGGTGCTCCGCGGACAGGGACGCCAGCGCCGATTCCAGGCTGTCGCGGGCGGCGACATCTCCCAACGCCGCGACCAGCAGTCGGTCCGCGGGCAGATCCTGCGATTCGTGGCGGCTCCGGCGCGCCTGGGCCTTGAAGCAACGATGGCGCAGGATCGTGTAGAACCACGGATAGAATCGGCATCGCGTGTCGAACGAATCAAGCGCCCGAAAAGCATCGAGGAACGCCTCCTGGACCGCGTCCAGGGCGTCCTCCCGATGTCGCAGGACGGCAAGCGCATGCCCCATGGCTTCCCGTTCGTACCGCTCGACGAGGAGGCGGAACGCATTCCGGTTCCCGTTCCGGCACTCCTCGATCGCGGCGGCGTCGTCCGACGGGTGCATGCGACCCTCCTTCCACGGCCGTCCGTCGCCCCTTACTGCAGGTTCTCCAGCGCCGCGATCAGTTCTCCGACCCGATCGTGGAAGACCAGGAGCAGGACCGGCACCAGGACGATCACTCCCACCCCCAAGGCGACGCCCGCCCAGGCCCAGGCGCGCCGTTCGACCAACCGCGGAGCGGGCAGGGACCGGAGCGCCAGGATGCCGAAGATGACCGCCAGGATGCCCTTTTCCATTCCGAGCAGGCTCACGTAGCACGTGATTCCCGTGAGCAGCGCGGCCATGGCGAAAGCGGCCCTCTGGCCGAGTACCAGGTCCGTGCGAGTCTCTTGGTTCGTCATGGTCGCCTCCTTTCAACGTTGTCTTGTTCGAACCTCTCGACCGACCGTATCCGCGGCGGAGGCGCCGTATTCAATCTATCGGACCGGAAGGCGCAAGATTCGGAAGTGCGGCTCCGGGGCTGTCCTGCGCCATGGGGCGCCGCTTCGAGCCGGCAGCGGAGCGCTCATTCGCCCGCACCGCCCTCGGGTGAGCTCGGCTTCGCCGACACGCCCCTCGTAGGGGGGGCATCGCCAGCAGTCCGGCGTCCGCCGCGCGCGGCCGGTCCGCGGGTTTCTTCCCGTCCACCCATTCGCGACGCGGCGCCCCGTAGAGCACCCATTCGCGGATCTCCGCCTCGCTCTCGACGTGCTTGACGAACTCGACGGGCTCCCACGAGGGCACCGGGCCTTCCTTTGACCCCGGGTTCGGCGCGCCGCGAAGACCGCCCGCGCCGTGGCAGGCGAAACACCCGAGCCGGTTCGCCAGCCGCTCCCCCCGCATCGCCCCCGTCGGCCGCTCCCGCGCGACCACCCCCCACGCGACCGCCGCGCCGCCC
>Ga0082335_1002702_pt1 | contig 32124 bp, 30 predicted proteins | sample Subgrocontami58m_FD_72375 | JGI IMG/M metagenome (GOLD analysis project Ga0082335, IMG submission 72375) | Subsurface groundwater microbial communities from S. Glens Falls, New York, USA - GMW37 contaminated, 5.8 m (SPADES assembly) (version 2) ...
GAGATCAAGCGCTGGTCGGGCGTGGTCCGCAAGGCCAATATCAGTCTGGACACGCAGAAATAAAGCTTACAGCGCAGATCCTGCCGGAAAACGCAGGATCTTGCCGCTGCACCGGCGCTGTTGGGTCACTCCCGGCTAAGGAGCACGGCACGCTCTTTTGACATCGAGTGATGACACGCTCAAGCAGACCATCACGGATTTCACGGTTGCGCATAGCAGGAAAAGCCCGCACGAATCGAGCGCGGACGACGGATAATGACGTCAACGTGAACATAGCTGTAACTTGTACCGCGCCGTTGCGGAGAGTCAGGGTCAGTGGACCTGAAAACGGATCGAGCCCGACTCCATCAGCGCGGAAACCCCCATTCCCGGTTTGCCCACGGGCCACACCGTGATCGACCAGCGATAGGTGTTCCCCTTGCAGCCCGCCTCTCCTGCCGTCATCTGGAATGAGTACCGCTTCTGATTCGGGTTGGAGTGAACCCAGCCATACGGGAGGAGTTCGCAGGATCGGCTCTGGTCAGCGTTGTCCTGATGAAACCGCAGTTCGAAGCTGGACACCAGTTCAGGGTGATCCACTTCCCATTCCAGCGTCACATCTCGCGAGGGCGCAGCCGGCCAGGGGGCGCTGGGGGCGCCCGGACCGATCAGGCGGAGTTGGAGCGGCGGCGGCGCCGGGTTAACCTGGAAAAACAGCATCCTCGTCTCGTTCTCCATCCATCCGCCGACCCCCACGTACCTGACCCCCTCGCCGTGCGTGTCCCAGACAGAGACCCACCAGGCGTAGTTTTTGGTCTTGCAGCCGGTCTCCCGAGCCAGCGCCCGGGCCGAGTACCGCTTCTGGTTCGCACTGGCTGGTACCTTGATCTCGGCGCCAGGGCAGTAGCCCTCAGGGAGCAGGGTATACACGTTCTTCGACAACGTGCGAACCGGTTGCATCTGGACCGTGAAGTGCCCCACCAGCTCGGGATGGTCCACCTCCCATTCCAGCGAGACCTCGGGCGAGGGCAGCATGGGGATAGGCCCCGGCGGTCTCCCGGTGGTCCCCGGACCAAGTTGTCGCAGCGTGAGCTTGGCCGACGGTACGGGGGGCGGGGGCGCTTGCGGCGTCATGAAATAGCGCCTGTCGCTCTCGATGATCCCGGAGGTCGCGGGGAGATAGAAGACCCACCACAAGTACACCTGGTTGTGCTCGAGCTTGCCGACGGGTACGGCGACCGAGGGCCCGGGAAGATTATTGGCTTGGAACACATAGGTGGGTTTCTGGCTCGCGACCGTCGCGAAGTGCACCACCGCGACGTTGTACAACTTGACCCCAGGCACCGGCGCCCATGAGAGCGTGGGCGTCAGCGTGCTGACGGTCGGGCCCCAGGGTTCTGCCGCGCCGGGACTTAATCCCGTGGGTTTTGCAGCTGCCTGCGCTGGCGCCGGCACGGGCACGATGGCGGGAGTCGCCGCACTCGCCTCGGCATATGCATCGGACCGGATCGCGCCATTGACGGCCCAGACCCGGAAGCCGTAAGACATGCCGGCAGCAATGCCACCGAACCCCCAGTTGTTTGCGTTCGCTGGAGTCGTGCTCCTGCGGACCCACTCTCCGTTCGCTCCCTGTTTCATCCAGATCTCGAACCCAGTCTCATTGTCCGAGTTGTCCCGCCACGCCAGATTGATCTGGTTGGGTGACACAGCGGTGGCGGTGAGGTTGGAGGGGGCTTTGGGTTTGCTCTGCTGCGACTGCTGCGGCGCCGTCGGCCCTGATGGTTGACTGGCCTCGACGGGTGATCCCGAAACAAACGCCGCCAGGACAATCAACAGGAAAATCAACACTCCTACATCGCCAAACCGATGCCGGAGGAATAAGCCTGTTTTTGCTCCCGGAGTGCGCATCAAGGTAAACCGATCGGCATAGATATTCTCTATCTTCCGCTGAATGTAAAGCACACTAATCACCCGCTTCAAATTTATGGTTGTTGCCGTGGTTTTGTCAACAGTTACAGCACACACAGCCACAGCACATCACATTGGTGCCCAAGCCACTGACCTCCGGCAGCAACGATGCCGGCTTTCGCGATCAGCTTGCGGTATTTTTCAAATCGAAATGCAGCGGCGCGACCGCTCAGGGTATCAAGCGCGCGTCGCGAAAATGCCGAAACAAGTCGAGGAACATCTTGCCCGTATCCAGACAATCCGCAAAACCTGATTGCCTGAGTTTCACGGTATCGGACATGTGGTCGTAGCCGGGTGTAAATACGAAATCACCGTACGGCCAGAGCGCCGTCTGCGCGTACGGCGTGGGCCGGAGCCTGTGCCCGGTGACGATACGCTCCCACACCGGCGCTTTGTCGGCCATTACTTGCGCGAGGCGCACCGTTCTTACCGGCCCCGCTGCCATGCCGAAAAACTCCGCGAAGCGCGGCCACAAATGCGTCCAGCGGATGAAATCGCCGTTCGTCACGTTGAATGCCTGATTCGCGCACGCGGGCGCAGTTGAGATCCATGCGATCGCCTTCGCTAGCAGCGTCGCGTCGACGCATTGATAGAGCGCGTGAAAATTTTCGGCGCTGCCGGGAAAACATAACGGCTGGCCCAGCGCCTTGGAAATCGCCGCGTAGACCGCGATCACCCTTGGGATGCTGCGCGCAGTCCCAAGTGCGCTGTCGCAAATCGCGTGGGGACGGCTCGCGCTCCAGCACCAGGCTTTGCCGCGGCTGCGCTCGACGATGAAATCTTCCTGCGCGTAATACCAGTTGTTTTCGCTGATGCGCGGATCGGATTCCCTGGCAGGCGTCTTATACGGTCCGAGATCCGAGCCGTAATACTTGCTGCCCTGCACCAGGTGCACGTGGCTGAAGCCGCGCGCCACTGGTTCGATCGCATCGATCACGTTGCGCAGCATGGCCGCGTTCAGCTCTACCGGTTCTTTGGTCGACGTGGCGTGGGTCGCGCGCGCGCAGTACAGCACATGGGTGACGTTGGCCAACTCGCCGAGCTTGCTATGGCAGGCCGCTGTGTCGGCGAGATCGACCGCAATCACGGGATAGTTCGCGGGCTCCCGCGGCACGCGGCGCGCAAGCCCGATCACTTCCCAATCCGGTTGCGCTGCCAGATAGCCTGCAAGTCCGCGCCCCACCACGCCGGTGACACCCGGGATCAACGCACAGTAACGCGTCATCCTATTCGGCCTTGAGGCCCGCGCTCCTGATTATCTTCTCCCACCGCGAGCAACGCCATGCAGCTTAATGCCGCGAGACGATGATGCGCCTTCAGCATGACTCCTCCCTGTTGTGTAAAGATAGCGGCTTGCGTGCCGGGTTGTTCGTATTGATTATATACTCGACCGCAATACGCTCGATCGAATTCAGCGGCGAACTCTCGCGCATGGATTGGATAAAGCAAATGGAGTTCAGACCATGACACTACAACAACTGCTGGGTATCGAACTGCCGATCGTTCAGGCACCCATGGCGGGGGTGCAGGGTAACGCGCTGGCGGTGGCCGTTTCCAATGCGGGCGGGCTGGGCTCACTGCCGTGTGCCATGCTCAGTCCTGACGCGATGCGCAAGGAACTGGCGGCGATCAGCGCAAAAACGAGCAAGCCGTTCAACGTGAATTTCTTTTGCCACACACCGCCGACGCCGAGCGCCGAACGCGAGGCGGCCTGGCGAGCTGCGCTCGCGCCCTATTACCAGGAGTATGAAATCGATGCGGCCAACATTCCCGCCGGGCCGGGACGCGCACCCTTCAGTTCTGATGCCGCCGACGTGCTGGAGGAATTCAAGCCCGCCGTGGTGAGCTTTCATTTTGGCTTGCCGTCAGCCGAGTTGCTGGCGCGGGTGCGAGCCTGGGGCTCGAAGATTTTCTCGTCGGCAACCACCGTCGAGGAGGCGCGTTGGCTCGCAGCACGTGGAGTCGACGCGATCATCGCACAAGGTGTCGAGGCGGGCGGGCATCGCGGCATTTTTCTGTCGAATGACCTGACAACTCAGGTCGGCACGATCGCGCTGTTGCCGCAAATCGTGCGGGCCGTGAAACTCCCGGTCATTGCGGCCGGCGGCATCGCGGACGCGCGAGGCGTTGCGGCTGCAATGGCGCTCGGCGCGGCCGGCGTGCAGATCGGAACGGCTTATCTGCTTTGCCCCGAAACCGACACCAGCGCAGTGCATCGCGCCGCGCTGAAGAGTGAATCTGCCCACCATACGGCGCTCACCAACCTTTTCACCGGCCGGCCCGCGCGCGGAATCGTCAACCGCATCATGAAAGAGCTGGGCCCGATCAGTACCGTGGTCCCTGCCTTTCCGTTAGCCCCCGCCGCCATCGCGCCCTTGCGCGCCAAAGCCGAGAGCCGGGGCTGCGGGGACTTCACGTCGCTGTGGTCCGGCCAGAATGCCGGCGGATGCAGGGAGATTCCGGCCGCCCGACTGACTCGCGAACTGGCCCAATGAAACCATCGAACATTGAGATTTCGCCATTGATGCAACAACTGAGCGCCCATATTGCGGGGGCGCTCAAGACCCCGCTGCCTGCAGAGGTTGTCGAACGCGCCAAGGTACATCTGGTCGACACATTTGCCGCCGCTATCTCGGGTACCCGGCTGTTCCCCGGCAAACGTGCCATTGCATACGTAAAGCCGCTCGGCGGAAAGCGCGAGGCCGGTGTGATCGGGACGCGGATCGTCACGACTGCCCTCAATGCCGCGCTGGCGAACGGCATGTGCGGACACGCGAACGAGACCGACGACACGCACCCGGCATCGCGCACCCATCCGGGGACATGCGTGATTCCCGCGGCGCTCGCCATCGCGGAACGCCAGCAGCTTTCCGGCCAGGCTATGCTGCGGGCTACCGTGCTCGGTTATGACCTGTGCGCGCGCACCGTGCTCTCGTTTACGCCCAAATTCGTCAACAGCTCGTTTGGCCATCTGTTCGGCGCCGCAGCGGCAGCAGCGGCTCTGCTCAAGCTCGACGAGCGAAGAATACGCTACGTGCTGGGTTATGCCGGACAGCAGGCATCAGGCCTGCAAACTCGGCTGCGCGACGCCTACCACGTGGAAGGCGCTTATGCCGTGGGCGGCATGCCGGCGCACCACGGCGTGCTGACTGCACTGATGGTCAAATCGGGTTTCACTGCCGTCGACGACCTCTATTCCGGCGATAATAATTTCTTCTCCACCCACTCGCCGGACGCCGACCGCGAAGCGCTGGTGCGCGGCCTGGGGCGCGACTATGAAATCATGCGCGGCGGCATCAAGTGCTGGTCGGTCGGAGGCCCGATACAGGGCCCGCTGCACGTGCTGAAAGAAATCATCCAGCAGCATGGGTTGCAAGCGGACCACGTCGAAAAGCTCGTCGCACGCATGCCCGACAAGGAACTGGCAATCGTCAGTGACCGCGATATGCCGCTGATATCCGTACAGCATCTGCTCGCTGTCATGCTGCTGGACGGCACTGTTACATTTGCCTCGTCGCACAGTTACGCGCGCATGAAAGATCCCAAGGTACTGGCACTGCGCCGACGCATCGAAACCGTTGGCGATCCGAGTCTCACGGACGCGCAGCGGCGCTGGCGTTGCGTGATGGAAATCACTTTGAAGGATGGCCGCAAACTCACGCATCAGACAATGGCCGCCAAAGGCACCTACGAGAATCCGGTTACGCGGCAGGAAGAGCAGGTGAAGTCTCTCGACCTGATCGCGCCAGTGCTGGGCACGCGCCGCACCCATGCGCTCCTCGCGGCGCTGTGGGATATCGAGCGCGTCAAGGACGCGCGCGCATTGCGCAAGCTCTACATGAAGTAACACCAAAAATGCGCCAGTTGGCATCAATTCGCTCACCGCGCTCGGGAGGCGCATGATCAAGGTGCTCGAAGGAATCCGCGTGCTCGATCTGGGCAGCTACATCACCGCTCCGTACGCCGCGATGCTGCTTGCCGAGATGGGCGCCGAAGTCATCAAGATCGAGCGCCCCGGCGCGGGTGACCCGTTTCGATCGCATACCCTCTCCGATAACAGCCCGTTTTTCCTCGCCTACAACCGCAACAAACGCGGCCTGACGCTCGACTACGCTCAACCCGACGGACTCGAGTTGCTGCGCCGGCTGGTGGAGCAGACCGATGTGCTGGTAATCAACGTGCGGCCGGGGGTCGAAGACAAGCTCGGGATCGGCGCGGCCCAACTGCAGGCGGTGAACCCGCGCCTCATCTATTGCTCGATCACGGGTTACGGGGCCGACGGGCCCTACGCCAAGCGCCCCGCCTACGATGGCGTCGGGCAAGCCCTCTCCGGTCTCCTGTCGCGTTTGCACCAGGGCGACGACCCGCGGGTTGCGGGGCCGGCGATGTGCGATTCGCTGACCGGGATATTCGCGTGCATGGGCGTGCTCGGCGCTTTGCACGAGCGTGAACGCACGGGCAAGGGCCGCAAAGTCGAAGTGAACATGATCGAAGCGTCCATGGCCTTCGCCGTGGAACCGCTCGCGCATTACCTGGTGCTCGGCGAAGACCAGCCGTTTTATTTCCGCGGTGCGGCCTCGCAGGCCTACATCCTGCGCTGCCGTGACGGCAAGCGCATCGGCCTGCACCTGTCGTCGCCAAACAAATTCTGGCAGGGACTTGCGAAGGCCATTGAACGTCCGGATCTGCTATCGCGCTACGCCAGCCGCGACGCGAAGATTGACGGCTACGAGGAAATAGGACGCGAACTGGCGGCGGTTTTCGCAACGAAAGACCGTGTTGACTGGCTACCGTTGCTGGAGGCCAACGACGTGCCTTTCGCCCCTGAGCGCTTGCTGGCCGAACTCGAAGGCGACCCGCAGGTTCGCCATCTCGGAACCTTCAACCAGGTCGAGCATCCGCTGCGCGGTACGGTGCGCGGCGTGAACCGGCCGGTGCGTTTCGACGGCGACAACGACTCGGCTTTCCTGCCACCGCCCGCGATGGGCGAGCACAGCGACGAAATACTGGTCGAACTGGGGCTGGATAAGCAGCGCATCGGCGAACTGCGAGCGCGCAAGATCGTCTGATGCCGGGCCGGGCAATCGTTGCAATGACGGGCATCAAGCTGACCGTTCTTTAGGCCGTTATTTCAAGTAATCCCGGCACTCCCGGCAGAGCTACAATACAGGTGGGCTGAACGCGCACGCGCCGGCAAAACGCCTCCAACCAATCAGAAGAGAAAACCCATGAACTACGACCAGTACCAGTACATCAAGGTGGAGAAGCAAGGCCGGCTGGCAATCGTTACGCTGAACCGGCCGGACAACCGCAACGCCTTGCACATGGACGCGCACGCGGAACTCGAGCGGATCTGGGGCGACCTCGCGCAGGATGAGGACGTGTATGCCATCGTGCTGACCGGCGCCGGCAAGAGCTTCTCCGCGGGCGGCGACATCAAGAGCATGGTGGCCCGCGCCGGCACCGTCGAAGGCCTCAAATACACGCTGAAGGTTCCGGCCGCAACGCGGCGCATGTTCCAGAATATTCTCGACGTTCCGCAACCGATCATCGCCGCGGTCAACGGCGACGCTGTGGGCCTGGGCGCAACCCTGGTGCTATTCGCCGATATCTCGATCATCGCCGAGAGCGCGAAATTCGGCGACACCCACACCAAGGTCGGGCTGGTGGCGGGCGACGGTGGAACGGCGGTCTGGCCGTTGTTGATCGGGCCTTCGCGCGCCAAGGAATTCCTGATGCGCAGCCTGGTCATCAGCGGCGCCGAGGCGCATCGCCTCAATCTGGTCAATCACGCGCTGCCAACCGAACAAGTGCTACCCAAGGCGCTGGAAATCGCCGAGGAGCTCGCGCAGATGCCGATCTGGGCGGTGCGCTGGACCAAACTCTCGGTGAACAAATGGCTCAAGGAACAGCTCAACCTCATACTCGACGCCTCGGTTGCGTTTGAAATGCTGTCGATGAATACGCATGACCATGCCGAGGCGGCGCGCGCCTTCGCCGAGAAACGCAAACCGAATTTCAAGGGATATTGACCGGGCCGAGGCGCGCAAAACGAAACCATGGACTTCAAATTCACCGAAGAGCAAAACATCCTGCGCGAGAGCGTGCGCAGAATGATGGACAAGATCGCCACGCCGGAATACATCCGGCAGCACGACCGCGAACGAGCCTTCCCTGATGAGATCTACGACGCGTGGGTCGAGATGGGGTTGCTCGGCATGCCTTTCCCGGAAGCATACGGCGGCCTCGGCGGCAATGCGATCGACATGATGATCATTGCCGAGGAGATTTCACGCAAAGGCTTCGACTTTTATGCCGCCTATGCAGCGGGCGTATTTACCGCGCATACCCTGCTGAAAAAAGGCAGCGAGGAACAGAAACGCGATTGGCTGCCGCGGTTTTTCTCCGGCGACATCAAGCTCTCGACCTCGATGTCGGAGCCGGATGCGGGTTCGGACGTCGGCGCGATACGCGCCACCGCGACGCGCGACGGCGATGACTGGGTGATCAACGGCCAAAAACTCTGGGCGACCGGGGCGGGTGTCAAAACCAATGTCATCAGCCTGTACGTGAAGACCGATCCCAAGGCGCACTACCGGCAGGGCATGTCGCTGTTCCTGGTCGACAACCATGCCGCGGGTCTCGAGCTGCGCAAGCTCGACCTGCTCGGCCGCGGCTGCGTTGGCACCTATGAAATCTTCTTCAAAGACGTCAGGGTGCCGCATGACCGGCTGGTGGGCGGTGAGAACAAGGGATGGGAATGCCTGCTCTCCGGGCTGCAATACGAACGCCTCACCTCGGCGGCGGGCTACCACGGCTGTTCGCAGGCGGTGATCGACAAGGCCCTTCAGTATGCCAAAGACCGCAAGCAGTTCGGACGCCCGATCGGGACCAATCAGGCGATCGCGCATATGTTCGCGGACATGCAGACCGAAGTCGATGCCGCGCGCATGCTGACCTGGCGCGCCGCGTGGATGATCGCCAACGGCGAGGATGCGCTGCGTGAAATTTCGATGGCCAAGCTGTTCGGCTCCGAGACTTTCGTCAAGGTCACCGCCTCGGCGATGCAGATCATGGGCGGTTACGGCTACAACATGGAATTCGACATGCAGCGATACTTCCGCGACTCGCGCAGCGTCACGATCGGCGCCGGAACTTCGCAGATGCAGCGCAATCTGATTGCCGGCCTGATGGGTTTGAAGGTTCAGTAAGGAGAAAATTTCATGAGGTTGATCAACATCGGGCCGTACGCCAACGCCAAATCGGCCAATAAGGACACCACCGGCAAGCCCATCATAGAAGAGCTCATCGACAACATGCGCAGAAGGGGGCAACTGAAAGGGGTCGAGATCGACACCGATTCGGGAACAACCACGCCGGCGAAGGAAGGCCGTGATGACGAGGTGCTCGCGCATATCAGCGTCGGCGTGATCGAAAAAATCCGTGAATACTCGGCGATGAACAAATACGACGCGATCGTCTGCCGGGGCAGCCTGGAACCGGGATTTCATGCCGGGCGCCAGATTTCGAAAATCCCGGTGGCTTTCGCGTTACATTCCGCGGTTCACGTCGCCTCGCTGATCGGCAACAAGTTTTCGCTGCTGGACGTGACCGACCCCCTGGCACATATCGCCAGGCGCCACGTGGAAGATTACGGCTTGGGCCACAAGCTGGTGAGCGTCAGACGAGTGGACTGCTCTTCCCTCGCCATGGGTTCGTTGCTCTACTCGCGAAAAAAAGCCGACCGGGCCAGCGATCCCGAGGTGAAGAAGCTACTCGATGTGGCGATGGTCCAGTGCGTGGCGGCCATTGAAAAAGACATGGCGGACACGATCATCATCGGCTGCATTCCGCTGCAATACCTGGAAGATGAAATCCGACAGCGTTTGGATGCGGCTGGTTACGGCGAGATACAGCTCATTTGCGAGTTCGCGGCGGCCGTGGAAATGGCGCAGGTCATGGTGAACCTGAAAGTGAGGCAGGCGCCCAGAGCCTATCCGGGCGACGACCTGCAAGCGAAACCGGAATACCGGTAGTGAGTTTGCCTCCCGGGAAACTGTAATCCGGGCGTTTTGATATGGCCGAATAGTCGTAACGGCCGTGCGTCTTAAGGATTGAGTCCCCCATCACAATTCGAACCGCTGCGAAAACTCCCGGAAGTCGGAAATGTCTTCGAGGCCCATCAGGCCTTCAAACAGGTTCTGCGTGACCGGCTTGCCCCACACCGGTTCGCCGAGTTCAAAGAATTTTCCCTTCAGGTCTGCGGCGGTATGAGGATTCGCAGGCTCGCCTTTGGTTACCGTGCAGCGGCCCTCGAACGCCACGCCGTTTTTCAGCACGATGCGGACGGTCGCCGGCTGCTCGGCCGGATAGCGCGCGGTGAATGAACTGTCTTCCTGCAAATCGACGCGCTGCGCGAGCGCCTGCACCTGTGGATTGGCGACGGCCGCGTCGTCGAAACTCGCGAGGCCCGCGCGGCCGTGCACCAGTATGCTCGCGAGCGCAAATGGCACCGAGAAGCGTGCGCCGAAACTGCTCGTCACCTGCTTCTCGGCGAGCATGACCGCCAGCATATAGGCCTTGACCTCGATGCGCTCGATCTCGCCGGCGGCAAGCCGCCCACCCGGCACCCGTGACAGCAAGTCTTCGAGCGCATCGATGATGGAATGCACGTAGCGGCCGGTCGGGTGCAATTTGAAGTAACTCTGCGCGATCAGCCACTCGCTGCCCAAACCTGCTACGACCCTGGGTGGATCGAAAGTATCCGACAGTACGCGGCCGTAAATGGCCGCCACGCCGTCGACTTCGCCCGTAAAACCGCATTCGGCCAGCCGGGTGGCCATCAAGCCCATATATCCCGAGTGCCCGGTGAAAATATTGCGCACGGTGGCGCCGTCGAGCAGCGTCTGGCGGCTCGTCGCCATGCCCATGGTCGCCGCCATGTTGATCAACTCGAGCATCTGCGCGGCGCTGAAGCGCTTGAGCCGGCCCGCGGCAATCGCCGCGCCGATCACGCCATAGGTGCCGTGCGGGTGAACGCTCAACTTCACGTTGGCGGCGCGGCTGATCCGCGCGGATAATTCATAGCCCAGCGCCACCGCCAGCAGCAACTCGGAACCGGTGACGTCGAGTTCCTGCGCCAACGCGACGGCAGCGGGCACCACCTGGATGCCCGGATGCCCCTTGGCAAACAGATTGCCCTCGTCGAGCTCGAGCCAGGTGCCGGCCATGCCATTGAGCAGTGCCGCATCGAGCGTGCCCGCTCGTCTGCCCGCGCCGATGACCCAGGCGTTGCCGGCGCCCGCCCGGCTCAGATGCGTGGCGACGAAAGCCTTCATTTCGCGCTGCTGCATACCGGCGGCAACCACGGGGATGCAGTCGGCGATGATCCAGCGCGCGCGATCGCGTGCCGCGGCGCTGAGGCTGTCGATGCCGGCGGTGCTCGCGAATTCGGCGAGGGTGCTCAGGTATTGCGGGGGAGTGCGATCCGACACGCCGGCCACCATCGATCGAAAGGCGAAATCATAAGTGATGCGCGGGGCTCGCGCAATGAACGACTGCGCGTTGAGTCCAGTCGCCTGGCGTTACGCGCGATCGATTCTGCGGTACTGAATCGCTTCCGCGACCTGTGCTTCGGAGATGCGGTCGACGCCCGCCAGATCCGCAATCGTGCGCGCGACCATGAGTATGCGGTGATACCCGCGCGCCGACAATCCCAACTTGCCGATCGCCTGCTTCAGCAGTGTCGCGCCTTTCGCATCGGGCACGCAGTCGTTGTCGATTTCGCGCGTGATGAGGCGCGCATTTTCTTTGCCCTGCCGCGCGATCATTCTGGCGCGCGCCTGCGCCACGCGCCCGCGTATCGTGCCGGACGAATCACCGCTGCGCGCGCGCGCCAGATCTTCCGTCGGTACCGCGGGTACTTCGATGTGAATGTCGATGCGATCGAGCAGCGGCCCGGAGATCTTGCTGCGATAATGCAGCACCTGGTCGGGCGTGCAACGGCACCTGCCCGAGTAATGTCCCAGGAATCCGCACCGGCAGGGGTTCATCGCGGCGACCAACTGGAACTGCGCCGGGAATTCGGCCTGGCGTGCGGCGCGCGAGACGCTGATGCGGCCCGATTCGAGCGGCTCGCGCAGTACTTCGAGCACGTTGCGGGCGAACTCCGGCAATTCGTCCAGAAACAGCACGCCGTGCATCGCCATCGAGATTTCGCCGGGACGCGGATTGCTGCCGCCGCCCACCAGTGCTACCGCGGACGCGGTGTGGTGCGGCGCGCGGTAAGGACGGCGACACCAGTTGCGGACATCGAACCCGGCACTGCCGAGTGACTGAATCGCCGCCGACGCCAGCGCCTCGTCCTGCGTCAGCGGCGGCAGGACGCCGGGCAGGCGGACCGCGAGCATGGTCTTGCCGCTGCCGGGAGGGCCGATCATGAGCAGGCTGTGGCCGCCCGCGGCGGCGATTTCAAGCGCGCGCTTGGCGTGCGCCTGGCCTTTGACGTCGGTGAGATCAGGATAGGGCTCATGCTGCGGGATGGGTTTGTCGCGGCATAACGCAAGCGGCTCGCGGCCGCAGAGGTGCGCACAAACTTCGAGCAGGGTGCGCGCCGCATACACCTGCGCGCCGTCGACGAGCGCGGCTTCCAGCGCATTCTGTTGCGGCACCACGAATGCCCGCGCGGCGCGGTTCGCGCTACACATCATCGCCAGCGTGCCGCGGATCGCGCGCAGTTCGCCCGTCAGCGCCAGCTCGCCAGCGAACTCGTATTCGCCGAGACGGTCGGCCGGTATCTGGCCGGACGCCGCAAGGATGCCGAGCGCGATCGGCAGATCGAACCGGCCGCTTTCCTTGGGCAGGTCTGCGGGCGCGAGATTGATGGTCACGTGGCGCGCCGGAAATTCGAAGCACGCATTCTGCAGCGCGGCGCGTACGCGATCCCTGGCCTCCTTGACTTCCACCTCGGGCAACCCAACGATGGTGAAACTCGGCAGACCATTGGCGAGGTGCGCCTCGACCGTGACCAGCGGTGCATCCATCCCGGCCAGGGCGCGGCTGTAAAGCACGGCAAGTGACATCGGAAACCGGGGTTCAGGATTCAGTTAAGGGCTTAACGCCCGAATCCCGCGTGCTGCGGACCCGCCTGCCTATGCCTTAAGTCATAGGCGGCCTGGATTCCGTCATACCGGCGCAACCCGTAGGCCGGGGTACGCGCAGCGTTCCCCGGCATCCACGTGGCGTCAGGTAGCCGCCAATGCGGCAACCTGACCTACTCACTGCACTTACTGCGCTACCCGGCTCGCACGCCTTTCTCGAGTTCGGCAAGGCGAGCTTCCAGCTGGACGAGTTTTTCGCGCGTGCGGGCGAGCACGTCGCTCTGGACGTCGAATTCCTCGCGCGTCACCAGATCAAGGCGCGCAAACGTCGCCGCCAGCATCGCTCGCATGTTCTTTTCGATATCGCGCACCGGGCTATTCGCAAGCACTTCCTTCATCCTAGTGCCCAGTTCGTCGAAGAATTTTTCGTCAGCCATCGATTGCTCCGTCATGACCTAACCATTCCGGCCAATTTACCACGCGGCTGCCTGGAATTCATTCAGGCACGATATTGGTGCCGACGTAAACATTTGCGCATCATATTGGTGCACCAGACTCTGGTCCAGTTTCAAATGTTAGGATTTTCATGTTTTTAATCAGCATATTAATATATGGCACAGTACGTGCTAACACGACCGTGCAGTACTGCATATTCATCAATAACGAAAGGGGAAGTTATGTTCAGGAAACCTATTATTGCTGGAGCGATTGCCGCGGCGTTGGCCGCGCCGGGCGTCGTTTCCGCCGCTGATGCAGCACCTGCCGAAGCCAAGTCTCCGCATACCATCACGGGCAACTTCGGGATTTTCACCCAGTACATATTCCGTGGACTGACCCAAACCAATCGCAAGCCGGCGGCCCAGGGCGGCTTTGATTACAGCCATGAGAGCGGCTTGTATGCGGGCACATGGCTGTCGAACATCAGCTGGCTCAAGGAAAATGCCTCCGCGCCGGCCCCGGGCTCGATCCAGGGAACTTACGGCGGCGGCGGCAGCCTCGAATTGGACTTCTACGGGGGCTACAAATGGAGTCTGCCGAATGATGTCACGCTCGATTTCGGTACGCTGTACTACTACTATCCGGGCGACATCAACCCGGCGGTCCAGGCATTCACCCCGACCATCAGCGTGCCCAAGGGGGACACCTGGGAAATCTACATTGCGCCAAGCTGGAAATGGCTGTCGGCCAAATATTCCTACAGCGTCAAGAGCGACACTTTCGGCACCAAGGAAAGCAAAGGCACGTCGTATCTCGATATCAGCGCCAACTATCCGATCCCGGACACGGGCATCACGCTGATCGCACATTGGGGCTGGCAGAAATACAAGGGCACCGATCCCCGCAACGCGACGGCGGGCGGGGTCATCCAGAGCAACGACACGCTGTTCAGCTACAAGGACGTCAAGATCGGGGCGAGTTACGCGCTGCCCAAGGATTACACGATCGGCGCGTATTACACGAAAGCGTATTCCTATAACAAAGCCGGTTACGGCGGCGTCGGTGATGCGATTGTCGGCCTCAGCGTCCTCACCGGTCCTTACCCGACCGATATCGGCAGCGGCACGGCAACCGTATATGTCCAGAAAACCTTTTAACTGAAACAACGGGCCGGCGCCTGCCGGCCCCTTTTCCCGGGGAACCACGATGAAACTAGTCACTGCAATCATCAAGCCGTTCAAGCTTGACGAGGTACGTGAGGCGCTGTCCGCGATCGGCGTGCAGGGCATCACCGTTACCGAGGTCAAGGGATTCGGGCGGCAAAAAGGCCATACCGAGCTGTATCGCGGCGCGGAGTACGTGGTCGATTTTCTGCCCAAAGTAAAGATCGAGGCCGCGATCAAAAGCGAAATGCTCGATCAGGTCATCGAGGCCATCGAAAAGTCCGCCAACACCGGCAAGATCGGTGACGGCAAGGTTTTTGTTTTCGATCTTGAGCAAGTCTATCGCATCCGCACCGGTGAAACCGGCGCGGACGCGTTATAAGGGAGAACCACATGAAACGTCTACTGACATTGCTCGCGCTGTTTGGCGCACTCAGCTTCAGCGTTGCTCCCGCCATCGCGCAGGACAAGCCGGCGGCTCAAGCGCCGGCCGCCGCGGCGCCTGCTGCGGCACCTGCCGCAGTGCCTGCCACAGCAACCGCAGCGCCCGCGCCGACTCCCAACAAGGGCGACACCGCGTGGATGCTGACCTCAACCGCCCTGGTCCTCTTGATGAGCGTGCCGGCACTGGCGCTATTCTACGGAGGAATGGTGCGCAGCAAGAACATGCTGTCGATGCTGATGCAGGTATTCGTCACGTTCTCCCTGATCGTGGTCCTGTGGTGCATCTATGGCTACAGCCTGGCCTTCACCGAGGGCAACGCCTACTTTGGCGGCTTCGACCGGTTGTTCCTGAACGGCACCTTCGATGCGATGAAGGGCGAGTTCGCGATGGGCGCCACGTTCAGCAAGGGAACTCCCATGTACGAGTTGGTGTTTGTCGCGTTCCAGGCGACATTCGCTGCAATCACCTGCTGCCTGATTCTGGGTGCGGTCGCGGAGCGGATGAAGTTTTCGGCGGTGCTGATCTTCATGGTGCTGTGGTTCACGTTCAGCTACGCGCCAATCGCGCACATGGTGTGGTTCTGGATGGGCCCGGATGCCTACATGGATCCGAAGCTGGTGGACGGAATCAACGCGAAAGCGGGGCTGCTCTGGCAGTGGGGCGCGCTCGACTTCGCGGGCGGCACCGTCGTGCACATCAACGCGGGGGTTGCGGGTCTGGTCGGCGCTTACCTGCTCGGCAAGCGGGTCGGTTACGGCAAGGAAGCGATGTCGCCGCACAGCCTGACGATGACCATGGCCGGCGCCGCGCTGCTGTGGTTCGGCTGGTTCGGATTCAACGCGGGTTCCGCGCTGGAAGCGAATGGCACCGCGGCGCTCGCCTTCATGAACACCTTCCTCGCTACGGCATGCGCGGTACTGAGCTGGATGTTTGCCGAATGGATGTTCAAAGGCAAGCCCTCGATGCTGGGTGCGGCCTCAGGCGCGGTCGCAGGCCTCGTTGCGATCACCCCTGCGGCCGGCAACGTCGGCATTCCCGGTGCTTTCGCGATCGGCCTGATCGTCGGCCCCCTGTGCTTGTGGGGAGTCAACGGACTCAAGAAAATGCTGGGTGCGGACGATGCGCTGGATGTCTTCGGCGTGCACGCGGTAGGCGGAATCTTTGGCGCACTGATGACCGGCATCTTCAACGCGCAGAGTCTGGGCGGTCCCGGGCTGGTCACGGACTGGGTCACGGCCAAGGTCGGCTCCAACCCGATCCTGGACCAGCTCCTGATCCAGGCCAAGGCTGTTGGAGTGACAGTGATCTGGACCGCGGTGGTCGCGTTCATCGCCTTCAAGATTGCGGACATCATCGTCGGGCTGCGCGTAGCCGAAGAATCGGAACGCGAAGGTCTCGACATTACCGAACACGGCGAATCGGCCTACCACTTGTAATAGCAGTCGGTATCTGGTTGCAACGGGCGCCTGCGGGCGCCCGTTTTTTTGGGGCACGGGCGGCGCCGGCGGCAATCCCCGGCAGTTTGCTACAATAGCCCCCCTCCTACTGCGAGAACCGCATGACCAAGGTACCGCATCTGACCACCGCACTGAGCGGCCCGCCGCTCGACGTCGAACGCCGGATACTCGAGGCCATGCCGGCGATCGAGCACTGGCTGCGCAGCCAGTGGCAGGAACACGCGACGCCGTTTTACGCGTCGGTCGACCTGCGCAACAGCGGCTTCAAGCTCGCGCCGGTGGACACCAACCTCTACCCTGGCGGCTTCAACAACCTCAACCCTGAATTTCACCCGCTGTGCGTGCAGGCGGCCATGGTGGCGATCGAAAAAATCTGCCCCGACTCGCGCGGCGTGCTGCTGATTCCGGAGAATCACACCCGCAACATGTTCTACCTGCAGAATGTCGCCGCCTTGCGCAACATCCTGCGGGACGCCGGGATGAACGTGCGCATCGGCAGCCTGCTGCCGGACCTGGTCACACCGACGGACATCGAGCTGCCGGGCGGAGACAACCTCAGGCTTGAGCCCATCGAACGCAGCAGCAACCGGATCGGCGTGGAGGGCTTCGACCCGTGCGTAGTACTGCTCAACAACGACCTGTCGGCGGGCGTGCCCGCGATCCTGCGCAATCTCGAACAGCCGGTGTTGCCGCCGTTGCACGCAGGATGGTACTTGCGCCGCAAATCGAACCACTTCGCCGCCTACCGCCAGGTCGCGACCGGGTTCGCGGAACTCCTCGGCGTCGATCCGTGGCTGGTCAATGCCTATTTCGAGAAGTGCGGCAAGATCAATTTCCAGGAACGCAAGGGCGAGGAATGCCTCGAAGGCTACGTCGCCGAAATCCTCGATGATGTCCGCGTCAAATACCGGGAATACGGCATCAAGCAGGACCCGTTCGTGATCGTCAAGGCCGACGCCGGCACCTACGGCATGGGCATCATGACAGTGAAGGACCCGTCCGAAGTGCGCGGCTTGAACCGCAAGCAACGCAACAAGATGGCGGTAGGCAAGGAGGGCCTGCTGGTGCACGAAGTGCTGGTGCAGGAAGGCGTTTACACCTTCGAATCCGTGAACGGCGCCCCCGCCGAGCCGGTGATTTACATGATCGATCACCTCGTCGTCGGCGGTTTCTACCGCGTCAATACCAGCCGCGGCACGGACCAGAACCTGAACGCGCCGGGCAGTTACTTCACGCCGCTCGCGTTCGAACCGCCATGCTTTTCACCCGATCCAGACGACCCGGGCTGCCCGCCGAACCGCTTCTATGCCTATGGCGTGATCGCCCGCCTTGCGTTGCTCGCCGCCGCGATCGAGATCGAACAAACCGCAACCGCATTCGAGACGCAAACGGCGGCGCAACCGCTACTCGTGCGCAACTGATTCCTCTGTCCCGCTTCAATGAAGATCGCTTTCATCGTCGACCCGCTTGACGATTTCAAGACTTACAAGGACTCGACCTACGCGATGATGCGCGAGGCCGCCAAACGCGGCCACGAGCTCTACGCGCTGCAGCAGGAAGACCTGCTGTGGCAGCAGGGCGTCGTGAGCGGCCATGCGCGGCGCCTGCATCTGACCGGCGACAAAGGCACGTGGTATCGCGTCGAGGCGCCGCTCGCCACACCGCTCAGGGAGTTCGGCGCGGTGCTGATGCGCAAGGACCCGCCGTTCGACATGGAGTACCTCTACAGCACCTATCTGCTCGAACTGGCGCAGGCGCAAGGCGCCCGTGTGTTCAACGATCCGCGCGCGATCCGGGACTGCAACGAAAAATTGACGATCGCGCGCTTTCCGCAGTTCACGGCGCCGACGCTGGTCACGCGCAACGCGGCACTGATACATGAGTTCCTGGCCGCGCATGGCGACATCATCCTCAAGCCGCTCGACGGCATGGGCGGCACCTCGGTGTTTCGCGTCCACAGCCAAGACCCGAATCTGAACGTCATCGTCGAAACCGTCACCCACTATGGGCGGCGCACGGTAATGGCGCAGCGCTTCATTCCCGAAATCGCCGATGGCGACAAACGCGTGCTCCTGATCGGGGGCCTGGCGGTGCCGTATGCGCTGGCGCGCATTCCCAAGCCGGGCGAAACCCGCGGCAACCTGGCCGCCGGCGGCACCGGGATTGCGCGCGAGCTCACGCCGCGCGACCGGGAAATTGCAACGGCCCTCGCGCCGCAGCTCGACGCGCTAGGGTTGCTGCTGGTCGGGCTCGATGTCATCGGCAATTACCTGACCGAAGTCAACGTCACCAGCCCGACCTGCTTCCAGGAGATCACGGATCAAACCGGATTCAACGTCGCCGGCATGATGCTCGACGCGCTGGAGCGCGCGGTCGAGCGCCGCAATACGGTAAAATGACCGTACCGACAAGTCCGCCACCAGGCATTTTGGCATGATAGGCATACTGATCATCACCCACGGCACGCTCGGCGAAAGCCTGATTCATTGCGCGTGCCACGTGCTCAACAAACGGCCGCCGCTGCTCAGGCAGCTCGGCGTCACCGAGCAGGACGACCCGGCGATGCTGCTGCCGCAGGCCAGCGCGCTGGTCAAGGAGCTCGATGCGGGCGCCGGCGTGTTGATACTGACCGACATCTACGGCGGCACGCCGAGCAACATGGCGTCGAAGCTGGTGGCGGCGGGCAAGGTCGACGCGGTGGCCGGAGTCAGCCTGCCGATGCTGATTCGCGTGCTCACTTATCGCGATCGCGACTTGCCGACCATCGTGACCAAGGCGATCAGCGGCGGCTGCGAAGGCGTGATGCGCGTGCCGCTGTTCAAGCTCCAGAATGCTGCAGCGGGACGTTGAGATCGTCAACAAGCTGGGCCTGCACGCGCGCGCGTCGGCCAAGCTTACCCAGCTGGCCGGACAATACAAAAGCAGCATCTGGCTTATCCGCAACGGCAAGCGGGTGAACGCCAAGAGCATCATGGGCGTGATGATGCTGGCGGCCGCCAAAGGCGCCACCGTCGGCATCGAGACCGAGGGTCCCGACGAGGAGGCGGCCATGAACGCGCTCAACGGCCTGATCGCCAACCGCTTCGACGAAGGCGAGTAGCGGCATGAGCTTCACCATGCACGGCATCGCGGTGTCCGGCGGCATTGCCATCGGACGCGCGCATCTGGTATCGCACGCCAGGCTCGAAGTCGCCCACTACGTCGTGCCGCCGCAGCAGGTCGCCGGGGAAGCGGCGCGCTTCGAGGCGGCGCTCAAAACCGTGCGCGCGGAACTCGAGGAGTTGCGCACGCAGATCCCGTCCAGCGCGCCGCGCGAATTCGAGTCGTTCCTCAATCTGCATCTGATGATCCTCGATGACTCGACGCTGTCGAAAGCGCCGCGCCAGATCATCGAAACCGAGCACTGCAATGCCGAATGGGCGCTCAAGGTGCAGATGGACGCGCTGCTCGAGCAGTTCGACCAGATCGAGGACGCCTACCTGCGCGAGCGCAAATCCGACGTGATCCAGGTCGTCGAGCGCCTGCTCAAAGCGCTGCTCGGCCAGCCCGGTCACGTGCCGCCACCCGTCATGGGAGGCGAGGAGGGCCTGATCCTGGTCGCGCACGACCTGTCCCCGGCCGACGTGATCCAGTTCAAGCAGCATCAGTTCGCGAGCTTCATCACCGACCTCGGCGGCACCACTTCGCACACCGCGATCGTCGCGCGCAGCCTCAACATTCCGTCGATCGTCGCGCTGCACCACGCGCGCCAGTTGATCCGCGAGGACGAATTGCTGATCGTCGACGGCACACAGGGCATGATCGTCGTCGACCCCGACCCGCAGGCGCTCGCCGAATACCGGCTGCGGCAGCATCAGTGGGAACTCGAGCGGCAGAAGCTCAAGCGCCTGCGTGACACGCGCGCGACCACCCTCGATTCCGTCGCGATCGAGCTGCAGGCCAACATCGAGTTGCCCGATGATATCGAACAGGTCAGGGAATACGGCGCCACCGGCATCGGGCTCTTCCGCACCGAGTTCCTGTTTCTGAACCGCGATGAGCTCCCCGACGAAGACGAGCAGTTCGAGGCCTACCGCAAGGTAGCGCGCGAGATGGACGGGCTGCCGGTTACGGTCCGCACCTACGATCTCGGCGCCGACAAGCATATCAACGGCAATGAATCTACCGGCGCGAATCCGGCGCTCGGCCTGCGCGCGATCCGGCTCTCGCTGACCGAGCCGCAAATGTTCCTCGTGCAGTTGCGTGCGATGCTGCGCGCTTCGCATTACGGCAAGCTCAAGATCCTGATTCCGATGCTGATGAGCGTCTCGGAAATCAATCAGACGCTCAGCTACATCGCGCAGGCCAAGCAGCACCTCGAAGACCGCTACATTCCCTACGACCGCGGCGTCGAGGTCGGCGGCATGATCGAAATCCCGGCCGCGGCGCTCGCCCTCAATGCCTTCATCAGGAAGCTCGATTTCCTGTCCATCGGCACCAACGATCTGACCCAATACACGCTGGCGCTCGATCGCACCGACGATACGGTCTCGCACCTCTACGATCCGTTGCACCCGGCGTTGCTCAACCTGGTCTCGCACATCATCCGCAGCGCCAACAAAGCCGGCAAGCCGATCGCGCTGTGCGGCGAGATGGCGGGCGATGTCCAGCTCACGCGGTTGCTGCTGGGCTTCGGGCTGCGCCAGTTCTCGATGCATCCGGCGCGCCTGCTCGAAGTCAAACAACAGGTGCTGCAGTCCAGCCTGCGGGAAGCCGCGCCGCTGGCGAGCAAGATGCTGCGCATCGATGACCCGGACAAGCTGCGGGAGATGCTCGACAGGCTCAATGCGTAAGCCATGATTTGACAAGACAGGCGCGACGGGTTACCGTTGCAGCCGTTGTTGCGCCGATTTGATTCAGCTTGCGGGCGCCTAATAAATCCGGCTAAAGAGAAAGATAACCCGGTATAGCGCAAGCTGGCCGGGTTTTTTCATTTATGGATGGAATTGCGGACAAACATTCGGTCGGCATCGTCGCGCCGCAGACGGCGCGCTTCGATGCACCGCTGCGGCTCAAGAGCGGCGCCGGGATCGGCGGCTACGAGCTCGTCTACGAGACTTACGGCAAGCTCAATGCCGGGCGCTCGAACGCGGTGCTGGTGTGCCACGCGCTGAACGCCTCGCACCATGTCGCCGGGTGCTACGCCGGCGACCCGGACAACGTCGGCTGGTGGGACAACATGATCGGGCCGGGCAAGCCGCTCGACACCAACCGCTTCTGCGTGATCGGCGTCAACAACCTCGGCGGTTGCTTTGGCTCGACCGGCCCGCAGAGCATCAATCCGGCGACCGGCCGCGCGTGGGGTGCGGACTTCCCGGTGGTCACGGTCGAAGACTGGGTCGACACCCAGGCGCGTCTTGCCGACCATCTCGGCATCCACCGCTTCGCCGCGGTGATGGGCGGCAGCCTCGGCGCAATGCAAGCACTGTCGTGGACGATCCAGTACCCGGAGCGCATCGGCCACGCGCTGGTGATCGCGTGCGCGCCCAACCTGTCGGCGCAAAACATCGCGTTCAACGAGGTCGCGCGCCAGGCCATCATCACCGACCCCGATTTCCACGACGGCCATTATTACGAGCACAACACCAAGCCGACCCGCGGCCTGCGGGTAGCGCGCATGGTCGGCCACATCACCTACCTGTCGGATGATGAAATGGCGAGCAAATTCGGCCGCCAGCTGCGCCACGGCAAGCTCAATTACACGTTCGACGTCGAGTTCGAAATCGAGTCGTATCTGCGCCACCAGAGCCTTAAATTCTCGGATTACTTCGACGCCAATACCTATTTGCGGATCACCAAGGCGCTCGATTACTTCGACCCCGCGGCCGCGCACGACGGCAACCTGACCCTCGCGCTCGAGCCTGCGACTGCGGGCTTCCTGGTCGTGTCGTTCACCACCGACTGGCGCTTCTCGCCGGAGCGCTCGCGCGAAATTATCAAAGCGCTGCTCGACAACCGGCGCGATGTGACCTACGCCGAGATCGAAGCGCCGCACGGTCACGATGCGTTTCTGCTCGATGACGCGCGCTATCACCGGCTGATCGCCGCCTACTACGACCGCATTGCTATGGAGGTGGGCGTATGAGCCCGGGAGCAGGGGCCCCGTTTTACGGGGATGCGACCAAGGCGAGTGCGACCTACCGCCGACACGATGACATGGGAACTCGGCAATCCGGATCGGAGGCGGGCGTATGAGAACGAACGCGATGCAACGGCCCGATTTTGCGGCGATTGCCAACTGGGTGAAACCGGACGCGCGCATCCTCGATCTGGGCTGCGGCGACGGGTCGCTGCTGCGTTATCTCAGCGAGCAGCGCGGCGGCGCCGGCTACGGCGTCGAGATCGATGACGAGGGCATCCTCGCGTGCGCGAGGAATGGCGTCAACGTGATCCAGGGCGACCTCGAGCGCGGGCTGTCGGGCTTCGCCGACGGCTCGTTCGATTACGTGATCCTGTCGCAAACGCTGCAGGCAGTGAGAAGCAGCGAGCGCATCATCGGCGAGATGCTGCGCGTCGGCCGCCAGGGCATCGTCACCTTTCCCAACTTCGGCTACTGGCGCAACCGGCTGCACGTGGCGCTCGGCAACATGCCGGTATCGGACAACCTGCCCTACCGCTGGTTCGACACGCCCAACATCCACCTTTGCACCATCACCGACTTCGAGGATTTCTGCCGCAGCCATGGCGTGCGCATCCTGGAGCGCATCGTGATGCGCCATGGCAGCGCCGTGACCCTGCTCCCGAACCTGCTCGGCAGTCTCGCGGTTTACCGCTTTGAACGCGCCTGAGGCCCGGACCGAGCGTCCCGCGCTGCTGCGATCCAAGCTCTTCTGGGTCGGGGTGCTGTATTTCTCCGAGGGTTTTCCGCTCGGCATTTTCTACGACATCTTCCCGGTGTGGTTCCGCCAGCAGGGCGTCGAGCTCAGAAACATCGGCATCATCAGTTTGCTGGGACTCGCCTGGACGCTGAAATTTCTGTGGGCGCCGGCGATCGATCACTATCGCCGGCACCGGCTGTGGATGGCCGTCGTCGACATCCTGATGGGCACGGTGATGCTCGCGTTCGCGGTCGCCGCCGGCCTGCCATGGTGGGTGTGGCTTGCGATCGGCGTGTTCACTCTGCTGTCAGCCACCAACGATATCGCGATCGACGGCTACACCATCGAATTGCTCGACCGTAACGAACTGGGGCTCGCCAATGGCGTGCGCATCGGTCTTTATCGCGTCGGCATGCTCGCCGCCGGCGGCGTGCTGGTCCTGTCCGACTATCTCGGCTGGCGCGGTGCTTTCGTGTGCGCCGCGATTGTGTTTGCGGCGTGTGGGCTGTTCTGCCTCGCGGCGCCCCACGAGCGACTGCTGGCGCCGCGCGACGGCCAGACGGTGCGCGCCGAGTTGCGCGCCATCGTGCTCGATCCGCGCGCGCTGGCGCCGGTGCTCCTGCTCGTGCTCGGCTGCGTATGGCTCGTCAACAATGCCACGCGCTGGTCGCTGCAGCATCCGAATTTCTGGCCGGCCGCATGGGGCATTGCGCTCACGGTATTTGTGACAATCACCCTCGCACGCCGTCTCGCATCGCGCGCCCCCGCGCCGGCCGCCGAGCCGCTGCAGGGTCCGATGTTCGGCGCGCTGATGGAACTCCTGAGACGTCCCGGCATCGTGCCGGTGCTGATTTTCATCCTGATTTTCAAGCTCGCCGACGCCTCGATGGGATTCATGGTCAAACCGTTCTGGGTCGACAGCGGCTTCACCGCGACCGAGATCGGGCTGGTCTCGGTCAACCTCGGGCTCGGGCTGTCGATCGCGGGCGGCCTCGCCGGCGGCTGGTATACCGATCGCGCCGGCATCTACCGCGCACTGTGGGTGCTGGGACTGTTCCAGGCCGTGTCCAATCTCGGCTACGCGCTCGCCGCCGCGATCATCCCCGCTGCCGCGACCGGCAGCACGCTGCTGCTCGAGCATCGCGCGCTGCTCTACTCGGCGAGCGCGATCGAATCGTTCACCAGCGGGCTCGGCACCGCCGCATTTCTGGCATTCCTGATGGCGATCGTCAGCCAGCAGCGCGCCGCGACCGAATTCGCGCTGCTGTCGTCGGTGTTCGCGCTGTCGCGCTCGTTCGCCGGCTGGGCGAGCGGTTTCGGCGCCGAAGAGCTGGGTTACTCGGCGTATTTCCTGCTCACCTTTTTCCTTGCGTTTCCGGCCTATTTTTTTCTGCCGTGGGTCAAGGCGATGCTCGCGCGCACGGAATCCGTACCGGAGGCTGTTTGCATTGAACGCTTGACCCAAGGCACTAAAGTATAATTATCATGTTCTAAACGATATTGGACCGTTATCTTTCAGCCAATAATCGGAGATCACCATGTCAAGACACACCCCAAACTGGCAAGCGCGCTGGTGCGCGACGCTCCTGCACTTCGTCCTGCTGTCCGGATTGCTGGCCGCGGCCCCTGCCCTCGGGGCCGACGACCGGAAGGATGCGGACAAGGACACGTATGATCAGGATTCGATCATCAAGGATGCGACCGAGTTTTTCGGCAAGAGCACGGAGGGGCTCGCCAAGGTGATCGAGAAAGCATTCAAGGACCACGGCCGGCCTAATGGCTACATCAAGGGCGAGGAAGCGAGCGGCGCCATCACGGTGGGACTGCGCTACGGCAATGGCACGCTGAAACTGAAAAGCGGCGCAACCAGAAAGGTCTACTGGCAGGGGCCCTCCATCGGGTTCGACCTGGGGGGCAACGTATCCAAGGTATTTGTGCTGGTCTACCATCTTCCCGCCACCGAGAAGATTTTCCAGCGCTTTCCTTCGGTGGACGGCAGCTTCTACTACGTCGGGGGCGTGGGCATCAACTATCAGCAGCGCGACAAGATCATTCTGGCGCCCATCCGGCTGGGAGTGGGTCTGCGCGCCGGCGCGAGCATCGGCTACATGCATTACACCAGGACCAAGACCCTCAATCCTTTCTAGAATGTGAAACCGTCCGACCCCATCGAGGGACTCGAGCGCGTCCCTGCCATCGTCGGCAGCCGCGTCGAGCTGCAGCTCCTGACCACGCTGCGCTGCAATCTCCGGTGCAGTTACTGTTCGCTCGGCGTCGGCGAGGTCCTCGGCTCGCGGCGCAAGGTCAGTTATTCCCTGGAGGCGCTGGACGCCTTCATCGCGAAACATCTCTCCGGGCATGAGATCTACGTCACGTTCTACGGCGGCGAGCCGACCCTGAATCTCGGCTTCATCACCGCCGTGATGGACCGCTATCCCGCTTTCCGCTTCCAGCTTCAAACCAACGGCACGCTGCTCGCCAAGCTTCCGGACCGGGTCCTCGCCAAGCTCTCCAACATTCTGGTGTCCATCGACGGCGGCGAGCGGGTCACCGACGGCTACCGTGGACGAGGCATCTACCGCAAGGTGGTGAAGAACGTCGGTGCAGTGCGCGACCGGATTGGCGGCACGCTGACCGCCCGCGTGACCTGGAGCGATGAAGACACCAGTTTTGAGGAACTGGACGAGCTGACGGAATACTTCGATTACGTCTACTTTCAGTTCGTCGCCCAGGACGGCGCCTACTCGCAGCCGGCGATGGCGAAAAAACGCGCGGTACTGGCGAGGCTGATCGAGCGGTTTTTCTCCAGCAAGACGCTGTACCCCTTCATCCCCATCATGGGCACGGTGCGCAACAAAGTGCTGCCGTCGCGCGCGCAGGAGCTGTACGCAGGATTGACCCAGTGCCGCGTATCCACCCATATCCTGAACGTCATGCCCGACGGCAGGATATTTCCGTGCCCGGACATGATGTACATGCCCGAGATGCTGCAGGGAGACATCGCCGGAAACTGGCTGAAGCGCAGTCCGCTGCAGCCGCATCCCAACATGCCGTGCGACAGTTGTTCCGCTTTTGCTTACTGCCGCCGCAATTGCATGAAGAACCTGTACCTGGCATACGTCAGGGGCGCCGGCGGCTATCGCCGCAATGTGGTCGAACCCATCTGCGATCTGGTGCGGTTTCTCGGCGCGGAAGTGGACCGGCACGATCCCCATGCCTGGTTCGCGCGTGCGCCCCTGCCCGTGCGCAACACCGTGACCAATTGCGAAGCGTACGAATACGTCGAAATCATGCCCTGACGGCCGGCGACGTGCGGGCGGCTACAACACCGCGCCGCGCGCAGCAATCGGCCACAGTGCCTCGACCCGGCCGTTGCGGACGCACACGTACCAGTCGTAGAGATTCACGGTCGGATCGCAATGCCCGGGGATGAGCTTCAGCTTGTCGCCGACCTTGAAGCGCGTTGCGCCCTTGAGCTGCAGCACGCCGTGTTCGTCCGACGCTTTCACGTAATCGACATCGCTGTAATCCGCGACGCGCGGCATTCCGGAATCCACGCTGGAAGCCTTGAGCCCGGCATCGACCACTGCCCGATCGGGCACCGGCGCGCTCATCACCGTCGTCCACACGAACAGGCTGTGCTCGAACTGCGGGATGCCGCTTTCCGTCCATTCGTTGCGGGCGTAATCGGCGTCCATGAAAATGTACGAACCCGCCTGCAGTTCGTGATAGACGCTGCTCGCGGCTTCGAACATGTAGCTGCCGGTGCCGGCGCCTGTCACGGTGTCGCACTCGATGCCTGTCGCGGCAAGCAGGCGCGTGGTGGCTTGCACTTGCCCGACCGCGCGCGCGATCGCCTCGCGCCGCTCGGCGACTTTACGCACGTGTTGTGCCGCGCCCTGATATGCCTGCAGCCCGGCAAAGCGCAGATTACGACAGGCCGCGATTAGCCGGGCGAGCGCGACCGCCGGCGCTCCTGGCTCGACGCCGCAGCGGTGCGCGCCGACATCGATTTCGATGAGTACCTCGAGCGTGACGCCGGCCGTGCGCGCCGCCGCGTCGAGATCGTGGATATTGCCAGCGTCGTCCACGCACACTTTGACTTTCGCGTGTTTGGCGAGCGCGGTCAGTTGCCTGAGTTTCGGCGCGCCGACCACTTCGTTCGCGATCAACACGTCAGTGACTCCGCCGGCGACGAGCGCCTCGGCTTCGCTCACTTTCTGGCAGCACACCCCGACGGCGCCGAGCGCGATCTGCCGCAGCGCGATCTCAGGACACTTGTGGCTTTTGGCGTGTGGCCGCAGACGGATGTTCTTCCCCGAAAGCGACTCGGGCAGACGCTTCAGATTGCGCTCGAATGCGTCGAGTTCGAGGATCAGGCACGGCGTGTCGACCTCGGTCAGCGGCATGCCGACAGCGGCGGCGGGGCGGAAAGTCATGAGGTGTCCGTTAGTCCAGCGTGTAATCGTAATCGATCGTCAGCGGCGCGTGATCGGAGTAGCGCTGCTGCTTGTAGATTTTCACTTTACGCGCACACGCCGCGATGCCGGGAGTCGCGATCTGGTAATCGATGCGCCAGCCGACGTTCTTGGCCCACGCCTGGCCGCGGTTTGACCACCAGGTGTACTGCTCGGCGCGCGGGTCGACGCGGCGGAACACGTCCACCCAGCCGAGTTCGTCGAATACCTGCGTCAGCCACTGCCGCTCCTCCGGCAGAAAGCCCGAGTTTTTCCGGTTGCCGCGCCAGTTCTTGAGATCGATTTCCCGATGCGCGATATTCCAGTCGCCGCACAATATGAACTCGCGCCCGTCGCGCGTGAGCCGTTTCAGGTGCGGCTGGAACTGTTCCATGAACTTGAACTTCATGCGCTGCCGCTGCGGGCCGCTCGACCCCGACGGCTGGTATACGGAGATCACCGAGAGCTTGCCAAAGTCCGCGCGCAGGTAGCGTCCCTCGGCGTCGAACTCCTGGATGCCAAGGCCTTCGATTACGCGATCCGGCTCGCGCCTGCAATACAAGCCGACGCCGCTGTAGCCTTTCTTTTCGGCGTAATGAAAATAGCCGTGAAAGCCGGCGGGTGCGAGCAGTTCTGCGGTCATGTCCGCGGCCTGCGCCTTGAGTTCCTGCACGCAGAAAATATCGGCCTTCTGCCGCGCCAGCCAGCGGAACACGCCCTTGCGCGCGGCCGAGCGAATGCCGTTGAGGTTGAGAGTGATTACGCGTAACATGATGTTTTACGGGCTTTAATGGTTACGTCTGCAGCTTATGGCGGAAAATTTCAGGCACGCGTTCATCGAATTTACGTTGGCGCAGAAAGTGCTCCATTTTGGGGAGTTCAAAACCAAGGCTGGCCGCCTGTCGCCGTATTTTTTCGACGCCGGGTTGTTTTTCGACGGCCAGTCGCTCAAGCGGCTCGCGCAATTCTACGCGAAAGCAATCCTTGCTGCGGGCATCGAGTTCGACATGTTATTCGGTCCTGCGTACAAGGGAATACCGCTGGTGGCGGCAGTGGCGATCGCGCTGGCGGACGCCGGCCGCAACGTGCGCTACAGCTTCAATCGCAAAGAGGAAAAAGACCACGGCGAAGGCGGCAGCGTGATCGGGGCGCCGCTCGCGGGACGCGTGTTGATCATCGACGATGTGATTTCCGCGGGGACCTCAGTGCGCCAGTCTGTCAACCTGATCAAGGCCTCGCGCGCTATTGCCTACGGGGTGGTGATCGCGCTGGACCGCATGGAGCGCGGCACCGGCGAGCTGTCCGCGGTGCAGGAAGTGGAACGGAATTACCATCTGCCGGTGATCAGTATCGCGACGCTGGAAGACCTCGTCGCTTATTTGCAACGGGACGAAACGATGTCCATCAACCTCGCTGCGGTAAGAAAATACCGCGCGCAATATGGAGTGGCGGCACATGCATAAGTCACGCGCGGTATTTCTGATCACGGTGCTGGCGGCAGCGTTGCTGCTCGCCACCGGCGTCGCCCAGGCGCAAAGCAAGGGCAGCGGCAAGATCATTTGCTGGAAGGACAAGGCCGGCAAGGTCGTCGGCTGCGGCGACAAGGTACCGCCCGAATATCAGGACAGCGCCACCAAGGAGCTGAATCAGCGCGGCGTTACCATCAAGCAGTCCGACGCGCCGGTGACCGCGGAGCAACGCAAGGCGCAGCAGGCCGATGCCGAACGCAAGCAGGCCGAAGCGCAGAAACAGGAAGTGCAGCGGCGCAGCGACAAGGCGATCCTCGATACCTTCACGAACGAGAAGGAAATCGATCTCAAACGCACGCGCGACGTGCAGCCGCTCGAAGCGGGTATCGAGACGCTGCAAACCAACCTCAAGAATGCCAACGATCGCCAGGCCGACGTGCGCGCGCGCATCGAGCAATTCAAGAAAAACCAGAAACCGGTGCCGCCGGCGGTGCAGGAGGAATTCGACCGATCCGAAGCCGACAAAGTGAAAATCCCAACCCAGATCGCCCAGCGGCGCAAGGACATTGCAGCGCTGAATCAAAAGTACGACGAGATCAAGAAACGTTTTGCGGAACTCACGGGCGGCGCTGCCGGCAGCAGTGCCAAGTCCGCGCCTCAACCGGCGCCCGCCAAGAAATAACTAACGGCTGCTGAGTTTTTGCTTCAGCAATGAATTGACCTGGGCCGGATTGGCCTTGCCTTTGGTCGCCTTCATCACCTGCCCGACCAGCGCGTTGAACGCCTTCTCCTTGCCGCCACGGTAATCGGCGACCTGCTGCGGATTCGCGGCGATAATCTGATCGACGATTTTCCCGATCTCGCCGCTGTCCGAAATCTGCTTCAAGCCCATTTTCTCGATGTAACCATCGGCCTGGAGTTTCAAAGCTGGCAGAGTCAAATGCGCCGCGCCCACTACCTTGCCATCCCACAAATCGCGAAATACGTCCTTCGCGATTTTTCCGGAAATCGTGCCGTCGACGATACGGCCAACAAGCCAGATCAAAGCGGCGGGCTTGACCGGGGAGTCCGCGATGCCGATATTCTGTTCATTCAACCGGCTCGACAACTCTCCCGTGATCCAGTTCGCGGCCAGCTTCGCGTCGACCTGTGTTGCGACCGTCTCATAATATGAGGCCAGTTCCCTGGACGCGGTCAATAAAGCCGCATCGTAAGCCGACAATCCGAAGTCGTGCATGAAGCGCTCCCGCATCGCGCGCGGTAACTCCGGCATTGCGGACCGAATTGCCTGCAACATCTGTGGCTCCACCTCGAGCGGCAGCAAATCCGGATCGGGGAAGTAGCGATAATCCATCGCATCTTCCTTGCTGCGCATCGGGCGCGTCTCATCCCGGTCGGGATCGTAAAGCCGCGTCTCCTGCACGATGCGGCCGCCGTCTTCGAGCACCTCGATCTGGCGCCGCACCTCGTACTCGATCGCGCGCTCGAGAAACCGGAACGAATTCAGATTCTTGATCTCGCAACGCGTGCCGAGTGGCTCGCCCGGACGGCGCACCGAGACGTTGGCATCGCAGCGAAATGAGCCTTCCTGCATGTTGCCGTCGCAGATGTCGATCCAGCGCACCAGCGCGTGCAGCGTCCTGGCGTACGCGACCGCTTCGGCGGACGAGCGCAGATCCGGCTCGGACACGATTTCGAGCAGCGGCGTGCCGGCGCGGTTCAGATCGATGCCGGTCATGCCGTGAAAATCCTCGTGCAGCGACTTGCCGGCGTCTTCCTCGAGGTGCGCGCGTGTCAGGTGCACGGTCTTCTGCTGGTCGCCGACGACGATCTCGAGCGTACCTCCTTCAACGATCGGCAGCTCGTACTGGCTGATCTGGTAGCCCTTGGGCAGATCGGGGTAGAAATAATTCTTGCGCGCGAATATCGAGCGCGGATTGATCCTGCCGCCGACGGCAAGGCCGAAGCGGATCGCGCGCTCGACAGCGCCGCGATTAAGCACGGGCAGCACGCCGGGCAGCGCAATGTCGACTTCGCAGGCCTGGGTGTTGGGCGCCGCGCCGAACGCGGTCGGCGCACCCGAAAAAATCTTCGAGCGCGTCGACAGCTGCGCGTGCGTCTCAAGCCCGATGACCGTTTCCCATTTCATCTGCAACCCCGTTAGCCGCAGATGCCCGGCGGCATGCGCAGATGCCAGTCGGTCACCTGCTGATACTGGTGCGCGACGTTGAGCATTTTCGCTTCGCCGAAATAATTGCCGATGAGCTGCAATCCTACCGGATGGTTGCTGGCGCCGAAGCCGGCCGGAATCGACATACCCGGCAGCCCGGCGAGATTGACGGCAATCGTATAAATGTCCGACAGGTACATCTGCACCGGGTCGCCGGCTTTTTCGCCGAGCTTGAACGCCGTGGTGGGAGTGGTCGGCCCCATGATCACATCGCACTGCCCGAACGCCGCCGCAAAATCCTGCGCGATCAGCCGCCGCAGCTTCTGCGCCTTGATGTAATAGGCATCGTAGTAGCCGTGCGACAACACGTAGGTGCCGATCAGAATGCGGCGCTTCACTTCTTCGCCGAAACCCTGGGTGCGGGTCTTGCAGTACATGTCGAGCAGGTCGGAATACTCCGGCGCGCGGTAGCCGTAGCGCACGCCGTCGAAACGCGCCAGGTTGCTGGAGGCCTCGGCCGGCGCCAGCACGTAATACACCGGCACCGACAGCCGCATGTTGGGAAGCCGCACCTCGACCGTTTCGCAGCCTAACCGCCTGAACTCGGCAATCGCCGCGTCCA